>JAABUU010002404.1_pt1 | contig 26812 bp, 29 predicted proteins | sample 5559301 | NCBI WGS metagenome assembly JAABUU01 (sample SAMN10711884, study PRJNA513360) | rock metagenome | isolation source: Antarctica rocks | place: Antarctica: Victoria Land, Richard Nunatak white | reverse complement strand
AAGCAAGACTCGAGATTGGAGTTCATAAAGGTGGTCGTGTGGGAACTAAGGGACTTCTCGAAGATTCGGGTACTATGACAGGAGCAACGGTAGCAAAGATTGAGTGCAGATTGAGTGCAAGACCGAAGCCGAATATGTACGGCGATGGAAGAAGGAAAGTGCAAAGAGTATAGTACGTCGTAAGACGAGATCGAACATAGAAAGAAGTGCTATCATCGCCAGGATACATTGTTCTCTCGCAGTTGTGATGGTAAGGTAGAAGAGACATGGGATCGGGCATGGTGATCGTAGAACGTGACAGTAACAGCGCAGAAAGGTCATGTGCCTCATAACATTCCCTGGGGGTATCATCGGCCGGCGTAAACGCTATGCAGTAAGTGAGAAAGGGAATCCTGACTGATCTGAACAAATGCTCAGGCGAAACGACGCGAAGCGGCGCGACGATACGAAACGCAGAACTCGGCCTCGAGCCGTCCCAGGCGTTGGATGTACCTGAAGCTACTCCAGAAGCTCCGACAACATGTTCGCCACAGGAGCCTGGAAAGGGAATTGTAACGTCGGGTCAAGTAAGTGCTCCTCGTGACGTGGGAAGAGCTTGTTGAAAACATCCATCGCAGGCTCCATTTCCGGCTCGTTCAAAGCAAGCCAGAGCTCCGTCTCGCTCGGCAAAACCAACATATCGCAAACCCAGGAGTAATGGAAGTGGTTAGTCTTGAAGTGGTGTGCAAGCTCGCCGAAAGGCTGGCATTTGTTGACAAACTTGTTGTTCCTCGCCGGTTCCGGGGTGTCGCAGCACGCTTTGCAACGGAAATTGTCGAACAGTGGATAGTTGCCCGTTCGAATGCGAGCCAGGTCCAGAAGTGCGAGGTCTTCGATGGTGGGCTGATCGTCTGGAAACTCGGCTGCCACATCGACCGCAAATCTAAGAGCGATCTGCGTCTGATACTTCGCCATGAGAGGCGTATGGCGGAGGAGGTTGCCTGCATAGATGATGTTGTCGACGAAATTACAGTGATCGGGGCCAGCAGTCGCAGATACCGAACGTTGCTCAAAGGCAGATGTTAGCGTGAGTGTTTTGGCTGGCTTCGGTGGCGCCAGGACATAATCAGAGCCGTCATGTGGATTCCACCGCCCGGTGGAGATATGGTGCTCAGCCAGTATCGGTAAATTGACCGGCCACTCCAGGCGACACCACGGGAAGCGAACGCCGACAGGAAGCGACTCCTTCTCGGCTCGAAGAATGCTGAAGTCGCCTATGTGGCCAGAGTGTTTCTCGTTCAGATGGCAAAACAATTGTCCAAACGTGTAACGAAGGTTGATGTCGGTACGTGTACAACCCGGACACTTGAAAAATTTCGCCGCCTTGCTCCTCGCGGAATCATTCCAACCATCGATTGCGAGTGAGATTCTTCGTTCATAAACCATCCTTGCATCATCCAATAATAAGCGATGCTTTCCACATGTGCCATACGCATCTGGTCTCTCCGACTCGGCCAGGCGATAGTACTTCTCTCTTACAGCACGTAGAACGAGTAGAGCGAAGTCTGCGTCATCGATAGGTCCAGTTGGGATTTCTGTCTCAAGGTTCGAGAGGACCTCATCCGCTAGCTCTAGCACCAGTTTTTGCTCTGGCGGATACTCGTGGTCCCGATGGAATCTGATGTTCACATACTCCACACACAGCTCCTGGTTGAGTTCAGCCCTGTCCCGGCACTCTTGCTCATCCCGAACCAGTTTCTCTGCCGCGGCCCTTTCTTCCTCGAGCTTAGGGAGCAAAAGCTGCCATGAGCGCTCGCTAGGTGCTTTCGAGATGTTGGCGGCTCGTTGGTAGGCTGGAATGCGCTCCAGAGCTGCGGTTTGCAGAGGTGGGTCCATTGACAGGGCGTGGGCCTTGTAGAACTTCTCTCGCTCCAGTTTCTGATTGCCGGCTCCCCGGACCTTTTCACGACTATTATTTTCTAACCAGTTCTCTATTTCTTGAACATCTCTCATGAGTTTCTCATTGGCTTCAATTCTCGGAGCATACCACGCGTCGATCTCTTCTTCCGACTTGGCCTTTCCGTCTTCTCCCGAGTCCAAGAAATTCTCAATGTCTTGCATCTGCTTAGTGATCGCCGCTAACTCGTATCCTCTCTGCTGTCCATGGCCACTTCGATGCCATCTGTCGCTGGAGTAATGAGCAGTGCTCTCATAGTGGCCCCAGGAGTCAAACATGCCGTGCGGAATGCACTCTAGGATCTTTGGATGCTTCGTCAAGATGTTGCTCGACGCGCTCTCCTAGTGCCGGCATAAGATCAGACTTGCTTCAACTGCAGTGTATGAGAGATGACTGTGTACATACGAGAATAGTGTTCTTCATCAGACACTTCGCACACCATCTCTTTTGAAAAGCCCAATAGGTCTTCCTAGTCCTCTTGTTTTGACAACTCATACAACCAAGCCCTTCAACAAGATTTGCGTAATCCCACTCCATCATATTCGGAAGAGGATCCGGCATACCCGTGCCATAATTTTGGATTCGACACTTCTTCCATAGGGACCCGTAGGCGAGGCGCTCTCGAAAAAGCTTGTTGACGTTTCTTGCGGTAAATAGGAAACGAAGTGGACAGTACGGTAGGATCAATTCCCAGATGTCCATGTGGACGGCCGCCACCACTGGCTTATTCTTCCGCAATCTCGTAGGTCCCACAGGCTTCTTCTGCTTGAGCGTAGCGGTCTTGGGACGACCGCCAACATTACGCTTCACCACAGACTTGCCAACTTGTGCATTTCGAGAACTCAGTAGCTCTTGTGCGATAAGCTCTGTGGACTGGGTTGTTGTAAGGCTGCCATCGTTGAGTTCTGGTCGCTCCATTGTAGAGGCTGGGTCCGATGCCTTAATTCTCTTAAGAGTGTCAATGATTGGAGTGTCGGGGCTCGTCTCAGCTTTACGTTTGAACGAATGTTGTGTGATCGCTCGCGGGTTTGAATCGGAGTCTGCTGGGCCAAGTGCGTTACCTTCTGCGGCCATATCTAGTATCGAGAACGTGTTGTTGAAGGGCGAATATGTTGCGGCGGAGGTACTCTTGAGATCGCATGAGCTAGCAGGAGAAGGCGGATTCGCGCTTGGGGGAGTTTGGGAGAAGTCATTCGATGTATTGAAGCTCTCAACGCAGGCAGGACTGCTAGGTGACGATAGTCCCAGACATGCCGGATATGTGGTGTTTGATGCGGTGTGGGTGCTATTCAAAGGAATGTTGGAAGTTGTTGAAGCTGTGCTGGGAAGCCTGCTTGCAGGTGAAGTGTCAGGCTTGACATTGAGGTTGGCTGTGGCCGGAGGCGGGAACCCATTCGACACCCGCTGCTCCGCGGCCATACCGAACGGTAGTTGGCTTGATCTTTCATGCAAGAAGGACGATCTTTATTTATGAAGAGAGCTCGTCAGGTATAAGGAAAGGACGTGTGTAGGCTGACTGAAGGCCGTGAATTTGAGGATGAGTGCCTCAAAGTTCTAGCTAGGCATCTCGGATAAACTATCGGCGCTATTGGCGCCACCGGACCCCTGGTATCCGCCCTCCGACCGGCACGGCGGGCCTACTATCACCCTAGTGCGAAGGTATGTATTCGTATCTTTTGCCTTTGTTCCCCGTTTATCTTTGCTCTCTCCCCTCATATTGATATCACTTGCCTGCGGGAGCAGTTTGCATAGTCAGCGACGGTAACTTGAGGTGATAAGGCACACAAGGTAACCTATCTACCAAAAACAGTTAGTTGGTCCCTTACGAGCAGACCAGTTCATCGTCAAGGTAACTTAGAAGATTGGACCGAGGCCCCAATTCCTCCACTTACAAAAGCTTACGGAGTACCTTAGGTACCCCGTGACTGTCTTACTAATGTACTCGTACGCTTAGGTCAGGTCCCTGACTCGTGCGAGTGAAACAGCTTCGTTTAAACCCTGATACGGTAACCTTAAGGTAAAGTTACCCTGTCTCAACCAATCATGTTACCCTAAGCTGTGGGGAAATCTGACTAAACCAATACAGATCCGTATCGTTATCCCTATCCCCACGTTATCTCACCCCTCGCTTTTTGCTGCAAGGCGCCGAAACTTTCTCTTTGTGCCGAACGGCCCCCAACCCTGCAGTCACCATTATTAAGGAAGCCGCTACCCAACATTGTTCATCTTCTGCTTTCCGCTGTCCACATTTAAAAGTCCCTAGTCGGACAAGTCAACTTTCTGAAAGGATTGGCTTTGCTTTGTGCGAGCAGTTGACAGAGCAATTGGCATTGATCTGAAGCAAACAGAGTGCTGGAAGGAGTGTCAACATGCGCCGTCACGAGAGTAAGCCATTGGCGCGTCTACGGTTGTTGGTGGATTCTTACATTCTATTTCATCAGAAGCCACAGACATCATGGAGTCATCGCTGGGTCATGATCAGCCCTATAGAGGCAAGTACTACGATCCTGACATCGCCCACGCCGGCGTCGACTACGACGACGACCTTCATGTGCAATGCCCATCGCACACCACCGAGCGGAAGTTGATAGCCAGGATCGACTGGCGGGTCATTCCAATCCTCAGCATTCTATATCTCCTGGCATTCTTGGATCGGTATGGGAGCAGGATCTTGGACAATACATCCGTTCGAGCGTTCTAACATTTGTGATAGGACCAACATCGGGAATGCTGCCATCTTTGGCCTACAAGAGGAACTTCACCTCGGAGGTGTAGAGTTCAATACGGCGTTGACCATATTCTTCGTACCCTACATCCTTTTTGAGATCCCATCCAATATCTTCCTGAAGAGATTGAGACCGCACGTCTGGTGTGAGTTCTTTCGGATGTCTCGAGTTGGACCGCCGGGTACTGATCATAATACAGTGTCGGCGTGCATGTTCCTCTTTGGTTTGGTGACAGTGTGCCAAGGTCTGGTACAGAGCTATAGCGGCCTTCTGGCGACGCGGTTCTTTCTAGGCGTTGCCGAGACTGGAATGTTTCCTGGATGTAAGACCACACCTTTTGCATCGGATGATTCGGTTTGCTAAGAGGTACACATACAGGCTTCTACCTCATTGGTATGTGGTACAAGCGGTCCGAAGCGCAACGTCGATTCTCCTTTTTCTTCAGCTCTACTACCCTCGCCGGTGCGTTCGGAGGCCTACTCGCCAGTGCTATTGGCAAAATGAGTGGTATGCGGGGCTACCGGGGTTGGCGGTGGATCTTCATCCTGGAAGGTACACTGACATGTTTGGTCGCTTTCATCTTCTATTTTGTCATCCCGGACTTTCCTGAAGATGCGAAATGGCTGGGCGAGGAGGAGCGGGCGTACGTCAAAGCGCGTCTTCGAGCAGATCAAGGCCGATCCGCGGCAGAGCGCAAGATCACTGTGCGCGATGTGGGCAACGTCTTTAAAGACTTTAAGATATTCGTTGGTGGATTCATGTACTTTGGTCTCATTGTGCCGGCTTACGGGTTAGTACTCCACTGCCGAAAGACTGAAATCGCCACTAATTGTGACATCGAAACGGCAGTTATGCGTTCTTCGCGCCAAGCATCATCAAAACATACGGTTACTCCCCGATCGGCACGCAACTCCACTCGGTGCCACCTTGGGCTGTGGCCTTCGGCTTCGCGATGATACTTGCTTATATCTCGGATAAAACACAACACCGTTTCATGTTCACGCTCATCCCCATCTCCGTCGCCATCACCGGCTTCGCCATCCTCCTCACGGTCCACAACCGCCCCAATCTCCAATATGCAGCCTTGTTCCTCGTGGCCATGGGCTGCTACTCCGCCATGCCTGTTATCGTTTGCTGGTTCAACCTCAACCTGGGTGGGCATCACCGCAGGGCCGTCGGCACCGCGTGGCAAATCGGCTTCGGCAACATCGGCGGCATCATCGCCACCTACGCCTTCCAGATGAAAGACGCGCCGCAGTATAGACGCGGGTACAGTATATGTATCGGCTTCGTGTGCTTGAGCGCGGTGAGCTGTTGTGTCTATTTCGTGGCATGTTGGGTGCAGAACCGGAACAGGGATCGGAGCCCGAAGGATCTGAGCCTGACGGAGTTTGAGAAGACGGAGAAGGGAGACATGAGTCCTGATTATCGTTATCTTCTGTGAAGGGTGAGGCTTGGGGGTCGGGATTCGGGTGCTCTCGACAGACTGGAGGAGAATGATTCAATGTACATATTTCTACACCTCTTGATCGCGTACGCCGTCATGTTCCCAGCTGAGCGCGAGCATAATTGTTGGTCACTAGAGGCAGTCAGGGTTGTTCAGGAGTTGACCTGCGAACTCTTTGTAATAGTACATCTGTTCGATTCTGATTGGCTCTAATCCCATTGCAAGAACAGAATCGTAAATTCGTATGAAAATATTGGAGCTGAAGCACTGACGCATCATGTACAAGGTATTGCAGCATCAACGATCCGTACACCCTTAGATATGAGTATATAACATCTTATGGCCGCCACGAGAGTAAAGCCGCTCAAAACAAACCGAAAAAACTTCTGTCCGTCCGAAAAATAGTCCTACGGCTCCACTGAGAACAGGAACGGTAGGGTGGAGTAGACGCGGTCCTGCGAAAAACCTGGTTTCATTCTCCCACAGACGTAGAAAAAGTATGCCTCGGGACCATGTAGAGAGGCGCAGGAGGTAGGCAAAGTCGTGGCTCAACGGACAAGAAGGAAATGGGGGAGGTGGGAAAAACGCTGGAGGTTGCTTGATGAGATGGAGCGCTTCAAGGAAAGTAACGGACGACATCGCATTGACATAGTGTGCTGCTAGACAGCGGAGCATTGTGGGCTATCGTTGAGATCTGATCTGATCGTCAACGGTTGCTGGCCCACTGTTGTGAGTTGGCGGTTGAGAGTAGTAACGAGCAGGAAGAAGAGGTAATGGAGAACTGAGGAGCGCCAGAGCTTTTTTTCTTAGTGCGGCGAATGACTAAGCAGCTCCGTGGCCCCACATATCAATGAACCCGCCTTCGACCATAGAAGTACCGAGATCAATGATTTCAAGTGTATATGCTCTCGAAAGATTGGTGAGGTCTTGCCCTATTCTCGATGAGCTGATGAGGCTCCATTATTGAGATTGAAAGACTAGGACTGACTTCGCATGGATCTTAAGGCAGGTAACTACCTGGTACCTATGTCAGACGGGAAGACTGCAGGTGTTTCGCCGTTCGTGTTCGGGGCTTATAATTCAATCTTATGGTTTCGTATCTGGAGCCGAGCAACGTTGTTGAATCCTTTTGAATCCTTTTGAATCCTCTTAACAATGATGACCAAAGAGACCTGAAAGGAAGAGTAACTCACCGCACAGTCATACGGTTTTCAATTGCATTGAAACACCCAACCATCTCTGTTCGAAAGTCCTCCAACTTCGCGTTAAGCTGATCAAAGTTGAGGAGGATGCCATTGTTAATTGCAGGGAGCTCTTCAGTACAGCGGAAGGGGACTGAATAAGACGGGGAACGTTGGTTGAATCATTGTTATTTCTATCATTGAAGGGAAGCAAGTTGAAGATCAATGGCTTTCGTCAGGAGCCGGCCGAACTAGGCCGCCGGAACTAACCGGAAACGATCTTGGTATAGTCCCGTAATGCTTACGAAGTACTCCTCAAGCATAGGTATATCTATAGACAGTATCTGGGGACGAGAAGGTCTTGTGATTCAATTGTGTTTATATGAAGTAAACAGGTTCTTTGAGACGGCAGGATGTTTACTACGTGCTGACAGTAATCCTTCCGCCGGGCAAGCCACCATGCCGAAGCGAGAGGCTCACGGACCTTGCCTTCAGTCAGCATCTCCCCTTTCAAGTTTCCCCTTAATGATATTAATACCCGTTCTTGTGCGGCGTGCCATTTCTTGTCTCTCCTTCTGAACCTCTTGGCTTTTCAACGCTGCTGGCGCTTGCGTGGTTGTCGTCGGCGCTCGTGTCGCATCGCTTACGCTTTTTTACGATTGCGCTCAACCAGGTCTATACCCGTTTTGTCGGCGTCGGAGGATGACGGCGACCATCAGCAAGCGCTCTCAGGCGCGCAATGAGCGGGCTATCCAGGAATTGATAAGAACGGTGCCTGGCAATGATCGTTGCGCAGACTGTCAGGCGAGGAATCCAGGTATGTCCTTGCGATGCCCTGGTCATAAGGACTTGGCTGACAAGTCCTTCGCTTTTAGGGTGGGCCAGTTGGAGCGTAAGTCTGTTCCTTTGCATGCTCGAGATGGTCTTGGATCTTATAGAATGTCGTGCCTCCGCACAAGGCTATAATCAACAGGCTTCATCCATGGTTCGGGGTTCGATCCAAGTCCATGCGGAGCTGATAGAATGGTGTGTGTAAAGTTAGGGATATTCCTGTGCATGCGATGCGCGGCACTCCATCGGAAGCTTGGGACACACGTTTCGAAAGTGAAGTCATTGAGCATGGATAGCTGGTCTAACGAACAGGTTGAGGTTAGGTTGTTCGCTGATCCAATCGGGTAAGAATGCATCTAACTTTGCTCACAGTATATGAAGCGCAATGGCAACGTCGCGTCGAATCGGACCTATAACCCTCAAAATGTAAAGCCACCAATACCGATGGACGTCGACGAGGTGGATTCTGCAATGGAGAGGTTCATACGACAAAAGTACGAGCAGAAGCAGTTTTCTGGTGGGGCAGGAAGACCCATGGTTCACCAAAGCACCGGCAGCACAAGGAGTTCAGAGGAACAACCACCACCGCTTCCACCCAAACCTAGCAAGCGATTTGCTTTCGGGCTACGTGCGGCATCCTCGACGTTTCCCCTGTCCAGGACAGCCCGGATGTCGCCACCAGAGTCACCTGAAGGAAATTCCAGATTTGCAGCTCCGCCGTCTCCGGTACGTCTCAACAAACAATCCAGGGTCTTCGGAGCATCAATCGGTGGTATAGATGCACCTTTCGAATCGAAACTGGGGACGTTGAGAGACATGGGTTTCCCAGATGAGAAGCGAAACTCAGCAGTGCTTAAAGGCTTGAATGGTAACCTTGAGCGGACTGTGGAAACCCTGGTAAGGTTGGGAGAGGGCAACGCTCCATCTTCAAGAACGCGGGCGCCAATGCCTTCAAAGAGTCCCAGTTACCAGCCCCCTACCACGGCGGACGAACCATCCAAGTCCGCTTCTCCTGTAAAGTCCAACAATCCCTTTGATCAACCGACAGTAGGGCTTTCAACAAGCAACCAGCCCACCGCCTCACCAGCGCCCGAATATGGCCACAGTAATGGTGGTTTCGTCTACAACAGTCAAGAGCAATCAGGCTTGTACAATCCTTTCGATGCGCCTACCCAGGTCACAACATCGCCGCAGGACATCGAACAAAGCTTCCAACAACTACAGGTCTCACAACCTCTGTTCCCACATGCAACGGGTGGATATCCTAGTCAACAGCAACAACTGCAACAAGCACGACACCAGCAATCCATGACTCCACCTGTGCCTCAGATGCCTCAACAGTACTGTTTCTCCACCTACACACCGCATCAACAATCGACACTCGGGAGTTACAACCCCTTCCTTCGATCAGGGCAACAATCTTCATCGAATCCGTATATTACTCAACAGCAACTATCTCCACCCAGCAATCCTTATGCAGCTTATTCTTACAGCAACAACACCATTCCCACCCAGAGCCAACCGTTCCCATCCCAGCCTCAGCCTCAGCCTCAACCACAGCCGCAGTCGCAGCAGCAACCTCTTCCTGGTTACACACCGCAATATCCTCCCAACGAGACCCACCAAGCACCCTACCAACAACCCCAACCCCTCATCTCCCAAACCACCGCCCGCTACGACAAAACCAGCATCCTAGCCCTCTACAACTACCCCCACCTCGCCCCGTCCCCACTACAACACCCCTCCACCAACAACACCGACCCCTCAGACATCCCCACCACAAACCAACCCCCGATGCCGAAACTGCCCCCAGGCGTCCCCGCACCGGGACACCCCCACCGCAGCGTCACCATGCCCGCGACGCTGACGGCAGGAAGCCGCAACCCTTTCCTGTCCGCCGCCGGGTTCGGAGCGTCGGATGGTGGGGGCGGTTTCGGTGCGAGGCCGTTGCCGCGGGCGAATGGCGAGTCGAGGCATGTTAGTCAGGAGAGCGTGGATGTTGGGGGTTGGCAGAGTGGGAGGCATAGTCCTGATGCGTTTGCTGGGTTGAGTGCTCGGTTTGTACGATAATCCTTCGAGGATTGCGTTTCGGGGGGGGAGGGAAGAGTGGATGTCGGGCTTTTTTGGTATGTATAGAGTGCATTCCGGGAGGGGAAGTTTGGTGGTGGGCGGGGAACGAGGTGTGGGTGTTGGTCATGATGAAGCGGAAGAGATATCGACTGCAATGGGAGAGTATGGTGGATCCGATGTGTGGATTGTACAGTAGACGGCAATGTGAAACAAGTCCATCTCAGACAGGAACATTGCGTTTGATATCTGATTGGACAGCCAAAAGCCCGCACGCACTCCGGTTTTCCAAAAGCAGAATAAACAGACCCCACCAACCTCGAATCACACCCTAGCCTAACGTCGTCCGTCCCTCGTTCAGTTCTCCACCCCAATCTTCACCCCCTTCTCCTCCTCCGGCACCACCCTCTCCTCCCTCTCCCCCGTCAACCCCGGCAACTCCCTCAGCGCCTCATCGATAATCCGCAACGCCGTCGCGATCTGCTCCTCGCTAATCACCAGCGGCGGCGCCAGGCGGATGATATTCTGATGCGTCGGTTTAGCCTTCTCACCATCGTCAGCAACAGTCCCCGCAGCCGACACAGTCGAGGTGACGTGGGCGATTTTCAGAGCGCGGCCCACCAGAAGCCCCTTCTGTTTCAGCAGCAAGCACAGATCCCAAGCGGAGTGACCGCCGGTGCGGGACTCGTCGACGACGATAGCGTTGAGGAGACCCATGCCACGGACGGTCTGGATAATAGGGTTGCGCAGGTCCTCGAGACCCTGACGAAAGAGGCGGCCAAGACGATCAGCGCGTTCGACGAGCCCCTCGTCGCGGACGATCTCCAGCGCGCGGATGGCGACGGCGCAGCCGAGCGGGTTGCCGCCGTAGGTGGAGCCGTGGGTGCCGGGCTCGACGGCCAGCATGACGTCGCGGGCGCCGAGGACGCAGGAGACGGGGTACATGCCGCCGGAGAGGGCCTTGCCGAGGAGGACGAGGTCGGGCTTGACGCCGGCGGAGTGCTCGTGGCAGAGGAGCTTGCCGGTGCGGGCGATGCCGGTTTGGATCTCGTCGCAGATGAGCAGGACGTTGTGTTTGGTGCACAGGGCGCGCGCGTCGGCGAGGTAGCTGGCGGCGGGGACGACGATGCCGGCTTCGCCTTGGATCGGCTCGACGAGGAAGGCGGCGGTGCGGGGGCCGTGGGCGTCGAGGGCGGCGGTGAGGGCGGGGATGTCGTCGTATGGGAGCCGGCGTTTGGTGGCGGGGCAGGTGGCGCCGATGTTGGGAAGGTAGGGGCCGTAGTTGTCGCGGGATTCGGGGTCGGTGGACATGGAGATTGCGGCGAACTGTTTGGTTCAGCTTTTAGCAGGTGTCGAGGGCCGTTCACAGCGGGGGGGTTATGTACCGTTCGGCCATGGAAGTTTTCCGAGACGCTCAGCACTATGGCCTCGTTCTCTGGGATCCCTTTGACCTTGTAGCCCCATTTCCTCGCAATCTTGACGGCTGTTTCCACCGCCTCCGCTCCCGTGTTCATGGGCAGGACCATGTCAAACCCAAAGTACTTGGTCACGAACTCGGCGAATTTGGGGAAGACATCGTTGTAGAAGGCTCTGGAGCTCAGGGTCAATCTGCTCGCTTGCTCGGTTAGGGCTTTTACGAGCTCGGGATGGCAATGGCCCTGGTTGACGGCGCTGTAGGCGCTTAGGAAGTCGAGATACTCGCGCCCTTCGCAGTCCCACACCGAACAGCCGGACGCGCGGGCGAAGACAATGGGAAGAGGGTGATAGTTGTGCGCTGCGTATGTGTGTTCATTCTCGATGGCTTCTTCGGTCGAGCTGGAGTGGTACCGGGACGGATCTGGTGTGCCGGTGGGATGGAAGGAGGGTGCGGTGGCTTTGAGAGTCGTGGCATTGGTGCCATTGGTGCCATTGGCATGGCTTGTGGAGGGGAGTGTTGCTATTGGGGCCATAGTTGCAGTGCTGCTGTGGTCTCTGATGCGAGTGAGAATCTCCCTTTCAATCAATAATCTTGAGTCTCGGGTTATGGTTTGCAACGGGCGAAGTAGATGAGCTTAAGTATTGGAAAGCTGTTTTGCATCTAAACGTCTAAGTGCAAGTCCATCCACCGCCATGACCGCAAGCGTTGAAAAGCGTTCCAACCTGCCTTTAGAGGCACACGAACTCTGCACGTTTCTCTTTTGATGAAAAGTGACTCCCTTGCTCTCTCTTCGACCAATCGCTATCGCTATCGCTATCGACCCCCATGCTCCAGGGGCTTTTACTCGACAGGCTTGCACTTAACGGTCGCCTTGCATCGCTACCTACCTGTTAGGTGCAGTACCCCGTACTTACAGTGATCAATACGTTCTTCTTTTGGGTGGGGCTCAAATTGATTAGTAATGGATTACTTAAGCCTTTGAGTCATGAAAGACCAACGGAACAGTCCGTCATCTCATCTAACGGTACGCCTTACCTTGATCCAGGGTTCACGCCGCAGGGTGAACATTTCATGAACTATGTCAACAATAGTAAACGCGGAGGCTGCGACCTTTGCTGATGATCAATCAATCCTACACCGAGATGATAACAGATCAAAGCGACGGCGCGCCGTTCACCGTGCAGTGCAGTCTGCTACGTCGCGAGATATCTTACTGTTCCTGATCGCCTTCAGAGTGCTGAATGCGCTGAGCATCCGGACATTCTTCCAGCCGGATGAATACTTTCAGTCCCTTGAGCCGGCATGGCACATGGTATTCGGAAAAGATAGCGGTGCATGGATCACTTGGGTACTTCAGATCCACTCCTCGAATCTCAGTCGTTTACTGATACGCGAAAAGGAGTGGGAACATCGTCTACGGTCGGCGATACATCCTCTGATCTTTGCCGGAGTGTATTACATTGCTTCCACCTTGTCGCAGATATTACAGTTGTCTCCAGCCTACCGGGCCGATCTGTTGATCGCAGCGCCGAAGGTCTTGCAAGCGGTTTTTGCAGCTTTCGGCGATCATTATACTTGGAAGTTGGCAGAGAAAGTCTACGGGCACGGGAGCAACGAGGCTTGGGCTGCTGTACGTAGCGTCCTAGATAGAGCAAATCTTGAAATTCTGTCATGCACAACCTGAGGCTGATGCGTCGTACGAGAGGATGTATAGCTTGCCTTGACTGTCTGTAGCCCTTGGCAGTGGTTCTGTGCGACTCGCACTTTTTCGAACTCGCTGGAAACGACATTGACAGTCATAGCTTTGGACTTGTGGCCTTTTGACTGGGGAAGGGATGCTGTAAAAGATGGAGGTGGTAATAATGCACCTGCACAAGCAAGTAAAGACGACAGTGAGGAGTACGGGTTGGTCGAAGATTTTGCACAGTTTGTGGCTGCATCCCCGACTCACTAAAAGATGGACTGATCGATCATAGACTACGGGGATCTCTCCTGCTAGCCGCTCTGGCTTCTATACTTCGTCCTACGAACCTCCTTATCTGGCTCTGTATCGGCCTCTTCTCCTTTGTCAATGCAAGCAAGAAAGACCGCATAGTTCTGGTTCGCGAAGCCGTGCTTTGCGGGTACGTTCTGGGACTGGTCATATATCTATGACAACAGGGGTACTGACACTGATTAGCTCTTCGACCCTGATCGTCTCATCTGTTCTTGATCGATTTTTCTACCACACCTGGACCTTCCCTCCACTTCGTTTCCTCTACTTCAACATCGCTCAGTCGCTTGCTGTCTTCTACGGGCAAAATGATTGGCATTACTACCTTACGCAAGGACTTCCAGCCCTTCTTACCACCTTTCTACCGTTCGCTATTATTGGTCTTTACCGCGCCCTAACCGCGCCGTCACGATCGTCCGACCTCAACACCGTGAACACCACCGCTACGATGACATTCAAGTATGAACTTGCCGTCACTGTCATTATAGTCCCTACAATCCTCTCTTTCGTCTCCCACAAAGAGATGCGCTTCATATATCCACTTCTTCCAATCCTCCATGTTCTTGCTGCACAACCTTTCACGACACATTTTCTTCCTGCGGTCTCTCCTGCCTCCGCTGTTCATATAACCACAGCTGCGAGATTGAAAACCGCTCTTCTGTTGTTTGGCCTCGCTCTCAGTGCCTTCATAGGTTACTACGGCACTTCCGTCCATCAAGCCGGTGTCATCTCCGTCCACGACTATCTCCGCCACCAGCATGAGCAGCATTACTTGATACAACCACCCGCGCTTTTACATATAGCACCAGCCGATACGACCATGACCGTTGGTTTCCTGATGCCGTGCCACTCGACCCCATGGCGGAGTCACCTCGTCCATCCAGGAATCAAAGCCTGGGCACTCGAATGCGAGCCACCCGTCAATATGAACGCAACCGAGAGAGCCGAGTACATCGATGAAGCCGACAGGTTCTACGCCAACCCCACCGCATTCTTGGTGCAGGAGATGGGGCAACAGCCACGGGAGAAATCTAGCTTAGGCTTCAAACTCCCTCGTCTAGGCTTGGGTCAAGGTGCTGTAGATAGGGCCAATAGCGCGGATGGGATGAGAGACAAAAGGCAGTGGCCGGAGTATCTCGTCTTCTTCGAGCAAGCGGAAGAAATAATGCGAACGGTTCTGAAAGGGAGTGGGTACCGAGAGTGTTGGCGTGGGTTCAACAGTCATGGGCACGATGACTGGAGGAGGAAAGGGGATGTGATTGTATGGTGTTTGAGGAGGGGTTCGGAGAGTAGGAGTGTATAACTTATGGACTTGCGGGGGATTTACTGGAGGGTGAATGGATCTACATGATGACCCCGGGTTGTCTATACATTGCCATGAGGCGTGTCATGTACGGAGCTATGAAGATACACTTTGCTGTATACAGGTAACAAACGAGAAGAACATACGCCCAGCTCATACATTTTCCTCATCAAACTCATTCGGATCGGGGCTTCCTGAGGACGGAAATTCATGATGGGAGTACGAAGCGTAGTGTGAGTCTTCAAAAAAAAAATGATAATCCTGAGAACACCAACAGCATACTCTGCAAACGCGCCCACGGCTTTCACATCAAGCGGATATTACCTAATCTAAGGAAGCAAATGTCCGTCGGCGGTCCAGGACTCCGAGTTCCGTCTCAATGACCCACATGGCTGCTTACCTAAGGTACTCGTGAACATGACATGCATGAAGTGATGAGGTAAGGCGGGACGATGACCTCAATGACCGCAATGACCGGAATCACACGGCATCATCATCAAAGCATGGATCACGAACAAAGAGTCAGAAACCTTTCTCTAATGAACATTAGCTTGCTGTCCGTCCTCATGAATACTACCTGGTAAGGAAGACCTCGACATTCCGCTTCAAGACGGTGGATATGATCGCACCCTCGGCCTCATACTCGACACCTTATCTCCGACAACACTAGCTTTAACACCGTAGTCCGCAAACAACCTGGACCTGACCTCTCCCACTCACCGATCGCGTGTAAGGTGCACCAGCTGCCCAATCAGATCATTTACCAATTCTCCCTCTACCTACCCTCATCGCTGTATGAGTCAGGTACTTTATGCAAAATCTTCTGAGTTTGTCTGCCTTAGGTAACGGTATTTGCCAATGATTTTACCTAAGGTACCTTAGTCCATGTGTGCTTGATAATGCGTGGAGGCAACCGTCACTTACGACACCACTTATATTCGCCTTAGTGTACCTATCTGTATTTGTACCTGTTATTTGTTGAGAATCTCGAAGATGTTGGGTTGACCGAGTACCGAAGCAAGTCCTACTGAGAATGATGGCGGGCTATGGTGAAGAGAAGGAGTTTCGAACAACCGACCCAGTGGCTGCGACAAATGTCACGAATTCCAGTGAGCCCGTCGCTACGGAACCCTTGCAATATGTCGATAGCGAGTCGTCCATTTCGGAGCGGGAAAAAGACCCGGAGAAGAGCGTGAAGAGGACGACTACAGCTCGAACGACAAGCACTGCTGGTGCATCGGCCCTGTCAAGTCAAGGCGAGGAAACGAAGAGCACGGAACAGAAAGCGGCGAAGAAGGCTTGGTATAAGAGGTTGAATCCGTTGAAGCGAGGCCACAAACCGCCTGTGCCGAAGGAGAGGGTGGTGTCGAGAGAATACGAGGCAGGTTTCTTCAGCCGACTCACCTTCCAATGGATGTCGCCTTTGATGAGGGTATGTAACCTAATAATCCATTTAGAGAAACAGAGACCTGAGTGCTGATCACTTACACAGGTGGGTTATCAAAGGCCACTCGAACTCAACGACATCTGGCTTGTCAATCCTAACCGGAGTGCAGAAGTACTGTCGACGAAGCTCAGCTCATCCTTCAAAGAACGTGTTGCGAGGGGAGATAAATATCCCTTACTATGGGCCATGCACGAGACCTTCAAGGTCGAATTTTGGATAGGCGGCTTGTGTCAACTCTTCGCCAGCATCTTCCAGGTCATGTCACCCTTCACCCTCCGTTACCTGATTGCATTCGCGACCCAAGCCTACTACGCTCAACATGGTGGGACCGCAGGTCCTCATATCGGCAAAGGACTCGGGCTGGTATTTGGTGTCACGATCATGCAGATCTTGCAAAGTCTGGGTACAAATCACTTCATCTATCGAGGTATGATGATCGGTGGCCAGTCCAGGGCAGTACTCATAACTGTCATCTTCGAAAAAGCGATGAAGTTGTCAGGTCGAGCAAAAGCCGGAGGCAAAGCTATCGAAGACGCCGCCGCACCTGATCAGACTTTACCCGATGAGGATACTGCGATCCAGCAAGATGGATGGTTCAAACGGATGGTGAAGAAGAAAACCCAACCGAAGGGAGGCCCTCAAAGTACACCTGACAAGGCTCGAGGTATTTCTGGAGATGGCGCCGGCTGGGGAAACGGGAAAGTTGTCAACCTCATGTCGACAGATACCTATCGCGTTGATCAAGCGTCTGGCATGTTCCACATGGTGTGGACATCCCCGCTCGCTGTCCTCATCACCTTGGTTGTTCTTCTCATCAACTTGACATACAGTGCCCTAGCGGGCTTCGCCCTACTTGTCATAGGTGTTCCTCTATTGACTGAGGCGGTGAAGAGCCTTTTCGTGCGGCGAAGGGCAATCAACAAGGTCACAGACCAGAGGGTCTCTCTGACTCAGGAAATCTTGCAGGCAGTCAGATTTGTAAAGTACTTCGGATGGGAGAGCAGTTTCCTCGAAAGGCTCGGTGATATCCGAAAGAGGGAGATTCGATCAATCCAAGTCTTGCTCTCCATCCGAAACGCGATCAACGCCGTTTCCATGTCTCTTCCGATCTTCGCGTCTATGTTGGCGTTTATAACGTATTCGCTTTCCAAGCATGCCTTGGATCCTGCCCCAGTCTTCTCATCACTCGCGCTGTTTAACTCGCTACGGATGCCACTTAACTTGCTTCCTTTGGTTATTGGTCAGATCATTGATGCATGGGCTTCTCTCGGTCGTATTCAGGAGTTCCTGATGGCGGAAGAACAAAAGGATGAGTTTAATTGGGACTTTGAAGGCAAGAACGCCGTGGAGATGAAACACGCCGATTTCACGTGGGAGCGGACCGCCACGCAAGAATCTGATATGAAACCCGGTAGCCAGCAGGGCAAGGGTCCAGTCAAGGAAGCCATGAAGGCCGAGAAAGCGGAGGCGAAAGCCAAGAAGCTCGCAGTGAAAGAAGCCAAAGCTGGTCGACCGAGTGTCTCCGGAGATGGGACGGACAGTGCAAGCACCCTTACCGAGGTCGAACCGTTCAAGCTCCACAATCTGGACTTCACAGTTGGGAGGAACGAACTGCTCGCCATTATTGGAGGCGTTGGGTCTGGTAAGAGTTCTGTCCTGGCCGCCCTGGCAGGAGATATGCGGAAGACCGACGGCGAAGTTGTCATGGGAGCGTCGAGAGCTTTCTGTCCGCAGTACGCTTGGATTCAAAACGCGACGGTGAAGGAGAATATACTCTTCGGCAGAGATTATAACCGAGAGTGGTACGAGAAGGTCATTGATGCTTGTGCGTTACGTCCGGACTTGGAGATGCTACCAAATGGTGATCAGACGGAAATCGGCGAACGAGGCATCACGGTGTCAGGAGGGCAGAAGCAACGACTCAACATTGCAAGGGCAATATATTTCAACTCGGATATTGTATTGATGGATGACCCGTTGAGTGCAGTCGAGTAAGTCCTGCGGATGCGTTCTTGGTATTTATCGCATGATCTTGGCTTACATTGGACAGTGCCCATGTTGGACGTCACATCTTTGACCATGCCATCTCCGGATTACTCAAGGACAAATGCCGAATCCTTGCCACTCATCAGCTCCATGTACTCAACCGTTGCGACAGAATTATCTGGATGCAAGAAGGCCGCATCGAGACTATCGACACATTCGAGAATCTTATGCGGGACAATGAAGCCTTCCAGAAGCTGATGGCTAGCACGGCACAGGAAGAAGTGGTTGAGAACGAGGAAAATGTGAATGAGGATGAAATCGAAGAGGAGAAAAAGGATTCCAAGAAAAGGAAGGTCTCGAAGCCTGGAAAGACACTTATGCAACAAGAGGAACGAGCCGTAAAGAGCGTGTCTTGGAGTATATATGCTGCTTACATCCGAGCTTCTGGGAGTATCTTCTACGGTCCACTTGTCATCTTCCTTCTTGTCATTTCTCAGTGTGCCAACATCGCCACTAGCTTATGGCTGTCTTACTGGACTTCAAACAAATTTGGATTTTCGGAGGGCCAGTACATTGGGGTCTACGCTGCGCTGGGCGTGGTTCAGGCTCTGCTCATGTTTGCGTTTTCGGTCACACTGTCAATACTAGGAACGACTGCCAGCAAAGTCATGCTTCAGCGAGCCATGACACGGGTATTGAGGGCACCCATGTCGTTCTTCGATACAACCCCTCTTGGGAGAATTACCAACAGATTCTCAAAGGACATTGACATCATGGACAACACCTTGACGGACGCGATGCGGATGTATTTCTTTACTTTGGCGATGATCATCTCTGTCTTCGCCCTGATCATCGTCTTCTTTCACTACGTAAGTTATTCAGCGCTTCTGGCGCCCTCTATGAGGGGATTTTGCTGATGCAGAGGCAGTTTGCAATCGCGTTGGGCCCTCTATTCCTGATGTTTCTCTTCTCAGCTAGCTACTATCGGGCATCCGCTCGAGAAATGAAGCGACATGAGTCAGTCCTTCGATCTGTGGTTTTCGCACGATTCAGCGAGGCGATATCGGGCACAGCGTGCATTCGTGCCTACGGTCTTCAGGAACGCTTCACCGCAAGCATAAGGGACTCAGTCAACATGATGGATAGCGCGTATTTCCTGACCTTTTCGAACCAGCGTTGGCTTAGCGTCAGGTTGGATTGTATCGGCAACCTCCTCGTATTTACCACTGGTGTTTTAGTTGTCACGTCGAGATTCAACGTTTCCCCGAGCATCTCTGGACTGGTGCTCTCTTACATCTTATCGATTGTCATGATGATTCAATTCACGGTACGACAATTGGCCGAGGTAGAGAACGCGATGAATGCCACCGAGAGGTTACACTACTACGGAACCCAACTGGACGAAGAAGCGCCTCTACATCTCAAGGAGGTTGGAAAAAGCTGGCCTGAGAAGGGAGAAATAGTCTTCGATCAGGTGCAAATGCGCTACAGGGAAGGTCTTCCTTTGGTACTCCAGGGCTTCGATATCAAGGTCGAGGGCGGAGAACGCATCGGAATAGTAGGGCGGACCGGTGCCGGAAAATCCAGCATCATGTCTACTCTTTTCCGTCTCGTCGAACTATCCGGAGGAACAATCAGTATCGATGGCGTCAACATCGCCACCGTCGGACTCTACGACCTGCGATCCCGTCTGGCCATCATCCCTCAAGACCCCACCCTCTTCCGAGGCACGATCCGCTCCAACCTCGACCCCTTCAACGAACACACCGACCTCGAGCTCTGGTCCGCGCTCCGCCAATCCGACCTCGTCGACGCGGACGCCAAGCTCGACGACAAGACGCACGGCCGCATCCACCTCGACGGCGTCGTGGAAGAGGAAGGCCTCAACTTCTCCCTCGGCCAGCGGCAGCTCATGGCGCTCGCGCGCGCCCTCGTGCGCGGCTCGCAGATCATCGTCTGCGACGAGGCGACGTCTTCCGTCGATATGGAGACGGATCAGAAGATCCAGAAGACGATCGCGACCGGCTTCAGGGGCAAGACGCTGCTGTGTATCGCTCATCGGCTCAAGACTATCATCAATTACGATCGCATCTGCGTCATGGACCAGGGCCGCATCGCTGAGCTGGATAGGCCGATCGCACTGTATGATCGCGGTGGCATCTTCAGGGGTATGTGCGATCGTAGTGGGATTCGGAGGGAGGATTTCTTCGCGGAGGATGGTTAGTGGGTTTGTTTGGGTATGTTATGAGGTTCGGTGGATCCTTTAAGGAACGTGTTTGGCAACAGCTAGAGAGCAAGCATTGTATGGGTGTTATTGGACGTATTAAGGGTCGAGGCATCGTACGGTATATATATCTATGCGGCGAGCGAGCTAGAAATGTCATTACGAAGTTACGCTACCTACCTACCTTCCTTGGGTACTGCTGGAATTCGAGCCTAGACCCTAGGTTTCACGTGATTCTCTACGGTCCTTTCGCACATGTGAACTGAGCAGCAATCAGCCTTTTGACAGGCTCTGAGCCCAGCTGACACATATCCATGATAGAGGCCATATATTGTCCTACAAGATATGGTTCGAAATAGCTCGATGGCTGGAGCCAGCATATTTAAGAACGATGCGCGGAGAAGAACTGGCTCCACAAGAGATCCAGGTACGCGCAGACTTTGACAGGCTCTACAACCGAATTGCAATGACCGCTGAGGTAGGCGGAGTGCTTGGATGGAAGACGAGTATTCGTGGTGGAGCGTTTCAGCCTTGTCCGAGTACTCTTCTTCAGCTCCTGCAGTATGCATGCTTATGTATTAAATCTCCCAACGACCAAATATACTAGGTAGGATACAGTAACTTCCTGACATTGCAAACCCAGGCCTCTTGGCTGACCTGTTGTGGAAGCATATCAATACTCATCGCCCCGATGTACGCTTCAAGCAATCAGCGTCTCCGAGTCAAGCATCTCAGCTTTCTGCCTTCAGTCGATCATGAACAGGATTTCCAAATCGCCTTTGCAGCCTTCTTTTTCAGCTTTGATGGGGCTTTGGTAGTACACGCCACTAGACTGTCGCGCTTGTCCTATGAATGCTTTGGAATTCATACCGTGTTGTTGTCCTTGATCCAAAGCTACGTCTGCCTACTATCGCCAAAGCATCGACACAATAATGGAGGTGACCCGGATTACCCAACGACAGACGGAGAGCCGCCTCTTCGCTAAGCCTTGATGTTCATCCAACTGTTCCTGTTCAGTGTCTACTCCGGCGGGCACGCAGTTTTAAGTTTGCGACGCAGTCACTCGGTGCTCTTGGGGGTGAATAGGGCTTCCCGAGAGACGCATCCGGTGGCCCAAGAGGCTGTCGAACAACATGCAGACGACCTGCGGATCAGACCTCAACGCGAGAGTCTGTCAATCAGATCCGTGCACGTCGACTATTCCAGCGGAGCTTCATCGCCGTCGAGTGCTAGGAGTGCACCAAATCAGTGGCCGACTGGCAAAAGACCTTGCACCTTCGAGCAGCGACAAAAATATAAGGATATTATTAATAGACTATCTTTGGGCCTTGACCATCTCATTAACGCTCGGAAAAGTAGTCGACACTTTGCGAACTGCTTGTACTCATTCTTTGAAGGTACTCAGGCAGATATGCACGAAAACTTCAGGGATCGAGTCCTGATCGAACGCTGGCAGGCAATGGCTAATTCTGCCGGCAGCATCTTCACCACACAGCCCGAAGACACTGTACGAATGATTTTCATACAAGATCTAAGTACCAGTGTCCCCGAAGCATTAGGCTTTTACCAGCAGTTGAACCCTGAATTCTTCGAAGAGCACCTGAATAGGTCCGGATATCATGAAGCATCTTATCAAGACCCTTTACCACACACCTGGAAGACCAACTTCGTTTGTCGAAGGTTCAGGCCGTATGCTTCAAAATGGACTATTCTGTGCCTGGGATCACTGGCCCTCTCTCCAGACATCCTGGGCTGCTCTGAATGGTCTCACTTACGCTGTGTACGTTCTTCCTACTATTGGTGCCCCTTTCATTGCGGTCGGTAGGTATGCAGCTTTGAGGTCACTCATCATTGCTTCTGAGACGAGCGTTCCCGCGCAGAAATAAGACCTTTCGGCGCCATCACGTCGAGAACACCAGAAATTGCAACTTTTCCGACTGTTTTCCGTCTCGGGTTCTCGCCTTCTTCCTCCCTCCGCCACTTCTCCGGCTTTTGGGTTAGACAATAAACAGTCAAAATTGAGCAAGATATGGGCAAAGCATCGTTGGGCAGGGGAAAGAGCAAAATCGATGAATTTGCAGAGTTGCAGTTGGCATACATGGCGATGGAAAAAAAAGAAATCCCCCTTGATTGAGGATACAGGCGGGTTCGGAGTTGGTTGGCTGAATGGAGACAGTGCACGGGCGGCCGGTTTGAGGTTAGGAATCGCCCCTTTTCCTGTCGCATACTCCGACTTTTCCTCATAGTCTGCTTGGACGGATGATTCCCTGGAGGCCCCAAGTGTCCTGCCTGGCATTTTGACTGAGCTGACTACCAGTCACGGCTGCGCCCAGGTGAGAACCATGGCTAAAATGGAGATCCAACTCCCAGTTGAACCTCCAAGTGTCATGGCCGTTTGGATCAACGCGTATCGTGATACTCCCGCGCTGCAGAACAGATTTGCCACTGGAACTGCGAATCTGCAGCGGGTACGGACCAGCATCGCTATGGTCAGGGAAGCGGGAGAAATTGCTATCGACTCGAGCCGCCGTGGTGTCGTTCTCATCTCTCACGGTGATTGTGACGTGGGTGTCATCGTCCTTGTCCTCGTCGTTGGTGTGAAAACTAATGCTTGCGTTTGTAAGGAGTGGCTCCATCTGAGACAGTCAGTCCCGCCCGAAGGCTGAAACGAGAACGTGTGTGTACTGACCTTGTTGTTTTCCTTGGGTGGTCGCTCGGCTGCGGTCTCAGAGGCTGTTGCTGAAGGTGTAGTTATGGAAGCAGAGGAATGGGACATACCTTATGTAGGTCGGGTGGTCTCACTAAAGCCTTGGATGGTCTTGTAAATTGGAGTTTTTCATAATGTAACGTTATTCCAAGAGATTGGACTTCAATTAATTGGTCTTGAGGTGTTTCAGAAGGTCAGATGGTCTTCCAATCAACTCTGTCAGTCAGTCAGCTGTCAAGATCATCCGATGTTTTAGTGAGACCACCTGAGTCCCTGACCTGTGAGGTCAGCAACAATGAATGATGCCTCTTAGCTCGCTCAGCTCACGAAAGTCTGCACGTTTTCAGCTCTCAACGGACTTTGAGACGCATGCCTCCCATGCACTGCTCAGACCATTTTCCTACCCCAGTCTCTCGCTTGACAGACCCAAGGCCAGACTTGAAAATACCTTACGGTAGTAGAATTTAAGAAGTCCATGCATGTGGGGTGACCGATGTCGAAACGGAAGAACTGAAAGCTGAAAGGCAGTCTGGGTGCCCTAGACCCACGACTATGGAACTACCTTACGTAAGATGCTCCCATAGGTACCTTCACAGTACGCGTTGTCCAAGGCGACCTGGGGGTAAGTCAAGCCTCACCCACCGCGATTCGCGCTCAGGGCGAACCCACCCAGGACCGAACCAGGGTGAGCTCAGAGCAGATTTTACAGATCTTGGCGGGCCTTTGCCGTCCCGGTCCCCACTTCTCCATCCGTCTCTTCCCATCCATCCACTCGAGAGCAAAAGGCAGGAATTTGCTTGTCCGTTACTCCCGAAACAGAGCACTGCGTTTTACTGGCGGTACAATGTACTGCAAGAGAGCGCTACCTCCCTCGCAAAGAACTCCAGACAGCATCGTAGTAGGATATTACGAGCACGCACTCTCTTCGGAGATACATACTTTCCCGTGCAGCCACATCCTCATTGTCATCTATACTTAGACGCAGAACGCTGACATCTCAAAGATGTCTGGTTACTGGACCCATTAGCAACCTTTATCCATGAGGTAGTGTCCAGGGGACCCAACTTCAAAGGCCGAGGACCATGGCAGAGAGCAAACTGTCACCTTATATTCCACCTTCCTTACGGCTCCCACCGCCTTCGTCTAGCTCCTTATCCAAAGGCGCTCGCACAGGTCTCATCCTCGCCTTGGAACTGAGCCATCAGCTTGAGTCTCTCAGATCCACCCACGATGATCTGCACGGCTGGAGGAAGCATCTTGCTGGCCAAGGGGACGATTCGCAAATAGACCCTTGCGTAGCACTGCTCAACATCGTGTCATTAGACATGCAAGGGCTTTTTACGACTCATTGCGGCAGCTCTAGATGAGGTCAGCCTCAGCTTTATGAACGATTATCTACTGCAGGAGCGACTACTGCACTGGCAGACATCAATCAACAGAATTGTCATTGAACTACCATTGACAACGTCCTCCATCGAAGGCCTCGTCCACTACTATCTCCAGGGAACTCCAGCCCTAGCTCAAGTGCATGACATTGTGTTCAAGCTGCACCGCGGTATTAAAAAGCTGGCGGACAGGACCGAGATGTGCCACATATCGCTGCGCGCCGACCTCGCCATCCTCGAGTAAAAACGGCAAATTGCCGAAGCAGAGAGTGTCTCGCGATCACCGGAGCTCGGCTTCATTTCCATCCCGCTCTCTTTCGCAGCGAGCGCTTTTAGCATGCAGATCAACGAGCTTGAGAATCGAGTTCCGCTGTCCACCTTCGTCATTGTGGGCGTCATTCTTGCAGCGATTGCGTACGGCACCCGGCTCCTGATCCGCAACTCTTTCGTCACGAGCATCAGACCGACATGCCTCCGCATGGCTCGAGCGTACGGCAACATATCGCCTGGAAGCGAGATGCCCGCGCGTGTCTTCGTGTTATGGCTCCTGACATGGCTTTGGAACCGTACAGCGCTATCGATCTTCGTCATAGCGCTTACCTTGCGAATCTGCGTCGCGCCGTTGGTGGTATTCTGGATCTGCAGCCCATTGGACGTCAGCTTCAAGATCGTGCTCACGCTACTTATCGGTCCGCCCAGCCTTGCTCTCACCTGGGTGTCTTCGACATCTTTCTTCACCGTCGAGGAGGACCGACAGAGGTGGGTTCCCAATTTCTGGAGAGATCCCTCTGGGAAGTGGACTCGGCCACGGCGTCAGAGGCACACTCACGGAGATGCACCGGAGCCTTGATGTGCGTGCGTGCTTCACGCTTGGCGAAAGGGCGTTTTGGGGAGACTGATACATATTATGACGGAGAGCCCTTTCCGCTTCTCTGATCATACCAAGTGTTGAGGCTGCAGGAGGAGAGCCTCAACCATGAGTTCAACAAGGGCTCAAATGCAGCATCTACAGGATCTAACGGGCAAACATTGACACTAACATGTCTATATCGTGCACCACACAAGCAATATTAATGGTCACGCGAGACATTAAGCTGTCTGGTTCCGCTCTGGCATCAGACTGTTCCCGAACCCCCAAAGGCTAAGAGGTACCGACGGTCTGGGCTACACATTAACAGAGCAGTGATCAGCGTGCGGTGGTGTGGTGCACGCGGCAGTTGATTTGTGTACCCAAAGAACAGGGGCTCACGTCCTGCGTCCTGCATTCTGCGGCCTGCAGTCGTGGATAAGGTACTATACAGGTCCAGTTACAGTAAGTCAAGGGCCAGGCTTGGGAAGGGCTTAAGTTAATAATGCAGAGGGTGCAGAGATTGTCCATATCCGGCTCGCTAAGGTGCCTGTATCCTGTAACTTAAGGTAGGGCCGCGTGGTGCGGGCTAGGTACAAAGTACCTTAGGGTAAGCCGCTAACCTAGAAAGCTTTGGCTTCCAATTGGGAAGAGGGGCCGAGGGCTTGATTTAAAGTTGCCGAACAGTAGTACCGAGGTAAACAGGAATTGGTAAATTGGTTCGGGTGAGAGTCTCTGGATCAATAAAATAAGATAATGATGACTCTCTTAACAGACAGAAATCAGCCACCTGAGCCACTATACAGTTCAGTAATCATCATCATACTCAATATCAATAAGGTATGAATTGACAATGCTTAATTTCAATGAAGAGATGTTGGTCTTCAATTTATGACTGCATATTGTTAAACATAGAAGAAGTAACTAGTGAAATGAACATGTAATCATAAGTGTCTAGCTACTCTATGAAAATGTGACCCTATAAGAAGACCTTCTATCAGCAAAAGAAAAAACTTTTATTCATAGCAAACTGTTTACTTTAGCAAACTCTGCATGTTCTTAAAATCTTCATAGAGCTTTAAAATCATTAAAATAACAAAATGAGACTGAAAATTTAATATATTTTCTCAGTTCATTTCAGCAACAATAAGATAGAAAATGAAGACACACTTTTTCTAATTTAATTTAAATGAATATCTTTTAAGTTTTAAATTTAAGTGTTATATCATTAGATCATAAGGTCTTTCACTGACTGATGAGATTCATAAGATTTGTAAAATAAGTAAATTTTAGTATTAAAAGTGACTTTGTAAGC
>JAABUU010002398.1_pt1 | contig 26853 bp, 24 predicted proteins | sample 5559301 | NCBI WGS metagenome assembly JAABUU01 (sample SAMN10711884, study PRJNA513360) | rock metagenome | isolation source: Antarctica rocks | place: Antarctica: Victoria Land, Richard Nunatak white | reverse complement strand
CCTACACGGCAGTGATGGTGGTCGCGCTCGCCGCACATCAGGCAGGTCGTCCCGATCTTATCCGCTCTCCCAAACGGGTGCTCGCACATCTGTGGGAGGGCGATCTATGAGTTAGGAAACGCCCTCTCTTGAATCCCTCTGCGCCCTCTGCGTCTCTGCGGTTTTTCAATCGTCACCAGTAGTGGAGGGGGCGGATTTGGCGGACTGGCGGGCGGCGCGGCGGGCGGCACGGCGTTCCTTACGTTCGGCGTTGATGGCGAGGACGGCAGCGGTTTGCTCGGCGGTGCGACGATGGATTTGCGCGGCAATTGGCACGGCCAGGAGCGTGATGAAGCCGAGGACGATGTACGCCCGGTGGATCGAGGCGACCGGATGGCTGGCGTGCTGTGAGGAGATGATCGCGCCGGTCAAGGCGGAGCCGACGGCGATGCCGATATTCGTGCTGATCGAGAGCACCGCCATGCCCGTCGCGCGTTCGTCGGGGCCGACGGCGTTCGCGGTCAGGTAGCGGAGCGGCGTGCCGAGGAGCGATGAGAGGCCGATGCCGCCGACAATCAGCGCGAGTAGGAAGGTCCAGGTGTTGTTGACCATGATACCGAGCATGAAGAGGCCGAGCGCGGTGATCAACGTGCCAGTCACGAGCACCGGGCGCGGGCCGTAGCGGTCGAGCATGATGCCGACGGCCGGGGTGGCGAAACCGAGCGTGATCGCGGCGGGCGTCAGGAAGTAGCCCGATTTCTCCGTGCTGAAGCCGAGGACGATCACGGCGAGCGTCGGCATGAAGACGAGGCTCGACTCGACGATCCCCGCGATCACGCCGAGGCCGTCCGCAATGCGCAGATCACGATGTCGGTAGAGCGCAATCGGAATGATCGGCGACTCCGCGCGCCGCTCGGTGAAGACGAATAAGTACCCGAACCACAGGAACGCGGCGAACGAGAACAGGACACTCTGCGAGACGAGGCTGTGCCAGAAATCGTCCCCGCGCACCTCGTTCAGCGCGCCCATCAGGCCGACGAGTGAGAGCGTGAGGTAGAGCAGGCCACGGATGTCGAGCGGCCCGCGCAGGGCAGGACGCAGGTCGGGCAGGGCGCGCATGCCGAGGACGAAGACGATCACCGCGAGCGGCAGGTTGATAATAAAGAGCCAGTGCCACGAGGCGTGCTGCGTCAGGACGCCGCCGAGGTTCGGCCCGATGATCGCCGCCATGCCCCAGAGCGAACCCGTCACGCCATAGGCGAGGCCACGGCGCTCCTTTGGGAAGGTATCGCCGATGATCGCGTTCGCCGTTGGGAAGATGCCGCCCGCGCCGATGCCCTGGATCGCCCGCGCGAGCAGGAAAATGCCGAAGTTCGGCGAGAGCGCGGCGAGGAGCGAGCCAGCGCCGAAGCAGGCGATGTCCGCGAGGTAGACGGCACGGCGGCCGTAGCGGTCGGCCAGTTTCGCCATCGTCGGCTGGCTGAGGACGTTGAAGAGCGCGTACATGCCGATCACCCAGGCAATCGCCCGCGCCGAGACATTGAAATCCCGCTGCAACGCGGGAAAGGCGGGCGCGACAATCGTCAAATCGAGCGCCGCCATGAAGATGCCGAGACCGAGCACGGCAATGGACATGTATTGCTTGCGCGCATCGAGGTCAGCCGATGGCGGCGCGGCAGGGGTGACGGTCTGGGTCATTGGGCAACCATCCTAGCGCAGCGCATGATCGAGCACCATACTGAGAAAGAGCAGCGCAAGATAGAGGTTCGAGTAGACGAAGACCCGCTTCGCCGATGCCTTGTTCGTCTCCTTGAGTAACCGCCCGACGTAGTAGAGAAAGCCCGCGCCGAGCAGCAGCGCGACGGCAATATAGAGCGTTCCCATCACCTGCCCGATGGCTAAGAGGAGCGTTACCACGATCAGCACGACGGTGTAGGCGGCAATGTGGCGGGCCGTCCGCTCTTCCCCGATCACGACGGGGAGCATCGGGATGCCGACGCCCTCGTAATCCTTGCGGATGAGGATGGCGAGCGCCCAGAAATGCGGCGGCGTCCAGAGAAAAATGATCGCGAAGAGGACGAGCGCGGCGAACGAGAGGTGATTGGTTACCGCCGCCCAGCCGACGAGCGGCGGGAAGGCCCCCGCCGCGCCGCCGATAACGATGTTCTGCACTGTGCGCCGTTTCAACCAGAGCGAGTAGACATAGACATAGAAGAGCAGCCCCGCCAGCCCGAGCAGCGCGCTCAAAACATTAACGAAGACGAGGTAGAACGCGAAGCCGAGCGCACCGAGCGCCATACCGAACAGGAGGGCATTGCGCGGCGGTATCGCCCCGGTGACGACCGGGCGCGTGCGTGTGCGCTTCATCTCCTGGTCAATGTCGCGGTCAATATAGGCGTTGATCGCGTGCGCGCCGCCCGCCATCAGCGCTCCGGCAAGCAGCGTCACGACGATCAGGCCGAATGACGGCACGCCCTTCGTGGCGACGAGCATCGCGCAGAGGGTCGTGATGAGCAGGAGCGGGATGACGCGCGGCCGGGTCAGTTTGAAGTAGAGCGATGCCAGCGACGGCTCCCGCTCCTCGGTGTGGGACGCCATCGCCGCATCGGTCTCGCCGTTCATGCCGATGCCCGAATCACCGGTCATCGTGGCGGCGCGGGCGCGGAAGGCGAACCCGGTCGTGAGGACGAGCGTCGCGAAGAGGGCCGCCGCGTTGCCGATATGCAGCGAGACGAGCCAGCCGGGCAGCAGGTTGACGACCTGCACGACCCCGATCGTGATTTGCAACAGAACCAATCCGCACGCGATCCCCGTCAGTCGCGCGAAGAGCGGGAAGGCGGCCTTGTTCCGCCGCGCCCGGAGAAAGAGCGGGATGAGGATCAGTGCGAGCGCATAGGCGAAGAGCCGATGGACCATCTGTACGCCGGTTGGGAAAAGGGTCCCATCGAGGGGCACGAGGCGCCCATTGCACAAGGGCCACGTCGTGCAGGCCGCGCCTGCGTGCTGGCTCGTCGTGTACGCGCCGCTGAGGAGGACGATGTATGCGAAAACGGTGGCGCTGAGGGCGAGCGCGGGGAAGCGGTCGAATCCGACGAGCCGCGCCCCACGCGCTGGCACGGGGCGCGGAAAGGCATGCACGGTCAGGACGCCGAGTGTGGCGAGCAGGAGCATCGAGGTCGCGAGATGCACCATGACGAGGCCGGACTTCAGTTCAAACCAGACGACAATCGCGCCGAGTAGCGCCTGGACGATAAAAAACGCGACCGCAAGCAATGCGGGGCCGAAAAGCCACCTGTTCCGCCGCTGCGTCCGCCAGATGACGACGAGCAGCGTCGCGACGAGGACGCTGATTAGGAGGGCGATCAGGCGGTGAATGTACTCGATCAGGACGGGTTGCTCCCAGAAGGGATAGACCTTGCCGTTGCAGAGCGGCCAGTTGTCCGCGCAGCCGAGGCCGCTCTTGCTGAGACGAACGACGCCCCCCCAGAAGATTTCCGCCCAGGCGGTGCAGAGGGTAGCGGCGGCAAGGATTGGCAGCGAAATCGCGAAGCGGCGTGTGCGTGTCCCGGGGTCACGGTGCGCGCGGGAAGTGAGCATGCTCATCCGCACGCCCTTCCCGCGCAGCCAGACAGCGACTGGGCGCAGCGACAGGCGCGCACTGGCATATGGCGAATGTTCATGGCTTCCCTCCGTGACCAGCAAATCGCGTGGCTGGTGTGCGTTGATCGTCGGCGACCAACTAATCCATAAACAGGACGTTTACGGATGCGACCGGCATGCGCCGTTGCGTGCCATCGCAAGGAAAAGTGTGCGCCTATCGCCATGTGCTGTCAACCCGTTCCAAGTAGCCAGTAGCCGGTAGTCAGTAGTCAGAATGAGAAACGAAATTGGCCAGTGACACCAAGCCAAACGGTGATGGGATCGCAGAAAGCGCGCCACAAGTACGTGAACGAAACTGACTACCGGCTACTGGCTACTGGCTACTGATTGCGGCACCGGCTCTTTCTCATTGAACCAATCGAAGAAGAGTTTGCTCATAATCGCGAGGTAGACGATATTCCCCGGCACCCACATGATCGCGCCGCCGGCCTGCTGATCCACGAGTGGGGAGATAGTGCCGAGGTGCAGCGCGCCCGCGTAGACGCCATAGAAGGCATGCGGCGCGAAGACGAGCACCGCGCCGAGGACGACATTCGGCTGGCAACTGAGCGCGAGGTAGCCGACTTTGTTCGCGCGGGAGAGGCGCGGTAAGTCTGGCAACGGGCTGTAGACCGGCCACCAGAAGAGGAGCGCCGTGGAGAGAAAGCAGAGATGCTCCAACGCGTGAATCCGCGCGTCGAGGACGGCGGCGTTGTAGAGCGCCGGAATGTGCCAGATCAGGAACGCGCCGGTGGAGACGAGCCACGCGACGCCGGGGTTGACGAGCACGCGCGCGCCGGCGAAGAGAGCGGGCTTTTTGGTCAGCGGGCGGAGAAAGGCGGCGGGCGTGCCGAGCAGCAAGAGCGGCGGTGCGGCGAGAATGAGGAGCAGATGCTGGATCATATGGACCCAGAAGGCATTGTCCGCATAGGTATCAATCGGTGATTGGAGGGCGATGAAGATGACGAGCAAACCGCCGAGGAAGTACCACATCTGTTTGGGCGTCACCGCCTCCAGGTTGTGCTGCTCGATGATCCCCGTGCCATAGACGTACGCCGCGCCGATCAGGATCAGCGCCAGCCAGATGAATGGGTCGAACTGAACGATGCCCGGCCCGCCACCGCCGTGCGCCGAAACCGCCGTCGGCACGAGCGCGGCGACAACGACGAGCAGGTAGAGCGGCCAGTGGCGGAATGGGTGAGAGAGGCAATAGGAACGTATGGACATCCGGTACCCTCATTGTCTGTGCCGGTTCGCAACGACGGTGGTGCATCCCAGCATTGCCAGTATAGTCCCGCGCATGCGGCAACGTCTATGTTGCGCCGGGGTGCATCGCATACGCCCAATAAGCCAATAATCCTAAACTCTCTCCCGCAAGAGCGAGACTTCCTTGACACGGGCGCGTCGCGTTCCTATCATTCACTCAACAGTCTACGGTTCGCACACGGTCTCGCTCCGCCGCTCTGTCCCGGAGAAGAACCTTCATCGACGGTGATGACGGTCGTGTGCTAGCATGAAGCCCTTCGCAATGGCGCGATTCGGGGGAGACACTCTCATGATACGCGGATCTCGGTTTCGATCGAAGCCCTCAACGTCCCGACGTTCATCGCTCTCGCTGCTGTTTGCCCTCGTCCTACCCATCCTTCTCTCCGCCTGTACGTGGGGCGGCAATCACTCGCCCCTCAATCCCGCCAGCGGCCCGACGGAGACGGTCAACCGCCTCTGGTGGATCATGTTCTGGATGTCCATCGTCATCGAGGCGTTGGTCGCGGGGCTGGTCGTTATCTCGCTGATTCGCTTCCGCCGCAAAGCGGGCGATCCCGATCCCGTGCAGATCAGCGGCAATACCCGCATCGAAATCGCCTGGACCATCGCTCCCGCGATGATCCTCGTCGTCCTGCTCGTGCTCACCCTGACGACGATGGTCAACATCTCGGAGCCGAAGGGCACGACGATGCGCGTCACCGTGACGGGCCATCGGTGGTGGTGGGAGTTCGATTACCAGGGTATGAACATCGTCACCGGCAACGAGATGCACATCCCGCTCGACGAGCCAGTGCATATTGATCTGCGCTCCGCCGATGTCATTCACTCCTTCTGGGTGCCAGCGCTCGCGGGGAAGCGGGATGCCATCCCCGGTCACGACAACACGCTCTGGATCAGCGCCAACAAACCGGGCACCTACCGGGGCGAATGCACCGAGTTCTGCGGCGCCGAACACGCGAACATGAACTTCATCGTCGTCGCCCAGCCGCGCGCCGAGTTCGACGCCTGGGTGCGGGGGCAGCAGCAACCCGCCGCGACGGGCCAGACGGGCCTCGCCGCTGAGGGCGCGCAGACGATCCTCGCGCAGGCGTGCGCGGGCTGCCACATGATTAACGGGGTAAAAGGGTACAATGTTGGAAAGATCGGGCCTAACCTGACGCACGTCGGTAGCCGCCAGAACCTCGCGGCGGGAACGCTGGAGAATACGCCGGAGAATCTGGCACGCTGGATCCGCGACCCACAGGAAGTGAAGCCCGAGGCCAAGATGCCAAACCTCGGTCTCGATGAAGCGACGATCGCCAAACTCGTGGCCTATCTCGAAAGTCTCAAATAATCGGAATCAGAATCGAACCCGCGATCCGCGTATCAAAGGGAGTTTGTTCTATGGTGACGATCACACGGCCCGGTGTTTCTATCGCCCCTCCACCGACCTACGCACCGGGCAAAAGCGCCGGTGCAGTGATCTGGGATTGGATGACGACGGTCGATCACAAGAAGATCGGCATCATGTACGTCTTCCTCGGTGTCATCTACTTCATCGTCGGCGGCCTCGAGGCGCTGCTGATCCGCGTGCAACTCGCAAAGCCGAACGGTACCCTCCTTACTCCGTCGCAGTACGACCAGGTCTTCACGATGCACGCGACGACGATGATCTTTCTCTTTATCATCCCGGTGTTTGCGGGCTTCGCAAACTACTTTATTCCCCTGATGATCGGCGCGCGGGACATGGCCTTCCCGCGCATGAATGCCTTCGGCTTCTGGATGCTCCTCTTCGGCGGCCTCTTCCTCAACAGCAGTTTCTTCCTCGGCGGCGCGCCCGATTCCGGGTGGTTCGCCTATGCCCCACTGACTGAGCCGCAGTTCAATGCCGGTCGGAGCATGGACTTCTGGGCCGCCGGGCTCACACTCCTCGGCATCTCCTCGATTGCCGGTTCGATCAATGTGATCGTCACGACGCTGAAGATGCGCTGCCCCGGTCTGCGGTTCAATAGGCTGCCGCTCTTTGTCTGGACGACGCTCGTGCAGAATTTCCTGCTTCTCTTCGCGCTGCCGAGCCTGACGACAGCGGCGATCTTCCTCCTTTTCGACCGTCACCTCGGCACCAGTTTCTTCAAGGCGGAGAATGGCGGCGACCCGCTTCTCTGGCAGCATCTCTTCTGGGCATTCGGTCATCCGGAGGTCTATATCCTTATCCTCCCAGTCTTCGGGATCATTTCGGAGACGCTGCCGGTCTTCTCCCGCAAGCCGATCTTTGGCTATATCTTCATTGCCTGGTCGTCAGTGGCAATCGGCTTCCTCTCTTTCATCGTCTGGGTGCATCATATGTTTGCGACCGGCTTGCCGGATGTCGCGCTCGCCTTCTTCGCCTCCTCGACGACGCTGATCGCCATTCCGACCGCCGTGAAAGTCTTCAACTGGACGGCGACACTCTGGGGCGGCAGCATCATCACGACGACCGCGCTGCTCTTTAGCGTCGGTTTCCTGACGATGTTCCCGATCGGCGGCCTCTCGGGCGTCTCGCTCGCCGTCGTACCATTTGACTGGCAGATTACCGATACCTACTACGTCGTCGCGCATATCCACTACGTCTTCTTTGGCGGCTCGGTGCTCGGCATCTTCGCTGCCGTTTACTACTGGTTCCCGAAGATGACCGGGCGGATGTTGAGCGAGAAGTTGGGCCTCTGGAATTTCTGGCTCGTCTTTATCGGCCTCAACCTGACCTTCTTCCCGATGCACATGCTCGGCCTGCTTGGCATGCCGCGCCGCCAGTGGACGTATCATGAGGGTTTGGGCTGGAATCTCTATAACTTCGTCGCATCCATCGGCTCATTCACGATTGCCCTCGGCGTGCTCTTTTTCATCGTCAATTTGGTTCTCTCCTTCCGCAAGGGCGCGCGAGCGGGCGCGGACCCGTGGGATGCCTGGACGCTCGAATGGGCGACCTCGTCACCGCCGCCGGAATATAACTTCATCAAGACGCCGGTGGTGCGCTCGCGCCGCCCGCTCTGGGACCAGAAGCACCCGGACGATCAGGACTGGATGCGCGGCGGACACTAAACGAAGGGCCGAGGACTGAGGACTGAGGACTGAGTTCCTGGCGCGGAGGGCAACAACAGTGCAGGGTGCGGACTACGAACAGGATTCAGAGGCGCGGCGCATGGCGCTCGTCAGCACGGATGGGCATGCGGATGAGCATGACCATGACGAGGAACACGAGCACATCCACATCCCGCCAAACAGTTTCTGGCCGATCATCCTCGCGGGTTGCATCACAGTCATGTTTGTGGGGTTCCTCAGCACGCTGGTCATCTCGGCCATCGGCGCCCTGCTTGTCTTGATCGTGATGATCGCGTGGGGGTTGGAGGGGAATGAGAGCGCCCCGACGGCGTTCACCGGTGTTCCCGTGATTGGCGGCGGCGATGCCGAGGATAAACTCGTGCCGGGGGCGCGGGTTGTCACGAGTGACGGTCGGTTGGTCGGTCGTGTCACGCGGGCTTCGGAGGATTCACCCCTCATCAAGGCAGGCTGGATCCCGACACGGTACGGTTACCTCGCGCGCGCCGCGATTGACCATATCGAGGAGGGTGCAATCATCCTGGCGCTGACCGAGCAGCAGGTACGGGAACGTGGCAATGTTGATACGACTCCCGCCGGGCCCGTCACGAATCGGGCCGTGACGAACGAACGCGGCGTCTCATCATAAGCACGAGGAAGGACACGGGACGATGGTAGTTGCACGGGCGGCGGAACAGGACCTCACACGCGCTCCACTCGCGCAGCCGGAAGTAGCGGGGCAGGGGCGGAGTGTCAACTGGTGGGGCATGCTCGCCATGATCGCCTCCGAAGTGATCTTCTTCGCCAATCTGATTATTGGCTATCTCTATCTGCGCGTGCGCGCCGGTCAGTGGCCACCGCAAGGGATTGAGCCGCTTGAACTGCTCCTGCCGACGATCAACACAGCGATTCTGCTTTCGAGCGCCCTGCCGATGCACGGCGCGCATCTCGCGATCCGCCGTGGCGACCGGAAGGGGATGCAGAAGGGCCTCGTCCTCACCGCCGTGCTCGGCATGATCTTTCTCAGCGGCCAGGCATGGGAGTATACGCACTCACCCTTCTCGATCAAGAGCGGCCCCTTCGGCTCGACCTTCTTCACGCTGACTGGCTTCCACGGCCTGCATGTGCTCGTCGGCATCATTCTGATCTGGATTTGTTTCATCCGTTCGCTGCGCGGAAGTTTCAATCGCGAGCACCACTTCAATGTCGAGGCCGCCACAATGTACTGGCACTTCGTGGACGCGGTCTGGGTGATCCTCTTCGGCGTGCTGTATTTGCTCTGAAAGAACCTAACCCCCGGCCCCTTCCGTTCCTCAGCGTGGGAAGGGGGCCGGGGGTTAGGTTTCCTCAACTCAGATACTTCTTGAACCACCCCAGTGTCCGTGTCCAGGCTTCCAGCGCGGAGGTGGGGACATAGCCGAAGCCATTCGCGAAGGGCCGGGTGTCGTTGTTAAATGCGTGGCCGGTGTTCTCGAAGACTTTGAAGTCTAACGGCTTGCCGGATGCCTTCGCTGCGTCCTGGAACGCCGGTATGCCCGCCGAGAGTTGGTCGAGCGCGCCGTAGTTGCCCATGAGGGGACAGGTGAGGCTCGCGGCCTCTTTCGTCGGGTCCACGCGGCCCGGCGCGTTGTTGGTAGAGAGCTGCCCATAGAAGGCAACAGCCGCGTCCAGCCCCTTCACTTTCTCCGCCGAGATGATAACGATCCGGCCACCGAAACAGAAGCCGGTAATCCCGACCTTCGGTACGCCGACACCCGTGCCCGTGAGATAGGTAATCGCCGCGGTAACATCACTCAGCATCTGATCGTCGGTCAGGCGGCCAATCGCGGCGGTCGAATCCTGCGGTGTGTTGAAGGCCATCGTGCCACCCTCGCGCGAGAGCAGGTCCACCCCGAGACCGACATACCCCTCCTTGGCAAGGCGGCGTGTGACATCCTTGATGTGATCTGTGAGTCCCATATTCTCGTGAATGACGATCACCGCTGGGAACGGGCCAGTTCCCGTCCTCGGGCGCGCTTCGTAGGCAATGATGTCCGCCGTGCCGTTCTTGAACTGCACCATTTTTGCGTTCACTTGATCCGCCGGGACACCGGTCGCGACGGGTATTCCTGCCGATGCCACGGCGGAGCCAGAGGTCGTCGTACTCACTGGGGCAACGGCTGATCCGGCAGGCCGTGTTCCCGCAGCCGCGCTCGCACCGGCTACGGTCGTGCTGGAAGGCGCTTGCGCAGCGGCAACGGTCGGGACACTCGTCGCAACTGCAGGGCTGGCGGCGCTTGGGCTTATGGCTGGTGCGGCAGCAGAAGCGGCGGTGCGGGTGGGGGCGGTCGTCGGGACGGTTGTCGCGAAGGGTGTCGCCGTCGGACCACTACCGCCACAGGATTCGAGGAGCATCGTTGCGGCGGCGAGTGTGCCGAGCGTCGCCGTCGCGCGCATCAGGAAATCGCGCCGTCCGATTGTGCCCGCGTACCATGCGGTGACGAGTGATTGGACCTCCGGGGTCTCGTCGGTGGGAGTAGTCGGTGGAGAAGAAACGGTCGTTGCCACGATGGGTGCCTCCTTGTGATGAAGCCGCATCCGATCCTGAGTGTACGCTCGCTGCCGAGCAGCGTCTACGCCGAAGGATGTCGCATGGATGAGGCCAGCGTGACTCGCGTGTCTCCGTTCTTCTGGTATGCTCATTCGCAACGTGGATGCGCGGTCGGAGCGCGCGGCGAATCATAGCGGGGAGGAAGCGCGATGGCATGGACCTTTGAACTGCTCGCGGGGCCAATGACGATCACGGAGGGGCCGGCATGGGACGGCAGCGGCCTCTTCTTCACGGCGATTCACCAAAACCGCATCCTCCGCTACGATCCTGCGGCAAAGACGCTGCGTACCGTGTATACCGACACGGGTGGAACGAATGGCCTGCTCTTCGCGCCCGATGGCCGCCTCTTCGCGTGTGAGGGAACGCGCGGCGCGATGGCCTGCTACGATACGGATGGTACAAAGACGATCCTTGTCAGCCAGTTCGAGGGGAAGCGGCTGAACGCCCCGAACGACCTCGCGCTCGATAGTCAGGGGCGCATCTGGTTCACCGATCCACGCTACGGTGAGCAGGAGGGACGCGTACTCGATCACGATTCTGTCTACCGCCTCACGCCGCCAAGCGACGGGTCCGCATCGTGGGCCATTGCGCGCGTAACGTTCGATACAACCCGTCCGAACGGTATCCTGATCTCACCGGATGAGCGCACTCTTTATGTCGCGCAGAGTGACTACGTCCCAACCGAGAAGCGTGAGTTACGTGCCTACCCCATCCAGGATGATGGGTCGCTCGGCCAGTATACGGTGGTACATGACTTCGGCGCGAATCGTGGCATTGACGGCATGTGCTTCGATACGGAGGGAAACATCGTCGCCACCTGCGGCTGGGAACTCGGCGGGCCGGGCTGCCGCATCGCCGTCTTCGCGCCGGATGGCACAGTGATCGAGGAGCATCCCGTCCCCGCCGGTCGCCCGACTAACTGCACCTTCGGCGACGCCGACCTCCGCACCCTCTATGTCACAACGATTGACGGTCACCTCTACCACGTCAAAGACACTGGTCGTCAGGGCTACCTCCAACCTCCGCAGCAGCGCCCGTAGGTCCCATTGTAAGGGAGCCTGAACCACGAAGGCGCGAAGAGCACGAAGAAGGAAAGAGAAAGAAGAAGGGGCTTCGTTCCATTCTTTTCTACCCTTTCCTTCATGCTCTTCCGCGTGCCCTCTGAGCAGATTCGCGGTTCAATGGTCAGTCAAAGCCATGTCAAGGGAGAGCGATCTTCCCAGCCGCGACCAACCTTGGGGGCGTAGAAGCGGCGTTTCACGCGCCAGAGGAGCGAGACCTTCACCCAGTTGCGCTCGCTCGCATAGTCCATCGCGTGGTGGAGGGTCATTCCAAGCGCGACCGCACCGAGCGTCGGACTCTTTCGCCATGCGGCGGCGAGCGCGACGGCCGCAATCACGTCGAGGCCATGAAAGAGGACAAAAGTGCGATTCCGCGCCCTACCCGATCTATGCAGCCCGACATCGAGAAAATGATCCACGTCAATCAGTACCCCGCCGATCACCACCGGTAGACGGTATTTCGGGGGCATAGCCGCGATCAAAGGGATGGTTACAGCGAGATGTTGCGTCGGATAGGGCATGATTCCTCCGAGTGGGACGTAAACCCGCGCCGGCGGATAGTGGCTCTTCCGCTGAACACCGCAGCACAAATGAAGGAACCCCCTTGCCCAGGGGCAAGGGGGGGAGGGCCGTTCAGCTCATCGCTTTGATGATGGCATCCGCCATCTGAGAGGTGCCGACGGCGGTCGGGTCGTCGCGATTCGGCTTGAAATCATACGTGACGGATGTGCCTTCCACGATGACGCGGCGCACGGCCTTTTCGACGCGCTCCCCGGCGGCATGCTCGCCGATGTGGTGAAGCATCATCACGCCGGAGAGGATTTCCGCCGTCGGATTCGCCTTGTTCTGGCCGGTGTATTTCGGCGCGCTGCCGTGGATCGGCTCGAAACACGCAACGCCGTCGCCGATGTTCGCGCCCGGCGAGATGCCGAGACCGCCGACGAGGCCCGTCACGAGGTCCGAGACGATGTCTCCGTACAGGTTCGGCAGCACGAGTACGTCATATTCTTCCGGCCGCTGGACAAGTTGCATGCAGACATTGTCCACGATGCGGTCGTTGAACTCGATCTCCGGGTATTCCTTCGCCACTTCCTCGGCGACGTGGAGGAAAAGGCCGTCCGTGAACTTCATAATGTTCGCCTTATGCACGGCGGTAACGAGGCGGCGCTTGTTCGCGCGAGCGTACTCGAAGGCGTAGGTAACGATCCGGCGCGAGGCTTCGGGCGTAATCATCTTGATCGAGATCGCCGAGGAGGGGGCGAGTTTCCGCTTCGTGAGCGGGTTGATCGCCTCGATCACGCGGCGAGCGTCCTCCGTGCCGGTATCGAACTCGACGCCCGCGTAGAGGTCTTCCGTGTTCTCGCGCACAACGACGATGTCCACGTTCTCGTAGCGCGTGCGGACACCAGGGAAGATGCGCGCCGGGCGGACATTCGCGTAGAGGTTGAGCGCCTGCCGCAACCCGACATTGACGGAGCGGAAGCCCGTGCCAATCGGCGTCGTGATCGGCCCCTTCAGCCCAAGTTTCGTCTGACGGATACTCTCGACGGTCGCCTCCGGCAGTGTGTCGCCATACTTCTCCAGAGCGTCCAACCCGGCATCCATCGTGTGCCAGGTGAAGCCAACACCCGTCGCGTCGAGCACGCGCCGCGCCGCCTCGACGACTTCCGGCCCGATCCCGTCACCGGGAATAAGTGTGACATCGTACGCCATTGTTGTTTCCTCCACTACCAGGCCACCGGCACGGTGGCGCTTGTGACGATCTTCTCGTCCTTCGTCACTACCAATGCATTGTATACGAGCGCGGCTCCGACGATGATACGATCGTGAATATCGAGCATGGTCGGCAGTTGATAGAATCGCCGTAATACCGACTCATCAAAAGGCAGCATAGGTAGGAGCATAGACCTACTACCATCGAACGCTCCAACGGCGTATGTCCTATAGAGAGAAGGATTACCGCAGAGGCCACAGAGAACGCGACACAGAGAAGGACTTTGTATTTTCGTTCCTCTGCATGCTCTGCGTGCGAATCTGTTCTTTCCGGGTGCCGTGGCGATTCGGAAACCGTTCTTATTGCTGCTGCCACTCGCCCCAGACGGCGGTACCGTAGGCGATCACTTCGGTGGTGTTCTCCATCACTTCGGAACTATCGTAGCGGATGCCGATGACCGCGTTGCCTCCGAGTTGTGCGGCGTGGGCAATCATGATCTGGTACGCCTCTTGCCGTGTCTGCTCTGCCAGTTCCGTGAGCAGCGTGACATTCCCGCCTTTCATTGTCTGAAAGGCGGCGCCAATTTGCCCGCCAATCGAGCGCGAGCGCACCGTGACGCCGCGCACGACACCCATATTGTACCGAATCTTAAAACTGGGAATCTCGAACGCCGTTGAGGTGGCGCGGGGATCAATGGCCGGAGCCTGCGGGGGTTGCTGCATATGAAAATCCTCCTCATCGTCGTGGCCCGTACCACGCACTACCACACGAACCTTCAGTGTATCACGCGGGTTCCCGTATGCATGGAATCTCCGCGCGTCGTGCGTCGCGCATCGTTCTTTGCGCGCGGTTCAACCGTTGACAGCAGGCGGGCTGATGGATACCGTACACTATCATCCATCGGCGGAAGGGGGACGCGCATGGCGGAAAAAATCGCACGGATTCGGGACAGCAACGGGCGCTTCGTCCGCCGCCCTGTCGCCCCGCGAACGACGCCCGCGCAATCGCCCGCCCACACACTAGCGACCAAGGCCGCAGTTGCACCTATCGAGGACCTCGCCGCGCCGGAATGGTATTTTAACCGCGAACTCTCTCTGCTCTCCTTTCAGTGGCGCGTCTTCGATCAGGCGCGGGATGCGGGCACGCCGCTTCTGGAGCGCGTCAAGTTTCTCGCCATCCTCAGCACGAACCTCGACGAATTTTTCATGGTGCGCGTTTCCGGCCTCAAGCAGCAGATCGCGGTCAATTCCGCCGATGTCCGGCGGGACGGCATGACGCCGCGCGAAACCCTCCACGAGATTCACAAGATCGTCTTCGAACTGATGGAATCGCAGTGTCACTACCTTAAAGCGGTCATCATTCCCGCACTGGCGGAGAACGATGTCCATGTGCTCACCTATGACGAATTGAACGAGAGCCAGCGGAACGGCGCGACCGAGTATTTCCTGCGCGAGGTCTTTCCGATCCTCACGCCGCTCGCGGTGGATTCCGGCCATCCCTTTCCGCATATCTCCAATCGGAGCCTGAACCTCCTCGTCGTTGTGCGCGACGCGGCGGGCGATCACATCGCACGGATCAAGATCCCGCAATCATTACCACGCTTCGTCCCTGTGCCGCCAACCGCGCCGATGCGTGATGCCTCCGGCATCCACCGCCCACGCGCCTCGGTCTGGCTGGAGCAAGTGGTGATCGCCAATCTACCGACGCTCTTCCCCGGTAAAGAGATCATCGCCGCGTATCCGTTCCATGTGACACGCGACGCGGACATCGAAATCCAGGAACTGGAAGCGGAAGACCTACTCGAAACGATCGAAGAGCAGTTGGAGCGGCGTGGGTTCGGATTCGCCGTCCGCCTCGTCGTGGATGCGACGATGCCGGAGACGCATCGCCTCTGGTTGATGGAGAAGTTGCAGATCTATCCGTCCGATGTCTACACGTTGAACGGATATCTCAGCCTCGGCGATCTGATGCAACTGCTGCGCATTGACCGGCCCGACCTCAAAGACCCGCTCTTTGTGCCGCAGGTGCCGCCCGCATTGCGTGATAGCAGTGACATCTACACGGCGATCCGGCAGGGGGACATCCTGCTTCATCATCCGTACGATTCGTTCGCGCCGATCGTGGATTTCATCAAGAACGGCAGCACGGACCCAGCGGTGCGAGCGATTAAGCAGACGCTCTACCGCGTTGGTAAGGATAGCCCGATCGTCGAGGCGCTGGCGGAGGCGCGCGACGAAGATACGCAGGTCGCGGTGCTCGTCGAACTGAAAGCGCGATTCGATGAGGAGAACAACATCGAATGGGCTAGGGCGCTGGAAAGCAAGGGCGTCCATGTTGCGTACGGGATGATGGGCCTCAAGGTGCATTGCAAGGTCGCGCTAATCGTCCGACGTGAGCAGGACGGCATCCGGCGGTATGTCCATCTCGGCACCGGCAACTACAACGCGGGCACTGCCCGAACATACACCGATCTCGGCCTGCTTACCGCGAACGAGGAGATCGGTGCGGATGTCTCGGACCTCTTCAACTACCTGACGGGTTACTCGGATCAGCGGGAATACCGCAAATTGCTCGTCGCGCCTGTCAATCTGCGGCAGCGAATCACTGAATTGATCGAGCGCGAGACTGCGCGCGGGTCGAAGGGTCGGCTGATCTTCAAGACCAACCATCTCGTGGACGAGCGGATCATCGAGGCGCTCTACCGGGCGTCACAGGCAGGGGTGAAGATTGACCTGATCTGCCGTTCGACCTGCTGCCTTGTGCCGGGCGTGCCGGGCTTGTCCGAGAACATCCGCGTCATCAGCATCCTCGGGCGGTTCCTGGAGCATCACCGAATTTATCTGTTCGGCAATGGTGGCCGCGAGGAGATTTATCTCGGCAGTGCGGACCTCCATCCGCGCAATCTCGACCGGCGCGTCGAGGTGCTTTTCCCGATCGAGGACCCGGCGATCCGCACGCACATCCGCGAGGAACTGCTCGAAACCTACCTGCGGGACACGGATAAAGCCCGCATCCTCGGCCCGGACGGCCGCTACCGCCCGATCCCACGCCCGGAAGGCGTGCCGCCCTTCAATGCACAGGAATGGCTGCTTACCACGACCACAACCGGTGCGGGCCGATACGGCGACTGACAAGGTCTGAGCGCCGCGAACGTTACGTCACGTTGTTCTGGCCGATCAGATAGGTGACGAGAACGAGGATCGTCGCGGCGGCGGAGACAATCGTCAGATTGATCGCCTGCTCGCGTCCGCTGAACCGCTTGCGCACGTATCCGTGCTCCATACCAACGGGGATGAGGACAATGAGCGCGAAGATATAGTGGATGACGACGTTCCGCTTGCCACTTGCCAGCAAGCCGATGCCGAGCAGGTATTGGATCAGGAGGAAGAGCGAGGCGAGGTAGGAGACATACTTTCCCGCCGCGATCGTCCGCCCGGCAATGCCGATCGCGTAGATAATCGTCGCCGCGAGAAACAAAATAAGGACGGCGGTGCCAACGAACATATGAACGGTGCCCATGCGCTGCTCCCTCCCATGCGAGTGTCACGGCGTGCGACATCGGACGCCGGATCCTGTCGCCGCTAGTGTAGCACCCAGCGGGGAGTAGCGAGTAGCGAGGAGCGAGTAACGAGAAGGAACGTTCCCCTCGTTACTCGCTCCTCGTTGCTACCGGGCCATGGGGATGGGTGCGGGGGCCGGTGAGGGCGCGGGCAAACCGGCAGCGCTGGGCGCGGGTGGCGGGGCGGAGCGGGGCGCGGGGTTTGGGGCGGGCACGGATGCGGGCACGACTGGGCCGGGCCGGGCTTCCGGTGTGCCGATATATGTGAAGCCATTCAGCACGATTCCGGTCTGGCCATCCGGGTTCTTCACGACGATGTTCACCGCCGTACGGTGGTGTCGTCACGACGATCGCCGTGCTGGTGATGGATGTCACCGTCGCGGGACGGCCATCAATGGATGTCACCGTCGCGGGACGGCCATCAAAGGTCACGGTCGCCCCCGATTGGAACGCGTTGCCGCCAAGCCGGACAGTCGCGCCGCCTGTGATCGCTGCCGTTGGTGGTGTCACCTCAGTGATCTGGGGCGACACGGCGGTGATTGTGAAGGCGAGCGCGGCAGTCGTTGTGCCGTCGGCATTGGCGACCGTAACCGCGACGTTCCCCGCCGCTGATAAGTCCGCACGAGTGATAGCGGCGGTGATCTGGGTATCCGAGACCGAAAGCGCGGGGTGCGACGTGCCATTCCAGAGCGCCGTCGCGTCGGTGCGGAAGTGGCTGCCGGTGATGGTGAGCGTGAACGGCACGCCCCCCGCGACCATCGTGTTCGGCGTCAGGCGCGTTGCTGTCGGAGGCGTTGCGTCGGGTGAGACGGCGGCCAGCGCGTTGATCCGCCCAAACTGCCAGTCCGTGCCGGTACCGGCGATGTGATCCGCCGTATTCTCCATGCGCTGGATGACCGTCTGCGCGCTCGTCCCCCACGATGTGGACCAGAGAAGCGCCGCCAATCCCGCGACATGCGGCGTCGCCATCGAGGTGCCGCTGAGATAGGCGTATGCGTTCCCGTTGTTCTGGGGAAGATTCGGATTGACGGTGGAGTAGATCGCCGAGCCGGGCGCGGCGAGGGGTACCCATCCGCCGTAATTCGAGAACCCCGACCGGGCGTCGTTGCCGTCCGTGCTCGCGACGGCGACGACATGGGCGCAGTTCGCGGGCTGGATCGAGGCGTTGCCGCCGCCATTGCCTGCGGCCGCGACGATGATGACGTTCTTGCCCCATGCATAATCAATCGCGTCCTGGAAAGTCTGCGAACACGCGCCGCTGCCGCCGAGACTCATGTTAATGACATTCGCGCCGCTATCCGCCGCCCAGCGGATGCCATCCGCAATCTGCGAGTCGTAGCCGCTGCCGCCATCGCTGAGAATCTTTCCATTCAACAGTTTCGTCTCGTACCCCAGCCCCGCGACGCCCGTGGCGTTATTGGTCGTGGCGCTGGCGATCCCCGCGACGTGCGTCCCGTGGTCGCAGCGGTCGTCCGTCCCATACGTGCTGCCGGTGAAATCGCGCCGCGCGATCACTTTCCCCGCGAGATCGGGGTGCGCCTCGTAGATGCCGCAGTCGAGGATGGCGACCGTGACGCTGGCGGAGCCGTGCGTCACACTCCATGCGCCGGGTGCCTGAATCGTGCGCATATCATATTGGTTGCCGAAGTATTGATCGTTTGGCAGGTCGAGGGCATGGACGATGTAGTCCGGCTCCGCGTACCGGACACGCGGGTCCGCACGGTACGATTGAATGACGGCTTCCAGCGATAGTGCGCCCGTCGTATCGACATACTCCGTCGTCTCACTGATCTGCTTCACGGGTATGGCGGTGGACATCCCCTGGCTCGCGACGGCGCGATGGACGGTGTCCTGCTCCACAGCGCTGACGCTGGGTTTGAAGCCGACGATAATGCGATCCGCGACCGCGTCCCGTCCGTCCGCCGTCCGCGTGATGGAGGGCGTGGATGCGCGATCGGGCGGCGGACGCTCGGCGGTCGCCACCTCCACGGAGGCGGCTCCGACCGCAACAGTACGAGCAGCCACGAGCATACCGACGAGGAGGAGACGGATATCCCTTGAATGCAGTACCGCGATGCTCCGCACGTTCATGCCCCACGTTCGCCGCGATCAACCGATATTGAACGACAGATATGACATATATCATACACTATTTATAGATAACGATACATAAAAACGATATGTGATGGGTAGCATGACACGCAACGGATTTCGTGGGCCGTCGCGATGAAGCGGCCGATCTCTCCGACGGCGTTCGCACACAAAGAGAGCGGGCGACCTACTACTGATCGCCCGCTCCGCGTCGAATGTGAATGGGAATTTTTGGAGATTGACCGTTGTATCCCGGCGTGACCGCCCCGTCTACGCGCCGCCCACTGCTACTGCCTGTAGTTCGCTGCCCGCTACCCGCTGATTCCGCCATGGGCTGGTCGTCAGGATGGTGCGGACCTCGTCGGGATGCGCGGCGATGAAGCGCAATTCGTCTGGCAGGAGCGGCTTCTGGTTGTGACCATTCGCGACCTGGACGAGTTCGAGCACGCTCGCCGCTTGCGCATTGCTCTCGAAGGTGATGCCGAGGCGCTCGTAGACGTACTTGAATCCCGCCAATCCGCCGTACTCGCCCGTCGTGATGACGCGGCCGGTCGGCGTTTCCTCGGACTCCGGGCGACCGAGCAGTTCGTAGTCGTAGAGTTCGTAGTTATGGCGATCCTTGAGCGCGCCATCGGCGTGGATGCCGCTCTCGTGCGCGAAGGCATTCGCGCCGATGCCGACTTGCCGGATCGGCACGGGCAGGCCGTAACTGCGGGCAACGTAATTGCCGAGTTTCCATGCCCACGAGAGGTCTAACTGCTCGCCGAGTTCGTATCCCTGCAAGCCGTTCGCGTATTTGATCGCGAGGATGCACGAGAGCAGGTCGGCCTGCCCGGCGCGCTCCCCGTTCCCGTTGACCGTCGCGTTGATGTAGGCGTCCACCCCGGCGTCCACCGCCGCCTGCGCCGCGAAGACGCTGTTCGCGTTCGCCATGCCGAGATCGTCGTGGCAGTGCGGCTCGATCGGGAGGCGCACGGCCTCGGCGAGGCGGGTAATGCGGTCGTAGATCGTCCGGGGGGAATCGAAGCCGAGCGTGTCGCAGTAGCGGAAGCGAACGGCGCCCGCCTCCTTCGCCGCCAGAGCAAACTCGATCAACTGCTCGATGTCCGTGCGGCTCGCGTCCTCCGCGTTGACGCCGACGGTGCGGACGCCGCCCGCTTTGGCTGCTTGCACGGCGTCCGTCATCTCGCGCGTCACGGCGGCGCGATCCAGTTTGCCGCGAAACTTCAGGTGGAGCATCAAATCGGAGGTGCTCATCGAGAGGTTGAGGTCCGTGCAACCGACCGCGACCGCTCGCTCGACATCGCCTTGCAGCGCCCGCACCCATCCTTCGAGAACCATCGTGCCGAACGCGCCCTTCGCCTTCAGCGCGAGGTTGCCTTGCACGTAGTGATATTCGTGATCGCTGAATGGGAAGCCGAATTCCGACTGGAAAACGCCCAATTGGGAGAGATACCAGTTGACCATCGTCTTTTGGAACTTGGAGAGTTTGATCCGCGAAGTCTGCACGCCGTCCCGATTGGTGACATCAATGAAATGAATCCGTGCCATTCGACCAACTCCTTGCGGGTCTTTGGCGGGCGCGCCGCTAAAATCCGGCATGCCTCCTCAACCCATGCACCATCCGACCGCGCGACGCATTAAGGCGGCGTTTCGCGTGTGACCGCCGAGGTCAACGCGGATAGTGTGCCGCCAAGGGGAAATGAGTGTCAATCGCAGCGGAGAGCGGGATCGTTACGGACAGCGTCCGGTGTTGGCGTGCTGCTGATAGGCAGCCACGAACCAGGGGTGGATAACACCGAGCGTCGCGCGCCGTTCCCAGAGAAAATGCAGGTAGACAAACGCCGCCGCATCGAGCGAATGGGCGAGCGCGCCGAGTAGTGCGTCACGATACGGAGGAATACCGGGTTGATCCCAGGCGATCTTGTCCGCGACGAAGACGACGGTATCGAGCGTGGATGTACCCACCTTCAGCGTTGTGTGGCAGCCAATTGCGCTGAGTACGGCGTCGTTCCGCTCCCCGAAGAGGTCCCGCGCGAGGACGGCGGAGAGTTTCTGGTGAAGGATCATCGGGAATGCCGCCTCTTCGGGGAGCACGTCCACGCCGAATGCCTGCGCGGCGGCGACCCGGTCCGCCGTCGGGAAGATGGCGCTGACATCGTGAAACCAGCCTGCCCGCTCCGCGCCGTCGGCGTCCGCACCGAAAAGAATTGCAATCCGTCGCGCTTCGTTGGCCACCGCTGCGCAATGGCTCGCCGTCGCCGGGCAGCCGTGCGCGATCAGAAATGCGGGAACAGCATGGTGCGGCTCCCCCGCGAGCGTCATCCCATCCCGAAGGCGCTGGAGCAGTCGAGCTGCGTCTTTGCCCGTGCCATCACCCCAAAGTTCCGTGTTCATCACGATCTCTCCGGCCAACCATACCGATCAAACCACTGCCCATGCCGCTCGTTATCGAGGGCGCGCCGGATGTAGGGAATGACGTTCTTCGGCAATGCATCACGCGGAAACCATGTCAGTGCATCGCACTTCTCCGGCTCCGCGTTGCGAATCGTCCCCGTCCACCGCGACGCGGTGAGAAAGAAGTCTATCCGCTCATCGGTGGCTTTCCGGTGCATCACGCCAACGACGGTCACGTCATCCGGCGCGAGGATGATGCCGGTCTCCTCGCGCGCTTCGCGGATGGCGGCGGCGATTACGTCCTCGTCGCCATCGAGGTGGCCCGCGACGACGCTGTAGTTGCCGTCCTCGTAGCCGGTGTTGAACCGCCGTAGGAGCAGCACCGCGTCATCCCGCAGCAGAAAGAGATGCACAGCAGCAAGCAGCAGGAAGCGCTTAGTCACCGGACGACGGATTGCCGTCCGGCTCCGCGACGATGATCTTGCTTCCCGGAGCGGACCGCTCCTTGATGACGATCCATCGGGTGCCCGCGTCGGGGTCAATCCAGACGACGCGGTGTCGCTCTCCCGGTTGCACCATCACGACGATTCCCGCCTCCAGTGGTACATCCTCTCCCTCGACACACAAGGTCGCACGACCATATAGAACGACGTAATACTCGTGGAAGTCGTGATAGTGGTACGCCTCGCCTGCCGGGATGCGCGTCATCACGCCCGTCGTCAGTGCGATTTCGATGGGCGAGCCGTTCCAATATCCGCACCGCCATGGATTCTCCGCTTCCTCGTAAATCCGCACATGCACTCCTTTAAGATGGACTTGAACCGCGAAGGCGCGAAGGACGCGAAGAGGGAGGAAACAAAAACTCTTCTTCTTCTCCTCTTTCCTTCGCGTCCTTCGCGCCTTCGCGGTTCAATCGGTTTCATCCATAGGCGGGAAGTGCTCCGGGTAGCGCGCGAAGGTGACGAGGGTAGCCGCCTCGACGCGTAGATAGACGCCCTCACCCCAGTCATGCACGCTCGATCCGCTTGCCGCCCGCTGCATCGCCTCCAGCGCCGCGAAATCCGCGTGATTCGCCGGGATGAGCGTCGTATTGCCGTGTGCGATGATCGCCAGATCGTTCCCGGCGAAGTGCGTCAGGCTGACCGCCGGACGGGCCGCCACCATCCGCGTGCGCGCCGCCGTGGCGACAGTCGGGATGTGGAACCGCCCGCGAAAGAAGAGCGAGCCAATCGGCGCAACGCGCGGCTCCCCCTTCGCCGTCACGGTGGCAAACGCGACGTTTTGAATCCCCTGCAAATACCGCACGAGTTGCACCGCCGAGAGCGAGTGTTCCGGCATCTCGAACGAACTGCGCAGAAACGCCCCCGCCCGCTCGATGCTCCGATTCAGCAGCGCCTGTAGCCGTTCCATGTCCTCCGGTGTTTCATGCATGCTCACCTCCCCAACAGAAATAATCGCTATGTCTTCAATAAACCTTGTTCCGCGCCAGCTAATAAGGCGCGCAGGCGGTCGGTGCGGAGATGGTAGTAGAGGCGATGTTCGTCGCGCCGGACATCCACGAGATCGAGTTTCTTCAGGCTGCTCATGTGGTGCGAGACGGTCGCGATGCTCAGGCCGAGCAGTTCCGCCAGTTCCTGTCCGTAGCGAGGCGCCGCGACGAGCAACTGAATCAGCATCCAGCGCGCCGGATCGGCGAGCAGGCGATAGACATCCTGATACGTCTCCGGCGGCGCGATTTCCGGCACGATTGCGCCCGATTCAGCCAGTGTGGGGCGTGCGGATGTCAGCAGCATGTCTGCGCCATACGCGACGGCGCGGAGCGCATGATCCCGCGTTGCATCCGGTGCGCGATCGGGCGTCATCGTCACCCACCCATCGCCGAGGAAGGCCGATGGCCAGACGAGCAAACGCGGCATATCGCGCGCGTTCAGCCCGCCGTCCGGCAGGTGCGCGACGGTGAAACCCAGCGGATCGGCAGCGAAAACCGCGTGCATCCGCGCCTCGGCGACCCGTCCTGCCACAGACAATTCAGGCAGTAACGGCGCGAAGAGGTCAGCGAACAATCCCGCGAGCAGGTCCGCGAGCCGCTGGCGTATCCGTGCCGGATGGATGAGGACGTCCACGATGCGCACGGGATCGGATGGCGTCGGGTAGAGGAATCGCTGCACATACTCCATCGCCCACGCGGGATCGTCCATGAGGGACCGGAGGGCGCCGGGGCTGCGCGGCGCGTCCGCACGCAATGTTCCGCCGCAAGCGAGTGCGTGCGTGATAACCGCCACATCCGGCAGCGCCCGAAGCGCCGCGATCAGCGCATCGGGGTCACTGATGTCCGCCAGCGACCATACCGCGTCGAACGCGAGCGTCCCAATGGGGAATGGTGCATCGAAAGCGGTCTGGACGGCACGCATTGGCTCCGGCTCGATCTGTTGCATGAGCGCGAACAGCCGCTTCGACCCCGCCTCGCTCCCACTGCCGCTGCGATTCGCGAGCAAATACAGCCCAAGCAGGCAATCCGCCACCGGTGAGTACGCGAACGTGACGCGCTCACCCCATACGGACTTCTCTTCCGGAAATGTGACGCGAATCATCAATCTCCCGGACTAAGGACTGAGGACGAAGGACTAAGTAGGGAACGAAGCACGTAGTCCTCTAGTCCTCAATCCTCCCCGCTATGCGTTCACCAACTCTGGCACCGCTGCGATCACATCCGAGACGATGTCGTCCGTCGTGATGCGCTCCGCCTCACCCTCGAAGTTGAGGATGATGCGGTGCCTGAGCGCCGGATAGGCGACGGCCCGGATGTCCTCATGAGCCACCGCCAACCGCTCGGAGAGCAGGGCGCGGATCTTCCCCGCGAGGATCATCGCCTGCGCGCCGCGCGGGCTGGAACCATACCGCACGAAGCGGCGCACACTCTCCGGCGCGAGCGATTGATCCGGGTGGGTTGCGAGCAGCAATTGCACCGCATACTCGTTGATATGGCTGGCGACGGGCACCTCGCGCGCCAGATCGCCCATGCGAATGATGTCAATGCCCGTCGCGACCGTATGCACCTCGGGCGTGAAGCCGCCCGTCGTGCGGCGGAGGATTTCGCTCAGTTCCTCGGCGCGCGGGAAACCGACGACCAATTTGAACATGAAGCGGTCGAGTTGCGCTTCGGGCAGCGGGTACGTTCCCTCCATCTCCAGCGGATTCTGCGTCGCGAGGACGAAGAAGGGGCGGTTAATCGGATAGATCGTGTTCGCGACCGTGACGGTGCGCTCCTGCATCGCTTCCAGCAGGGCGGACTGCGTCTTCGGTGTGGCACGGTTGATCTCGTCCGCGAGGATCATGTTCGCGAAGACCGGGCCGGGCTGGAACTGGAAAGTCCGCCGCCCCGCGTCGTTCTCGGCAAGGATGTTCGTGCCCGTGATGTCGGCGGGCATTAGGTCCGGTGTGAACTGGATGCGACTGAACTGGAGATCGAGCGCATCCGCGAAGGTGCGGATGAGCATCGTCTTGCCGAGGCCGGGCACGCCTTCGAGGAGGGCGTGGCTCCCCGCGATCATGCAGGTGAGGACGGCCCGCACGACTTCCTCCTGCCCGACCATCAGGTTTGCCACCTCCGATTCGAGGCGGAAGGCAATCTCGCGGAACTGCTCCGGTGTCAGCATCGGCGGCGGCTCGGGGTTGTAGGGAGTCGGCTGGTTGGTGTAGAAGTGTGACACGCGCTACCTCAATTTCAGCGATGCGGCACCCACGAGCGCCCTTGATGAGCAGTCTGCGCCGCTAGTATACCAGCGACCGTCCCATCCCGCTTTACCTGCTCTACAGGGCGTATGCGGCGATCATTGCATCTCAGGAGGACACGAGTACAATGAGCGCGCGTCGCTGACGTGCATGTGTGCGATGATTGGGGGAGTAGACGACATGAGTAGCAGGCCACCCGCACGCCGCGTGAGCGCCGCTGGTTCTGCCGCGTCGCGCAAGCCGAACGTGAATGGGCATGCGCCGAGCAGTGGCGATGCGCCCGCCCCCGCGTATCCCTACGACGTGGCGAATCGCCGCATCCTCATCGCGGACGACGACGTGGCGATCCGCTCACTCCTTGTCGAATTGCTGGCCGATGAAGGGTACGAGCCGATCGAAGCGGCGACGGGCAAGGAGATGCTCGACATCTACCACGGCCCGCAACGTCCCGCGCTCGTGCTCCTCGATGTGCAGATGCCCGATATGACCGGGATCGAAGCGCTCCGTGAAATTGCTCAATCGTCCCGTGGGGAGACGCTGCCGATTATTATGATGACGGCATTCACGACCGCCTCGATCGCCATCGAGGCGACGATGCTCGGCGCGTTCGACTACCTCAATAAGCCCTTTGATATCGAGTACGTCGTTCAGAAGGTTCGGACCTTCTTCAGCACGCAGGAGCAGGAAGCGCGGATGATCGCTCATCCCGCCGAGGCCGATCAGCGGCTGCGGGACGAGATTATCGGTTCCAGCCCGGAGATGGCGCGCATTTTCCAGATGATCGGGCGGGCAGCGGCCTCCGATGCTCCCGTGTTGATTACCGGCGAGACGGGGTCGGGCAAGGAATTGATCGCCAACGTGCTGCATAAGAACTCGCTCTCCGCGCGCGGCCCGCTCGTTAAGGTGAACTGCGCGGCGCTCCCGGAATCGCTCCTCGAAAGCGAGTTGTTCGGTCACGAGAAAGGCTCGTTCACCGGCGCGCTGAATCAGCACAAGGGCAGCTTCGAGCGAGCGAACCGAGGTACCATCTTTCTCGATGAGATCGGCGAACTGACGCTCTCCACCCAGACGAAACTGTTGCGCGTCCTCCAGGAGAAGGAATTCGAGCGCGTCGGCGGCACGGCACCGATCCATGTTGACGTGCGCGTCATCGCGGCGACGAACCGGCGGCTGGAGGACGAAGTATCGGCAGGAAATTTCCGCGAAGACCTCTTCTATCGCCTGCACGTCCTGACGATCCATGTACCGCCCCTCCGCGAGCACATGGAGGATGTGCCGCTCCTCGTCCAGCACTTCCTCGATAAGCACCGCTACGGTGTCGCCGGCCGCTCGGCGCGCATCTCGCCGGGCGCGATGGAAAGGCTGATGACGCATTCCTGGCCCGGCAACATTCGCGAGCTGGAGAACACGATTCAGCGTGGTATCGTCCTCTCACAAGGCGGGCTGGTCACTGTCGAGCAGGTCCAGTTCGCGCCGCAAGCAGGCGGGCGCCTGCTCGACATCACGCAGCGCGTCCGCGAGCGCACACCGCTGGTGCAGGTGCTCAACGAAGTCGAACGCGAACTCCTCGTCGAAGCCCTCAAGCAGCACGAGGGCGACCGCGTCGCCGTCGCGCATACCCTTGGGTTGGAACTCGCCGACCTCACACGGCGACTCCGCGACTTCGGACTCAATGGCGAGTATGCGGCGGATTAGTCTGTTGTTTCGTAGCCAGGCCTTTGCATTTCCAGTGGCGGCGGGCCTCAGCCTGCCACAGAGTCGTTCGGCAGGC
>JAABUU010002396.1_pt1 | contig 26870 bp, 26 predicted proteins | sample 5559301 | NCBI WGS metagenome assembly JAABUU01 (sample SAMN10711884, study PRJNA513360) | rock metagenome | isolation source: Antarctica rocks | place: Antarctica: Victoria Land, Richard Nunatak white | reverse complement strand
TGATTTGTTTGAACAATGAGCATCAAGTCATGAATGACATCAAAGAAAAGAAATTCTTGGTCAAAGTCAGAAAGTAAGTCATCTTTGCTGAGAAATGAAATTCATTGAACTTCTATAGAAAGATCGAAGTCACTACACTTGTTGATCATTCAAAGCTGCGTGACGTGATTTTAACTAGCATCAAAGACATTGATTTACAAGTTGAAATCTGTTTCATCTGTCATAAATCAAATCATACTTTTAGAGAGTGCTTTGATTGATTAAGAGTCAATGCATTAGAAGATGACGAGTTTGATTAATTTATATTGAACTCTGAGTTTGATTCTGATTCAAAAAACTAGCTATCTCTTTTAAAGTCATTGAAGAGATAGAGATCATATCTTTGTACAGTCAAATCGAAGTTCTATTGAAAGAAAACTATTTTGAAAAGTCATTTCTGATCAATGCTTCTTTTATCTCTCAGAGCAATTCTTTCAGTCTTCGCTCTTTGATAGATAGTGATTTCGTTGTCTACACGCTGATACATGACAAGCTAGTCAATAAAGTATGTCAGAAACTTGAAATACAATCTATATTACTAGCAAAAGAGAAGTTAATATGAGACTATGATGAAAAGCTAGCTAGAAAAACTATTACTTATAAAATTCTTCTCAATCTCACGATTGAAAGTCATAAGAAATTGACTGTGTCAATGCTGATAATTGATATCGAGCATTATGAAGCTATATTGAGCAAACTTTGAATGAACAAAAATGAAATTTTATTAAACATGAGACATGATACTATCGTATTTTCTGATTAATTAAATACTTCTATTTCGATTTTTTCAATCTCATCAAATACAAAGCACTCAAGTTGATTGCAATCAACTTTGACTTCTTCAGCAGTTCACAGCAAGATCTCTAAGATGCTTAAGCATTCAGTTTCATTCTTTCAGAAAGAGTCATTCTTGATTCAAAACATAGACATCATCTTTTTTCAAGCACTAGTAAAATGAAAAAAGAAGAATCAGACAGAGATTTTTGCTATGTTCATTGAAGACATTGATAGAAAAATCATCTACAATACTTAATGCAAACTAGATGTCATAAAAATCTTTTCAGTTGATGAAATGACTCAGAATCTAGAAGATATTAAAGTCAAGCTATCATCAAAATATCAGAATTTTCTAGACATTTTTGATTGAGCTCAAGCAGACAAGCTATCGTCTCATCATTTGTATGATCATAAGATAGAGCTTACTAGTGATGCAACATCATCTTGCTGCTGAGCATATTGAATGTCTCTCTACAAGCTTCAGAAAATAAAGAAATATCTGAATGAGAATTTTTTCAAAGAATTTATAACTTCTAGCAAAGCTTCGTATTTCTCACTCGTTCTGTTCATTTTAAAAGCAAATGAAGATCTACGATTCTGCGTTGACTATCAAAAGCTCAATGCTATTATCAAAAGAAATCACTATTCTTTATTGCTAATAAATGAAGTAATTAACAAAATAGTTGATTGTAAACATCTGACTTGATTGAATATCATTTTGACATTCAACAAACTATGAATGCATTCTGATAGTGAAAACTACACTATCTTTATTATCACATTAAAAGCATATAAATCAAAGATGCTATCTTTCAAACTTATCAATGATTCTGCCTCGTTTCAGCAGTATATGAATGACATTCTTTGAAACTTTCTAAATGACTTTTGTCAAGCATATCTGAACGACATTCTGATCTACAGCAAAACTCAACAAGAACATCAACAACATGTCAAAATGATATTAAATCATCTACGAGAAGCTGATCTACAAGTAGATATTCAAAAGTGCGAATTCAACGTAGAAAAAACTGTCTTCTTAAAAGTCATAGTTTCAGAACAAAGTCTTTGCATGAACTTTATCAAAGTGAAAGTCATAGTCAACTGAGCTATGTTGATCAATCTAAAAGAAGTTCAAAGCTTCATGAGATTAATTAACTTCTATCGTCGTTTCATTAAAGACTTCTCGAAGCTAGTCAAATCATTCACTCAGTTAACTAGAAAGAACACATCTTTTGTTTGAAACAAAGTTTGTGTTTAAGCTTTTAATGATCTAAAGAAACAAGTCAGCTTGATCTTAGTTTTACAACATTTTGATTCAAAACGACAGACTATTCTGAAAATCAATGCATTTAACTACGTCAAAGATGAAATACTATCATAGTATGATGATGAAAGTGTTCTTCACTCAGTAGCATTCTACAGCAAGAGCATGATCTTCGCTGAATGCAATTATCATATCTATGACAAGAAATTGCTAATTATTATTTGATGTTTCAAACATTGAAGACTCAAGCTAAAATGCACTGAACTAATCATTCAGATATTCATCAATCATCAAACTCTGAAAATCTTCATGAAAAATAAACAGTTGACTTGACGTCAAGTCAATTATCTAGATATTTTATTTGAATTCAACTTTCAGATTATATTTTGATCAGACAAAATAAATACTAAAGTTGATGCTTTAATCAAAATGTTTCTGATCAACATTTTTGAATTAACTCAGCGTACTGAAGATCACTATCAGATCATTCTGACACTTAATAGAATAAATGTTCTAACTATTGAATCTGAAGTTGATCTTTATCAGCGAGTAAAAGATGTCAACAAGATGAATGAGCTTTGCAAGAAGTATAAACAAGCTATAAGAGAAAATCAGCTCAAGCTACATAGCACTGAATTGAAGCATTGCAAGATCGTTGACGACGTTCTGTTCAGAAAAGATCTACTGTGAGTTTCTGAGAAAATGCATATGAAATTACTAAAGAAAATTCATGATCAGTCTTTCATCTTTCACTCTGACAATCAAAGAACTATTGATCTAGTTCAACGTTTCTACTATTAATCAGATCATCAAGCAACGATTAAATGTTACATTTGAAACTGTCATGTCTGTCAACGAAGCAAAACATCTAGAAATAACATCAATGAACTTCTTCATTCTCTTTCAATTTCACAGAAACGCTGAAAAGATATAGTTATAAACTTCATCACTGAGCTATCTCTATCAGAAGATTATAACGTCATTTGCATAATCATATGTCAATTCATCAAGAAACATCACTATGTTTCTTGTCATTAAAGAGACAAAGACATCTCAGTTGAAGAAACGGTTTGAATCATGCTATGAAATGTCTATTGACTTCATGATTTATCTAGTTCTATTGTTTCAAACAGAGACTCTCAATTCATATCAATCATGTGACAAAGTCTTTGCATTAATCATTAAAAGCATTAAAATTTGTCACTGTCACTTTTTACAAATTGCGAATGAATGCAACAAAGAGTTCAATAACTTTGTCATGCAAAATCAAATTAGACTTCGTCATTGAGTATAACATCACTCAAGAATGTTACATGATTGTGTCTTCAGATGCAAATCTGACAGCATGTGAATGAATGAATTGAAACGAAGAAAAAGCTAGAAGAAATCATGTGAACAAGAGTGTTGTTGCAATGATGATCACTCACGTCGTTGCATTTAATGTTATTCTTGAAATTGATCTCAAACTTGAAATCATTCTTCTCAATGATGTCACTATATACGAGTTTAATTCTTTGAAATTAGTCAATCTGATTGATGAATATCAAGATTTTTTCAAAGATAAAGACACGATAGTTGCAATACTTGAGAAAGAATGAATGTTGATTATCTTGAAATCAAATGCAATTTTCAAACTTGCACATGTATATTTTGTAGAAAGAAAGAAAAGAGAGATTATTGATTCTACGCTCAACAAATTGCATGAGAAGAGCAAGATGAGATTTTCAATTCAACTCATCAGTTTCAGTTTCTCAGTATTCATGATTTGAAGAAATTTTTCAGATGATACTTGCAAAGAACGCATGATCATAAATTTGAAAGATCTCAACGAAATGATCGAGATCAATAACTATTCAATGAAACAACAAAGCGAAATTATTGCAATCATTATGAGATATTCTCATATCTTCATCGTAGATGCAATCAACTACTTTCATCAATTTCTTGTTCATTGATTGAATCATTCTAAATTCATCATCGTAAGTCACAAAGAACAAGAGAAATTCAATGTGACTTTTATGAAATACAAGAGATCATTCTTGTATGTACAAAGATAAACTGATGCAATGCTGCGTTCATATTGAAAATTTACTCGTGCTTACATTGATGATATCATCATTTTCTCGCTCATCTTGAAGAATCATCTTCAACATTTACAAGACGTTTTTGATTTATTTCACGCTCAATGTATAAGTCTGATCTTTAATAAGAGCTTTCTGAGCTACTTTTTGATCATCTTGTTAAATCAATGAGTTGATGTTGAAATCATGTCTAGAAACTAATCAGAGTGCATGCGTGACTAGAATGTTTGATCAATAAAGATAACTATAACTAAGACTTTAAGAATACAGAAGAAAGAAGATACAAAAGACAAGAAGAACACGCTCTATATAGTAGTTTACTCAGATTGACGCTAGTCTCAAAGAAGACGTGTTGAAACACAAGAAAGATGTTGATTTGAAAGATGTTTGTGACACAAAGAAATGTGTTTGTCATAGAAATTTATTGATCACTCGTAACATAAAGAAGTGTGTTTATCTAGAAGGCAATAGAAGTTGATTAGAAGATGCTAGAGAAGAAAAAAGATGCTGAGTCATATCTGAATCAAGTTTTGATCAGATCTAGATCAGATCTTGACTAAATCATTGACTAGCTTTAATCAACTCTGATACATTCGTAACATTACTTTCTTCTTTGAAAATTCATGTTTGCATGAATAGAACAAATGAAACGCAAAAATTTTTCATTGTTTTTCAATTTAGTATGACTTGTCTGAATAAAGCTTATGAAATTCAACTAAAACTTCTTTCAAGTTCTTGAATTCTTCTTTGTCAACATAGTATCATTCGTTATCTCGATCTAGTCTTGTTCATTTGACTTTGTATTGTCTTTGATCTTGATAGCATCTAGAGTTCAAAATGTCTTCTATCTCTCAGTGCTAATCATCTTCAATAGTGAGAGATTTAAATGATTCTGAATGCTGTTCTGATAAAAAGTCATCAAGACAAGAACATAATAGCTTTGAACTGAACATCAAATGCAGCTGCTTTATGCTTATTGATAAATGAAGATGATAGAAGATTTCAACTTTGACAGTGATTTGATAAGATTTTAGCTGTTTATCTTTCAAATTCTTACATGATTTAGTTGTCTTTATGTTTCTAGAGAATAATCAAACTCAGTCGTTTACTTCATAGATGACGTCTCATCTATGTTTATTGATTTGAGCTTCGATGATCTGCTTCGTCTTTTTTAATTGCTGATGATCAAAGATAAGAAGCTCTTTCATTCAAATGATAATATAATCTGCTTTTCTAGCTTCAAGATACTCATGAGTAGTTTCATAGTCAGTTGTATCTGAATTGAAACTCATTCGTGAATGAAAACTCTTATTGAAGTAGAACGAAGTCATTGAGATGATTGAGAAGATATTGAAATTCTCACTGAATTTTATCATTGATAGTCATTTTGCTCAGTCGTTCTGCATGTAGTTACAATAGATTCTTAATTCGCGTTCAACATCTTGATTAGCTCATTTCAATTAATCATCAATCTCAGAATGATAAACTGTTAATAAACTAGTCGTGATTCTTAGTCACAATATTCATTTAATTTTGTCATGATTCTAGTTTTGTCAGACTCAATCTTCTAGTCTTGTCAGATTTATTCTCGCTTCGTCATCTTGATTAGTTTCTATTGAGTTTAGCGTCGACTGAGAAATACACATATGTAATCAGCTTCTTTTCTGTAGCTATCTTTCTTTCTTAGCATTTATCTTCTAGTTAAATGATACTCATATTGACTCGCTCTATGCTGGTTTTCAACATTAGATAAATGCTCATCAACTACTCTGCTATCAATGAATAGATGATACAAAACAATCTATTCAGTAAGAAAAATTTGCAAGAAATTCTTCAAATTTGCATCATCATTTTAGATTGCAAGAGATTCTTCAATTCTACACTCATTTTCATCATTTTATTCGCAAGAGATTCTTTGAATAAAGCACTCAATTATTATCTGAAATTCACAAGAAATTCTTTGAATTTTCACTCATCAAAAAACATCAATTCAAAACATCAATCTCTCATTTATTCTTATTTCAACAACTTTTATCTTCTTTCATCATGATATGCAACATCAAGTCAGTTGCGTCTTGAACAACTCATCTGCTTAAAAGCATTGTCAATAGAAGAGTTTCACTTCTACTCATTGATGCTTCAATCGAAGCTGAGAAAGCTGTCATTGCATGAAACATAAACATTGAAGAACAACTGCTTCATTGAGTCAGCAATCAACTTGATAAAGTCATCAATATGCTGAACGAGCTTCAAAGTCAGCAAGATTTAACTTTACAACTCAATGAACACTGACTTCTTGTACAAGAAGATCACAAAAAGAGAGCGAAACAACTAAAAGTCGCTTTTAATAAGAACGATGAGCTAGAGAAAAAGATCAATCAGTTGCAAGATGAGCGATTAAACTTCAGAGCAAAACAACGTCAAGCTGATTGATCTATGTCTCGTCAAGATACTCAGTCAGCTGAGCATCGAGTCAATCAGAAAGAAGTTCACTTCAAATGAGAATCTTCTACTCTATCTGATAACGAGAATGATTATCACAAGTTCATCAAGCTTTCAAATTCACTCATCTTCATTGAAACAGATGATTCTATCTGAGAGACATGAAACATCAAAATAGCTGACAAGCTCGATGTCAACATGAATCATTATTCTACTGAAAAGATTTGTATTGTCTATGTGATTTTCAGACTAGAAGATGATGCTGATCAGCAAATTTATATAAAGCATCATGTTGATGCTTTCTCATTCTATCAATCACTATCAGAGCTACTGAAACATCTGAAAGAAATTTATGAAGATCAGAATCTGATTTGAAAGTGTTGTCATGAATACGTTGCTCTAAAGCAGCTCAATAAGCTCTTCAGCTTCTTCTATTCAAAATTCACTAGAATATTCAGCTTTCTGAACTACGATGATATCACTCTGATGAACGACATTCAGAATAAAATCAACAATCATTTTCAGAACGCGTTGTCAGTTTGTCTTATAAAGTTTAGCTTGCTTGACAAGCTTAAAATCTTTCTTCAAGATGTGAATAACAAATAACAAGTCAATTATCAGCTACGTAATGAGCAATGAACAGTCAAATTGATAGCAGCTTCGAAAAAACGTTTTGTTTCTTCATTGACATCAGTCTCAACTACTAACTATGTTCGACTCGTTACTTTTTTCATCTCAAAATCTAAATGATCAAGAATGTCAATCATCTGCTTCAACTGCAAAGTATTGAGTCATCTTTCAAAGAACTGCTCTCAGCTGAAGACTAGTACTTCAACATCTTGTGCATTCACTTCTTGTCTCAATGAGATCATCATGTCAAAAGAAGAGAAGAAATTATTTACAGAGAAATCGAAGAATGAGACAAAAAACTAGTGACTGTTATGAGTCTGCATAGAGCGAATCATATGAGTGTATTCTAACTAGAAGTTCAAAGCTGAAGAAGAAAAAAGATGCAACACGTCGTGAGTTTTACTCACGAAGACACGCTAGGTCGCTAGCGTGTCAACATCAGCTCTATACTAGTCTATGATAGTCTGACACGATCTATGTTAGACTAATTCGAAGTACACGATTGCAACATTATCTTTTCTCTTCATTTAGCAATGTTCTCATTGCTGCAGTTCAGTCGATCTTTCTTGAGTTGATTTCTATCTTGACTTGTTCAAATAATGTTCATGAAAGTCATTGATGACTTTCAAGCAATCTTTGAATTCACTTTCATCGACGTTGTATCAATGTAGATCAACGTTGTATTCTTTTCAATTGACACGATATTGTAGTCGTTTGCTTCGTTTGTAGTGTCTGAAGTTCAATATGTTCTTCACTTTTCATTCATCTTCATCTTCAATCATTATAGAATCAGACGACTCATTTCATTGTTCTTCTAAAGCGTCTTTTGAATCTGATTGCAGCAGATTTGATGCAAACTTCGAATGAATCTTCATAGTCGACGACAGTTTCAGTCAATATGCATGTTCGATCTCGATCAGAATCTTGAAGAGTTCTAGCATCTTATCGTCTAGCTTCTTTGATGATCGTGAGATCATTATGTTTCTAGAATTCAGAAACATCATGTCATCTATCTTGTAGATCATTTTCTTTCGATGCTTGTCAGTCTGTTTCTTTATTGTGACTCTGACTCTTGCTAAGACTTGCTTGATCAATGTTAGTGATCATTTCATGTGTTCGAATATATTCTTTGCTTTGTCTGCTTCGATTCTAGCTTGAGTGATCTCATATTCGATTGAGTTCAAATCGAAGCTCATATGAGAATGAAAGTTCTTATTCAGAAAGAATATCGACTATTCAATTGATGATGAAATAGCATTGTTATCGACGAATTTGATCATAGATAATCAGATGAATCAATCATCTTGCATATATGAGCAATAGCTTCGTAGATATCGTTTCACATTCTGATTCGCTCTTTCTGTTTGATCATCGATCTGCAAATGATAGTCTGTGAATAGTTTCATCTTGATGTCGAGTCTCAGACATAGAGACTTTCAGACAATCAATATGAATTGTGAATCACGATCGAACACTATTGATCTTGATAGTTCATGAGTTCTGAAGACTCATATCAACAGTAGCTTGATTGTTTGTTCTGCAAAGATTTCTTTGTCATCTGATCAACACGATATATAATGTCGTTTCTTAGACAATCAATCTATGACTGTCAGAATCGCGTTGTTTTCATCACTTTCTGATAGATCGATAATGAAGTCTAATGATATGTTCTGTCATCGCTGTTCGAGTATGAGCAATGACTTCAGCAGTTCATTGATTCGATCTCTTGATGCTTTTGATCTACGACAAACGTAACAGTTTCAAATGTAGCGCTTGATCGTCATTCTCATCTTCGACCAGCAATATGATCATCTCAGCAAGTTCAATGTTCAATTCATGTCAGAATGATCACTGATCAAAAGATCATGTGCTTCTTTTATCAATTGAATGATCATTGACTGAGAAACTCATAGTTTATCATCTTTTCAGAGTACTTCATCAAGTACTTTGCAATTGTCTAAATCAATATCTTAACAAGTTCTTCTGTTCTGTTTCATGACTATTTGAATATCGAAGCACAGTTGATTTGTTCGATTTTCGACTATAATTTGATTCTGAATAGAAATCATCTCTTCGATTGAATTTTCGTTAGCGTTCGATTCTTGTTTCGAATCTGAGTCAAATCTGAGCAAGATCTGAGTCAGATCTTGATCAGCTTTCTGATCATCTTCTTGATCAGCTTCTATTGACTGCAGCTCAAATTTGTCTTTCGACAATAGCATCTGATGCTGATATAGCTTTCGATCATCGTTTGCTTCAACTGACTTGACGTCTGACATTCTGATCAGCGCGTCGACTTTCAGATTCTATTTTTCCGATTGATATATGATCTTGAAGTTATATTCAGATAATTTCTCAGCTCATCTAGCTTGTCATCGAGTCAGTTCTTTGATGATCATGAAGTACTTCAAATTCAGATGATCGATGAAGATCTTGATTGAAATATTCATACATTTCAATTCAAGACGTCAATGTTTCAAACAGCGAATAATGATCAGCAGTTCTTTGTCATAGATCTCGTAGTTGCATTCTGCGAAAATCATGTTCTTGCTATAGAAGATCACTGAATGTAGAATGTCTTCATCATCATACTGAGACAATACTTCGTCGTTCACATAGTTCAAGAAGTTCGTTTTCAGAATAGCTTTTCTGATCGAGTCGAAATGCTTCAGAACGAAGACTGTCATCATCTGTTGCTTTAATTCTTCAAAGATCATCTGACAAATCTCTGTTCATTCAAAAAGATGATCTTTTCGAGTCAGCTTTATCATGAGTTGAACGATCTTTGAGAAGTTCTTTATGAATCGTTGATAGAAATTGCAGAAGTCAATGAAGATCTGCACATGAGTCAACGATCGCGACACTTTTCAGCTTCGAATCACATCTACTTTTCAAAAGTTCATTCGTAAATCATTGATGAATATCAGTAGTTCAAGAAACGAGGTTTTCTGAATCTTGAATTTGCACTTGTCAATGTCTATCTGCAAGTCGACTTCGCGAAGCTTGTCTAGCACTTCTTTCACATGAGTTCTATGTTTCTTCAAGATCTTACTGTAGATAAGAATATCATTCAAATATGTCTGACAGAATTTATGCAGACATTCAAACAATACATCGTTGATATAATGCTGAAAGAACGCAGATTCATTGATCAATTCAAAGAACATTATTCTATACTTGTAGACGTCGAAGAAAGTAACAAAAGTAGTTAAATTCTCGCTTTCTGAACTCATTCGCAGTTTATTGAACGCAGCAATAATGTTGAGTCGAGTCAGATACTTACTGTCTTGAATTCGAGCTAGTACTTCGTCTATCAAGAGTATTGAATAACGATTTCTTTTGATCAGAGCATTCAGTTTTCAATAGTCTATGCAAAAGCAAAGACTATCATCTTTCTTTTTGACAAATAGTATTGACGAAGCGAAGAAAGCTTTGCTGAGTGTAATAAACTTCTTCTTCAAGTTCTCTTCTAGATACTTCTTGATCTTCTGCAACTTGTGACTCGACATGAGATACAATCGATTTCTAGAAGACTGATTCTCATCTTCTAATTCAATCTTATGATCATATGATCGATGCAAGGGCAACTGCGTTGCCTTTTCTCTATCAAAAACATTCAGAAAATCGTGATAAACTATTGAAAGCTTCTTCTTCAGTTTCTCTAATGACATGACAGAGATCATTTCATTCAGTTTCGCGAAATCTTCGACTGAGCTAAGCACTTTGTTGATTTCACTAATGATCAAGAAGAAGATCTTGATCTTCTTATTCTTGACTAGAGTTTGATATGCAGCGACTTCAATCATGACAATATTAACGAGTTTCTTTTTCTCAGTTGACTGAAAGAAACGAAGTTGATCGAGATCAACTTGAGTGCTTTGCTTTGCTATGAGAGCAGATTCAATGAATCTATTCACTGATTTCTGGTTCGAAAGTCTCTTCAAGATGATCGTTGATGTAACAATCGAGTTCAAGTTCTTTCATTTCATTTCGCAGATCTCGTTTGACTCAAATCTGTGAAATGCTGATTGACTGCTTGCTTTTGAAACAACAGATTTCGATGTTTGAATCTTCAACGATGATATTAATCGATTGTTTGCAGAATCTATCAAAATTTGATTTCTTTTCAATGAAAGATTTTCAATGATTATCTTGTGCTGATCTAGACGAGTTATTAATAGAAACATCATTTCATTCTTGTGTTCTTGAATCATGATCGATGTATACAGAGCGTGTGTAATCAACTTTCAATCAGAAATTTCATCATATGATCGAATCAACTTTGATTTTGACAGCAATATTGACTGAATATCAAAGCGTTCACATAGCTCTGACATCAAAGATTCATCAATGAAAGTCATGTCAGTGACTTCAGTATTTATCAGAGCGAGAGATCTGAATATCTTTTCTAAACTATTCAAGATGACGTCAACAGTGAACGACTTGAAATCAAATGAATCGTCAGACATGCTGATGAAACAGAATATGAGTATATCACTCTCAATCACTACTTTGACGAAAGCAGATCATTTTTTGAATTCGCAGCGATCTTGTGCACTTGAGTCGTCTTGAAACAGTCATATGCTCTATGTTCTGACTTCTTGCATTTGAAGCAGAGTTCTTTCTTAAACAACTCTTTCTGAATAGAGTCGAGATTCGATCTTCTGAGTTTCTTTCACGCAGAGACTGATGACGTAGATCGAGCAGACGAAGTGCTAGCGACAAAGCGAGCAGCTGAGATCGCTGAGACTTTGACGATCAATCGAACGTTCAATTCAGTTAATCTAACATCGACTTGCATGCAGATGTCGACAAACTCGTTCAAATTCGTGATTCATTCATTGAGCGTTGCTCGTTGAAGGTCTGAGCTGATCTTATGCTGAAGATCATCTAATAGAATCTCGTTATTGTACTCTAGTTCTGCGCTGAATCTTTGAAATTTCATTCAAAATTCATGAAAGAAGATCTTGTTCTGATACAGCTTTGAGTACTGTCGTTGAGCTGTGTGACGATGATTGAAATTGTCGTACATCTTATCAATGATTGATAGTACTTCTTCGACTTCTAGAAACGAGTTCAAGAAGATATTTTGCATGCGAGAAGCTATGTGCTTGATCGCAGCTTCACTGACTCGACTTTTGATGTAGACAATCTTCAACTCTTCAATAGAAAAGTGATTCTTGTTTGTCTTCAGCTTATTTTGCATTCGCGATAGTCAATTGTCTACATTCTGCGACGAATCTTCAAACAGTGAAGAGTTCGATAATTTAATCGATTTCGAGAAACGATCTTCAGAAATCAAAGTGCTTTGTCAACTTGATGCAGTTTTTAGATGATGTATAATCACGTTCTTGTTTCTCATCTTTTTCTGCAGACGCGTCTGCGCAGCTTTCAACGTGATGTTTGTCTCGTTGACATCTTCTAACATCTGAATCATGTCATTGTGAGTCTCGATTTCGATGTCGTGCTGTTGACATATGTACTTGATAAAGGCAACGATGTCGCCTGCTTCATGAGCGCTTATTCAAGCATTCAGTTCAGTGCTGATGCTGATCTTGATCATTTTGTGATCAAAGAACAATGCATTCGTGTTCTTTTCTTCTGTATCTGACGACGCATTCATGTCTTCTTCTTCTGATGCTGTTCAATTCTGTGATAGAAGTGATTCTCTTCTAACATTTTGAAAGTCATAGCGAGCAATGCTCACTGATTCTGATTCTGTGCTTCTAGTGATGATATGAATAGAAAATTGCTGATCGAAGTTTCGATGTTACTCTATCAAACTTTCTGAGTTCGAGCAACGACTAGTACTCTATCAAACTTTCTGAGTTCAAGTACTGCTGAAATTTCTGATTTCTGATGACGAGCTCAATAAAGAGTTAGTCAAGAGCAACGCGTTCGTGTTCTTTGATTCTGATTCTATCGAAATTTCTGATTTCGAATCAAGATTCTTTCTTAGAAATTTCTGATTTTTATCGAGCTTTCTGATTTGAGTTGTGTAGCTTGTTTTTATATCATCTACACGTTGATAGCAAGATTAATGAGCTTTGAACTAATGTTATGAATCTGCATAGAGCGAATCATATGAGTGTATTCTAACTAGAAGTTCAAAGCTGAAGAAGAAAGAAGATGCAACACGTTGTGAGTTTTACTCATGAAGGCACGCTAGATTGCTAGCGTGTCAACATCAGCTCTATACTAGTCTATGATAGTCTGACACGATCTATGTTTGACTAATTCGAAGTGCACGATCGCAACAGTGACTTTCATCAAAGATGCAGTGAAAGATGTGTTAATTTCTTCAACAATGAGCAGCTCAAATGACTTTTTTGTCTTGAAATCTTTAACTACTGAATGTGTACTATCTAGCAATGAAATTAGTTACTCATTAAAGTCATTGATTGACACTGAAGCAGCTGACTATTCATTCATTGATGAATTAATCGCGCAGAATGTTTGTGATCATTTGCAAATTGAATCATTATCTTTAATCAAGCTCAAGTCAATAAGGAAATTCGATGATCATTATGCAAAAAAGCTCATTACTCATGCAATTTATTCAAATCTGACTGTTCAAGATCATATGAAACGTTTTGTCTTTATGCTGATTACTCGATTGAATCAGCATCAGATGATTCTTGAAAAAACATGAATGAATAAAATCGAGATAATGTTGAGATCGTGTCTAGATCATTCAATCAAAGAGACTCAAGACTGATATGTATGTATTGCTCTTTAGAGATAACTATAACAAGACATTAAGAATACAAAAGAGAAAGAGTGCAAGCTCTTTTATAAATAATGACTTGAGACTGCGCTAGACTCGATACAGATGTGATGTAATATGTCAGATGTGTTTATTTAAAAGAATGATGAAAGAAATGAATGAAGAAAGTGCTGAACAACGAGAAGAAGTGCTGAGAATGACTCAAAGAAATGCGCTAGATTCAAACTAGACATAGCATCAAGACTTGCTTTAATCAAATTGATTAAAGTTAAATCTGAACTCTGATTGATTCAGACATGTTTGTAACATTATCTTTTTCTTCGAACATTCATGTTCATATGAATAGAAAAGAAATAAAAGCAAAAAATTCATCGTGTTTTCAATTTAGTGCAACTTATTCAAGTATAGCTTGTGAAATTCGTTCAGAACTTTCTTCAAGTTATTGAATTTTTCTTTATCGACATAGTATCATTCATCATCACGATCTATCTCAATTCATTTGACTTTGTATTGTAGTCTTTCTTTATATCGCCTGAAGTTCAATATATTGTTTACTTTTCAGTGCTCTTTATTCTCTTCAATGATCATCAATCTAGAAGACTCAAAGTGTTGTTCTGATAGAAGATTGTTTGATGAAAATCGTAAATACTTTGAGCTGAACACTGAATGTATATGCTTCATGCTTCTAGATAGCTGAAGACGATAGAAGATCTCAACTTTGACTGTGATTGAATAAAGATTGAGCTGCTTGTCTTTCAAATCTTTGCATGATCTAGTGATTTTGATGTTTTCGAAGACTAATCAAACTTGATCATCTACTTCATAGATGACGTCTCGTCTATGCTTGTTCATCTGAGCTTCAATGATCTGCTTGATCTTTTTCAATTGTTGATGATCAAAGATAAGAAGTTCGCTCATTCAAGTGACAATGTCATTGAACTTTCTAGTCTCAATATGTTGACGAGTCGTTTCATAATCAGTCGTATTTGAATTGAAACTCATTCGAAGATGAAAGTCTTTATTGAAGTAGAAAGAAATCATCAAGATAGTCGAGAATGTATTGAAATTATCACTGAATTTCATCATTGAAAGTCATTTAGCTCAGTCATTCTGCATGTAATTGCAGTAGATTCAAAGTTCGCATTCAACATCTTGATTAGCTTGTTTCGACTGATCATCGATCTCTGAATGATAAACTGTTGATAAATTGACTTTGATCTTCAGTCGTTTACAAAGACTTTGTCACATGATCAATATGAACTGAGAGTCTTTATTTGAAACGATAGAACTGAATAGATCATGAAGTCGATAGACGTTTCATAGCATGATTCATATTGTTTCTTCGATTGAGATGTCATCGTCTTCTCAATGACAGAAAACATAGTGACGTTCTTTGAAAAGACGACATATGATCGTGCAAATAACGTTATAGTTTTTCGATAGAGATAGCTCAGTGATGAAGTTCATAGCTATATCTTGTCAACGCTGCTGAGAAATCAATAGAGACTGAAGCAAATCATTCATATCATCTTGAGATGCTTTGCTTTGCTGACAGACATGACAGTTTCGAATGTATTGTTGAATAGTTGCTTGATGATCTGATCAATAGTAGAAGCGTTGAACTAAATCAATCATTCGTCTAATGTCAGAGTGCAAGATTAATGATTAATTGTGAATCTTTCAAAGCAATTTTGTATGCATTTGTTTTGATATTCATAGTAGATTCTTTTTGAATAAAACGTTGACAATGATTTGACAGTTCTTTAGCTTCATGTCATGAAGCTTCAGTTCATCTTTGTTCATAGCTTGTTGATACTCATTGCATAGTTCATTCTTCTGATTGACTAGATGTACGCGTTGATAGAGATTAATCTTGTATTCAGATTCAATTTCGAACTCGATTAATAGAACGTTTATTCAATTCGAAGTCAGTATAGTCTGAAAACAATCATTCATGTTTTTAACTGATTCAGAACTATCGATCATCGACATTTTAGTTAAAGCATCAACTTTGATGTTTATTTTTTCTGATCAAAAGATAATCTGAAAGTTAAACTTTGATAGAATATTCAGATAGTTCGCTTGTTGTCAAGTCAGCTGTTTATTTTTCATAAAGATCTTCAAAGTCTGATGATCAGTAAACATCTGAATAAATAGCTCAGTATTTTCTAGTTCAAGTCGTCAGTGTTCGAAGCATCAAATGATAGCTAGCAATTTCTTGTCATAGATGTGATAATTGCATTCAGCTGAAATCATGCTCTTACTATAGAAGACTATCGAGTGAAGCACACTCTCGTCATTGTACTGAGATAGTATGTCGTCTTTTACATAGTTGAATGCATTGATTTTCAAAATAGCTTAATGTTTGACATTGAAATGATGCAGAACTGAGATCGAGCTGATCTGCTTCTTTAGATTGTCAAAGACTTCGACGCAGACTTCATTTCAAACAAAAGACGTGTCTTTTCAAGTCAGCTGAGTGAATGACTTGACTAGTTTTGAAAAGTTCTTGATGAAGCATTAATAGAAATTGACGAAGTTGACGAAGTCTTGTATCTCTTTTAAATTGATAGATATAGCTCAATTGACTATAGCTTTCACTTTGATAGAATTCATGCAAAGATCTTGTTCAAATACTATGATTTCTAAAAAGATTGTTTCTTCTATGTTGAATTTGCACTTTTGAATATTTATCTGCAGATCAGCGTCTTGTAGATGATCTAGTATCATCTTGACATGTTGTCTATGCTTCTTTTGAGTCTTGCTGTATATGAGAATGTCGTCTAAATAAACTTGACAGAAGTCATTTAGAAAGTCTCATAGAACATCGTTCATATATTGCTGAAACAAGATTGAATCATTTGTTAATTCGAATGATAAAATCTTTGATTTGTACGCTTCTAGAGCGATAATAAAGATCGTATAGTTCTCACTATCGAGATGCATACGAAGTATGTTGAAAGCGAAAATTATATTCAGTCGAGTCAGATGCTTGCAGTCAACAATTTTGTCAATCATCTCATTTATGAGCGATAGAAAATAGCGATTTCTTTTGATAATGACATTGAGCTTTTGATAGTTGATGCAGAAGCGAAGATCGTCATTGATCTTCAGAGCAAATAGAACGAGTGAGAAATATGAGATCTGACTAGAAGTAATAAAACTCTTTGACAGATTTTCGTTCAGATATTCTTTGATCTTCTGAAGCTTGTAGAGTGACATTCGATAAGCTCAACATCTAGAAGAAGTGACATCGTTAGTGAGTTCTATCTTATGATCATATGAACGATGAGATGATAGCTTATCGACTTGAGCTCGATCAAACACGTCGAGAAAATTCTGATATTTCGAAGATAGCTTGACTTTGATGTCTTCTAGATTTTGAGCTGATGCATCAATGAAAGCGACGTCTAGAACGTTCAGTTTGCATTGAGTGTTGTAGACTATTTTTCTATCAATATCTTTAATCGACATAGCGAAAATCTTGATGCGATTCTTCTTTGATCATTTAATCAGTGCATGAAAAGATGCAGCTCTCACACTGAACATAAAAAAGTTCTTTTTCAAAGCAGTAGAAGCTGATCGTTGAAGCACTTTGAGAGCTGAACTGATAGAAGAATTCAATGATCGTGATTATTTTGAGTGTGAAGCTCTGACTGACATTGAAAAAACAGAAATGAGAGCTTCTAATTGATTTGAAAAAACGATGACATCGTTTCACATATCTAGTAGTATTTCATTTTTGTTCATTCAGAACTTTTCTAATATGACGTCATGATGATCTTCTTTGTCAGCTTTTCGTCATATTCTCTTATTAACTTCTCTTTAGCTAGTTGTATGAGTTGAATTTCGAGCTTCTGACAAATTTAATCAACTAGCTTTGTATGAATCAAGATGTAGATCGTCAAGTCACTATCTATCAGAGATCGTAGCTTGAAGAATTCGCCTTGCGAGAATAGAGTGACATTGACTAGAAATGACTTTTCGAAGTAGTTCTCTTCGATAGATGAAATTTCGTCGATTAAATTGCACAAAGAAATGATCTCTATCTTTTTGATGATTCTGAAAGAGATGATTAGTTTTTTGAATCAGACTCTGAATCGAAGTTCAAAGAATGATCAAACTCATCATTTAATGCGTTAATTCTGAAAGATTTATTTGAACACTCTTTAGAAGTATGATCAGACTTATGACATAGAAAGCAGTTTTCGATTAGTAAGTCATTTTCTTTGATGCTAGTCAAAATAGCGTCACGTGATTTTGACTGATCAGTCATCTTCATTTCTATGATTCTATGAATAGCTTTGACTGATTCTTCAGCGAAGATGATCTGTTTAGTTGTTTGAGCTTTGATCATTGCTTCTCTATTCTTGATCTCTTGAATAGCTTGTTGATCGTTATTCAATTGAATGAGGTAGAAATGAATTTCTTTCAGAGTACTGAGTTGAATCAATTGAGTTACTCAAGCGAATCGAAGTCGAAGATTTATTCTATTCATTAGATCAATGATCAGCTGTTTTTCTTGATAGTCTAGATAGAAGAATAGTCATTGAAATTGAGTATAAAACTCGCTGAATTTCTTCTGTTCTTGAATCAAGTTGTAGTAGTCTCTACGAAAGTTGACTTCTTTATCTGAATTATTGAACAACTGAGATAGCTTTTTCAAAAGCTCATTGACGATCTTGTATGAGTTGAAACAGTCACATTCGCGTCTTGACTGAGTGATCTCAGCTGCATCATTGAATAATCTGAAATTTACGTAGCTCAGCTTGACTCATTTACTTGAAAAGAGATCAACGTTGATTTTCAGCTTGTTCTGAACTTTTTCATATCAGTTCTTTCAGATAGAGTTCTTTTCATCAGTGAACAATGAAGAATTGAGTATTTTCTGAAATCTAGAACGCTCAGAGTAAATTGATGATGACGAGATAATTTTTCTAGCTTGTAGTTTAGCTTTCAGCTCTTTGCATCGTTTCTTCAAAGCTTTCATAATCATAGAAGATGTTATGATTTCAGCGAATGAATCGTTATCTTCAACAATGAGAAATGAAGCTTCGAAACACTCTTTGAAGAGACGAGACATAATGAGAAAGAAAGAAGAGATTGAATTGAACGAGTGTTTTTTTTAAAAGAAAGAGATCAAGCGAAGAGCGATGCTCAACAATAGAAAATAAAGTCATTTTTGTTGTTTAATTTGAGAGTTGATTGATTCTCTTGATCAATTTGATTCTCTAGCAATCAACGAAGATTCTTTATCGCTGATTCTATTAATCAAAGTGAACGATGCATACTTAATGAGCTGTAAGTCGTCTAGCAATTCAATCAGTCTTGCGTTTGATTCTATAGACTTTCTAGTGTTGTTCTATCTTTTGATTGCGTCGATCATCAGATAAATGAATTTCTTTAGACTCGATCTGTCTGAACGAGTATATTGAACGAGTAATGAGTATCTGTATCGTATGATAAACGAAATTCTTAATGTAATGTTGAAATCATGTCTAAATCATTCAATCAAAGAGACTCAAGACTGATATGTATGTATTGCTCTTTAGAGATAGCTATAACAAGACATTAAGAATACAGAAGAGAAAGAGTGCAAGCTCTTCTATAAATAATGGCTTGAGACTGCGCTAGACTCGATACAGATGTGATGTAATATGTCAGATGTGTTTGTCTAAAAGAATGATAAAAGAGATGAATGAAGAAAGTGCTAAACAATGAAAAGAAGTGCTGAGAATGACTTGAAGAAATGCGCTAGGTTCAAACTAAACATAGCATCAAGACTTGTTTTAATCAAATTGATTAGAATTAGATCTGAACTCTGATTGATTCAGGCATGTTCATAACAGATAACGATTGATATGAGAAACAATCATCTTCAATTTTGTAGTTTCGAAGCTCATATCAAAGCTTCTATCAAAGCTCATTCGACTGTTCTTTCAAGCAAGAAAATCATGATAGAACAGAAGAGTTCAATCTTTACTCAAATACTAAAGAGATTTATCTCTTCTGTTGTCACTCAACTCAGCGAGAAGTCATTTTCATTCAGTAAAATCATGAAATCATTTAATTCAATCAACTTCGCTTCGTCTTTCAATTCAATGAACATAGCAATGATAAAGACTGCAGCATATAGATCACTAGTCAAACGATCGAATGTGACTACTTTTGCGATCATCGTCACGAAAATCAATCGACTTCTAAAAACAGCTAGAAATAAATCAGAAGATGTAAATCTATAAGAGCTTTCACATGAAGAAATCTTGAAAGAAGTCAAAGCTAAGCTTTCTTTGAAATATCATGACTATCTAGACGTGTTTGATCGAGCGATAACTGATCAACTATTTTCTCATCGCTTCTATGATCACAAAATCGAGTTGACAGACGAGAAAATGTCTTCTCGAAGTCATCTCTATCATATGTCTGATTACAAGCTTCAAAAGATGAAGAATTATCTGATTAAACATCTGAATAAGAGCTTTATATCTTTCAGCTTGATCTCATATGCTTCGTTCATACTATTCATCAAAAAGAAAGACGATAGTCTGCGTTTCTGCATCAATTATAGAAAGCTCAATGCTTTGATCAAACGAAATCGCTACTTTCTACTCTTAGTAGACGAAATTCTCACTCGTATTCAAGATAGCAAGTATCTGACTCGATTGAATATAATAGTCATCTTCAACAAACTACGCATGCATTTGAATAGCGAAGATTTGACTATCTTTATTATCTCTTTTGACTTCTACAAATATCACGTTATGTCTTTCAAATTAATCAACGACTTGACTTTCTATCAACATTATATGAACGACGTGCTGTTTGATTATTTACATCAGTTTTGTCAGATTTATCTAGATGACATTATCATTTACAGCAAAACACTGAAGAAACATAAGAAACACGTACGACTAGTTTTACATAGACTACGAGAGATCAATCTACAGATGAATATAAACAAATGCAAGTTTCATGTTCAGAAGATCTTCTTTCTGAAACTATTGCTATTCATTGAAGAACTAAAGATGAATCTCAGAAAAGTATAAGCAGTAGTTGAATGATCTACTTCTACAAATCTCATTCAGATGCAGTTCTTCGTTGACTTCTGCAACTTCTATTGACGTTTTATAAGAAACTTTTCAAAGATTATTCATTTTCTGATTCAACTAACTCAAAAAGAGATGATATTTGAATGAGATCAAGCTTGTCAAATGATCTTTGATCATATGAAGAAATGAATGATTGAAGTCTCTATTCTTCGTCATTATGATCAGAATAAAAAGACTATTCTTGAAACAAACTCATTCAACTACGTCAACGATAACATACTTTCTCAGTACGACGATGAGAAAACATTGCATTCAATGATCTACTACAGCAAGAATCTGAGTCTTGCTGAGTGCAATTACGAGATTTATGACAAGAAACTACTAGCAATCATTCATGTCTTCAAGCATTGATGATCTGAGCTGAAATTGACTGAGCTACTCATCAAGATGTTTACTGATCATCAAGCTTTAACATCATTAATGAAAGATAAAGAGCTAAGTAGATGTTAAATGCGCTGAGTACAAAAGCTCGTTGACTTCAACTTCAAAATCATGTATTGCTCAGACAAATAAAACATCAAAGTCAATGCATTGACTCGTCAAGTTAATTCAGTTTCTAGAAGCTCAAAAGATAAGCGCGTTCGCTGTCAATGAATCATTATTCTGACTTCAAATCGAATGAAAATTGCTGATTTAGAAAAGAACATCAAGAAATCAATCTATAAACAGATTCTTGAAACTAATGAAATCAATGAGAATTGTACACTACTTTGTGAAGTTGTATTAAAAGATGAAGCTCAATACGAAGATACTAAATTAAGAGATTGTTGAGTTCAGAACGAAATACTATATTAAGATTATCTTCTATGAGTTTTCTTCGATGAGCATCTTCAAATGAAGTTAATTCAAGAAGTTCATGATCAATCTTTTATTAATCATTTTGAAATTCTCAGAACGATGAAGATCATAAAGCGAAACTACTATTGATCATTCATGCAAAAAACGATAGATCAATATATTCAAAACTGCTATATCTGTCAACGTTTAAAGACATCTAGAAATAAATCAAATGACTTGCTTCAATCTTTATCAATATTTGAACAGCGATGACAAGACATAGCAATGAACTTCATTATTGATTTATTTGATTCAAGCGAGTACAACGTTATTCTGACGATTATTTGCAGATTGTCAAAAGAAAGACATTATATTTCTTGCATCATTGAGAATGAAGATATCACTGTCAAAAAGACAGCTGAAATGCTGATTCAATGATTATATTGAATTCATGATTTATCAAGCTTCATAGTATCTGATTGAAGTTCGTAATTTATCTTCATTCTATGAAAGTCGCTTTGCAAAAGACTAAACATTAATCTTTGACTCTCTACAGTTTATCACTCTCAGATCAATGATCAAAGTGAATGAGTTAATCAGAATGTCGAAAGATATCTTCGATTCTTCTGTTCATATATGCAAGATAACTGATTTAAGTGACTACTCATGATCAAGTTTGTCAACAATAACGTCTTGTTCTAAGTCATCTTCTTGACTCTCTTCTTTATGAACAAGAGCTTTCATTCTCATATGAGCTTTGACTCTGACATCATCAAGTATGAAAGCACTCGCGAACGCTTGCAGATTGATTGAGTCAAGAATATATCTGAACAAATGAACAAGACATTGATCTTTGCTCGTGAAGCTCTGATCAAAACACGAAAACAAATGATGAATCAAGCTAACAAGCATAGAAAGAAGATCAATTACAAGATCGAATCAAAGATGTTTATGAATGAAAGAAACATCGTTACAGCGAGATTTTTTAAGAAGCTAAATGACAAAATGCTCGATTCTTTCATCAATCTAGATCTCATCGACTCTTCATATAAACTGAAATTATCAGAGTCTATTCATGTTCATGATGTATTTCATTCTGATCTGCTTAGCTCTGTCATCGATGATTTCTTGTCTGATCAAAAGAATGAACTTTCAGATTCAATAGTGATAAACGATGAAGACGAGTGAAAAATCGATGATATATTGAATTCTTGTTGATATCAAAGACGACTTCAGTATAAAGTCAAATGAAATGACTATGACAATGATCTCAATTGATACAACGCTGATGACGATGAATTTATGAATGCTCAGAAGATCGTTGATGATTTTCATATTTGATACTTGAACAAATCACGCTAATCAACAATTCAATCAATCAATTGAGTTGAGCAAAAAATGCATTCATGCAAACATGAATCGTTGAAGAAGAAAAGTAATGTCATGATTCTAGTCTTATCAAACTCAATCTTTTAATCTTGTTAAATTTATTCTCACTTCATCATCTTGACTAGTTTCTATTGAGTCTAGCGTTGACTGAGAAACACATATGTAGTCAGCTTCTTTTCTGTAGCTATCTTTCTTTCTTAGCATTTATCTTCTAGTTAAATGACACTCATATTGACTCGCTCTATGCTGATCTCTAACATTCTGCATGTAGTTACAGTAGATTCTTAATTTGCATTCAACATCTTGATTAGCTTGTTCTGATTAATCATTGATTTCAGAATGATAAACTGTTGATAAACTAGCTGTGATTCTTAGTCACTTATAAAGACTCTGTCACATTGTTGATATAAATTGAGAGTCTTTGTTTGAAACAATAGAACTAGGTAGATCATGAATTCAATAAACGTTTCATAGCATGATTCAAATCATTTCTTCGACTGAAATGTCTTCATCTTCTCAATGACAGAAGACATAGTGACGTTTCTTAATGAATCAACATATGATTGTGCAAATGATGTTATAATCTTTTGTTGAAAGTAGCTCAGTGATGAAGTTTATAACTATATCTTTTCAGCGTTTCTGTGAAATCAAAAGAAAATGAAGAAGTTTATTAATGCTATCTCTAGATATTTTACTTTGTTGACAGACATGACAGTTTCAAATGTAACGTCTAATTGTTGCTTGATGATCTGATCAATAGTAGAAATGTTGAACTAGATCAATAGTTCTTCAATTGTCAGAGTGAAAGATGAAAGACTGATCATGAATTTTCTTTAGCAATTTCGTATGCATATTTTCAGAAACTCATAGTAAGTCTTTTCTGAACAGAACGTCGTCAATGATCTCACAGTACTTCAATTCAGTGCTATGTAGCTTGAGATTGTTTTCGCTTATAGCTTGTTTATACTTATTGCAAAGCTCATTCATCTTGTTGACATTTTTCACTCGCTGATAAAGATCAACTTCAGATTCGATAGCTAAAACATCTACTCTATCAAGTATCAGAATGATCTGATAGCGATCTTCAGTACGCTGAGTTGATTCAGAGATGTCGATCAGAAACATTCTGATTAAAGCATTGACTTTAGTGTTTATTTTGTTTAATTGAAATATAATCTGAAAGTTGAACTCAAATAGAATGTCTAGATAATTGACTTGACGTCGAGTCAACTGTTTATTTTTCATGAAGATCTTCAGAGTCTGATGATTGATGAATATTTGAATGAGTAGTTCAGTGCATTCAAGCTCGAATCTTCAATGTTTGAAACATTGAATAATGACTAGTAATTTCTTGTCATAGATATGATAATTGCATTCAGCGAAAATTATGCTCTTGCTGTAGAAAGCTACTGAGTGAAGAACTTTCTCATCATCATACTGTGATAGAATTTCATCTTTGACATAGTCAGATGCATTGATTTTCAGAATAGTCTGTCGTTTTGAATCGAAATGTTGTAAGATTGAGATTGAGCTGACTTGTTTCTTTAGATCATTAAAAGCTTAAACACAGACTTTGTTTCAAACAAAAGATGTGTTCTTTCTAGTTAACTGAGTGAATGATTTGACTAGCTTCGAGAAGTCTTTAATGAAACGACGATAGAAGTTAATGAATCTCATGAAGCTTTGAACTTCTTTTAGATTGATCAACATAGCTCAGTTGACTATGACTTTCACTTTGATAAAGTTCATGCAAAGACTCTGTTCTGAAACTATGACTTCTAAGAAGACAGTTTCTTTTACGTTGAATTTGCACTTTCAAATATTTATCTGTAAATTAGCTTCTTGTAGACGATTTAATATCATTTTGACATGTTGTTAATGTTTTCATTGAGTTTTGCTGTAGATTAGAATGTCGTTCAGATAGACTTGACAAAAGTCATTTAGAAAGTCTTAAAGAATGTCATTCATATACTGCTGAAACGAGACAGAATCATTGATAAGTTCAAAAGATAACATCTTTGATTTATATGCTTCTAACGCGATAATAAAGATAGTGTAGTTCTCACTATCAAAGTGCATTCGTAGTTTGTTGAATGTCAAAATGATATTCAATCAAGTCAGATGTTTGCAATCAACTATTTTGTCAATTACTTCATTTATGAGTGATAGAAAATAGTGATTTCTTTTAATAACAGCATTGAGCTTTCAATAGTCAACGCAGAATCATAGATCTTCATTTGCTTTCAAAATGAACAGAACGAGTGAGAAATACAAAGCTTTGCTAGAAATTATAAATTCTTTGAAAAGATTTTCATTCAGATATTTCTTTATTTTCTGAAGCTTGTAGAAATATATTTGATATACTTGACAGTAAGATGATGTTGCGTCACTAGTAAGCTTTATCTTATGATCATATGAATGATGAAATGATAGCTTGTCTGCTTGAACTCAGTCAAAGATGTCTAGAAAATTCTGATATTTTAATGATAGCTTGACTTTAATATCTTCTAGATTTTGAGTCGTTTCATTGACTGAGAAGACGTTTATGACATCTAGTTTGCATTGAGTATTGTAGACGATTTTTCTATCAATGTCTTCGATGAACATAGCAAAAATCTCTGTTTGATTCTTCTTTTTTCGTTTTACTAGTGCTTGAAAAGAAATGACGTCTATGTTTTGAATTAAGAATGACTCTTTCTGAAAGAATGAAACTGAGTGCTTAAGCATCTTAGAGATCTTGCTGTGAGCTGCTGAAGAAGTCGAAGTTGATTATGATCAGCTTGAGTGCTTTGTATTTGACAAGATCGAAAAAATCGAAATAGAATTATCTAATTAATCAGAGAATATGATAGTATCATGTCTCATGTTCAATAATATTTCATTTTTGTTCATTCAAAGTTTGCTCAATATAGCTTCATGATGTTCAATATCAGCTATCAGCATTGACACAGTCAATTTCTTATGACTTTCAATCGTGAGATTGAGTAGAATCTTATGAGTAATAGTCTTTCTAGCTAACTTCTCATCATAGTCTCGTATTAACTTCTCTTTTGCTAATAATATAGATTGTATTTCAAGTTTCTGACATACTTTATTGACTAGCTTGTCATGTATCAGCGTGTAAACGACGAAATCACTATCTATCAAAGAAGCGAAGACTGAAAGAATTGCTTTGAGAGATAAGAGAAGCATTGATCAGAAATAACTTTTCAAAATAGTTTTCTTTCAATAGAACTTCAATTTGACTGTACAAAGATATGATCTCTATCTCTTCAATGACTCTAAAAGAGATAGCTAGTTTTTTGAATCAGAATCAAACTCAGAGTTCAATGTAGATTAATCAAACTCATCATCTTCTAATGCATTGACTCTCAATCAATCAAAGCACTCTCTAAAAGTATGATTTGATTTATGACAGATGAAACAAATTTCAACTTGTAAATCAATGTTTTTGATGCTAGTTAAAATCACGTCACGCAGCTTTGAATGATCAACAGATGTAGTGATCTCGATCTTTCTATAGAAGTTCAATGAATTTCATTTCTCAGCAAAGATGACTTACTTTCTGACTTTGACCAAGAATTTCTTTTCTTTGATGTCATTCATGACTTGATGCTCATTGTTCAAACAAATCA
>JAABUU010002392.1_pt1 | contig 26912 bp, 40 predicted proteins | sample 5559301 | NCBI WGS metagenome assembly JAABUU01 (sample SAMN10711884, study PRJNA513360) | rock metagenome | isolation source: Antarctica rocks | place: Antarctica: Victoria Land, Richard Nunatak white | reverse complement strand
ACCTCCCTCTGGAGCTACAGTTCGAGTGCGCTCATGCGACTGGGCTCGGTCAAGTTCCGCGCCTGGGCGTAGCACAACTCGACGATGTCCCCCAGCACCTGATCGATGGCGCCGGTATCGCGCTTCCCCTTGCCGGTGGGCCGGCGAGCCAGGCTTTCCAGCTCGCCGATCAGCGTTTCCAGCTGCTCATCCGATTGCCAGTTCATGAGTTTGTACCAGCGGGTCAGCTCTCGTGCCCGCCTGGCCGAGGAACCGGGTAGGTACTGATGGCGCTGCAGGGAGGCGCGAATGGCACTGGCCGACTGGTAGATGGCGGCGTGAAGCTGCTTGGCGCCTTCCTCCAGCGGGCTCATCGTCTCCTGAAGCCGCTCTCGTGCGGCGTCCAGCCTGAGCCGGCGCAGCCGCTCCTTCACCTCAGCTTCCTGGCGCCGCTCTTCCTCCTCGACCCGGAGTTGCCGCCGGATGCGCTCTTCCCCGGCCCAGAGCTCGCGTTGCAGCACCCGCTCCTGCGCGTCCCGCCGCTGCCGCTCCAGTCGGAGGTCGGTCTCCGCCTCCTCCAGCCGGGAGCGTTCCTGCCGCGCCGTCCGCTGTTCGGCCAGCATCTCACTTCCCAGCAGGATGACCCCCACCCGATAGCGCAGCACCAGCTTCTCTCGAATATCCTCCGGTTTCGGTATGGCAGCCAGCACACCCTGCACCATCACATCCTCGAACCCAGCCGGCACGCTCTGACCGGTTGCCTCCAGTCGACGGATTGAGTCCGCGGCCAGCCGGAGGAAGGTCTGAATGACCTCCTCGCGCACGACCTGGTACTGAGACAGGATGTCGATCTTGGCGATCTCCAGATCGTCCTGGGCGGTCTCGAAGTCGCGCTCGAAGGTCTCGAATGCGCGCCAGGGAATCCACCGGTACGCTGGGCTCTCAAACACGGTTTCCGTCAGTCGGAAGTGGTAGGAGTAGCGATGCAGCGCGGCGTGTGCTCGAGCGGCGGGCCGCAGCAGTGGTAACCGGTAACGGTCGGGGAGAAGGCCGCAGCGGGGCGGACGGAAGGCAACATTGGACCCAGGTGGGAGGGTGATGCCGAGCGCCTGCCAATCGAGGCGCCGATCCAGTAGCCCAAAGCCCTGGGCGTCGACGTTCACGAACAGTCCCTCGTCCTCCAGGACGGAGAGATCGAACGGGAGACGCTCGACTGCGGTGGCCTCAACACCGAGCTGCTGGGCAGCTCGCTCCGCCCGGGCATCTATTCCGTGCGTACTGTCCTGCGTCGCGGTGGGAAGCTCAAGCATTGGAGACGTCCCACGACGGTCCGTCATCGGCGGCGTTCTTCTTACCAGTGCCGGCAGAAGAATACCGACCCGGGCGGTACAAACCACGTTCCCGTAGACTGACGAACTCCCGCCCACCGACGATCACGTGGTCGAGCAGATCGATGCCCAGCAGGTCGCCCACCTGACCGGCCTCGCGCGTCACTCGCACGTCTTCGTGGGACGGCTCTGGATCGTGGGAAGGGTGATTGTGCACCAGCAGGATCGCTGCGGCGTTGACTCGCACCGCCTCGCGGAAGCAGTCGGCCAGTCGGACCAGGATGGAGTTCAGACCACCCTGGTAGACCAGGCTGGTGCCGAGCACTCGGTTCTTCGTGTCGAGCAGCAGCACTCGGAGCTGCTCCTGGGCCAGGTCCGCCAACTCTGGCCCCAGGTACCCGGCAACATCGGCTGGTTTGCGCACGATCTTTCCCTCGACCGGGATCGCTCGACCACCGACCTCGTGCCGTTGGACCAGCTCGGCCAGGAGGCGCAGGTTTTGTCGAACCAGCTCGATCACCGTGTCGATCTCGACACCCTCCTCGGTTGCTTGTGCCATATCGGCGCGTTTCGTCATGCCGCGTTATCCTCCTCAGGAGGGATCACATCCCAGGTGACGCGTGCGTGGTAACGGTCACAGAGGCGTCGGTCGAGCTGAGAGCGAAAGGTTCGAGCGTGCTCGGCGCTCTCCAGGTCGTACAGGTCGCTCACCTGTCGGGCCAGGGTGTCGAAGGCGGAGCGGTCGTAGAACTGCCCGACGAAGGCAGCGAAGGTCTGAGCCAGCCGGGTCGGGCTCATCACCCGGAGCGTCATGTGCAGCCGCCCACCCGGCGGCAACGTCTCGTAGATCCGTGTCATGGCGTACCTCCCAAAACGTGAGAGAGCGGAGCCCCGCAGGACTCCGCTCTCGTGCTGTGATGGATCGCGCTCAGGCAGCGCGCGGTGGATCGTCCACTGCCGGTTGGCGGTAGACGATCAGGTGCCGCAGATACGGCGAGGTAGGGGCCGCCACGATCACGAGCTCTCGATCCACCTCGTGGCAGGGGACACGACAGCTCCCGATGGAGATGCGGCAGAGCAACCGCCCATTGACCGGCTGCAGGCGGAGGGAGCCGATCCGGCTAGAAGGGGAGATCAGCCTCATCGTCCTGGCCGCCAACCACGCGCAGTTCGCCGTTCGGCTTGCGGTCCAGCGGGATCAGTTCGGTGGCAACGATCTCGGTGGCGTGGTACGTCTGGCCGTCCTTCCCTTCCCAGCTGCGATAGGTGAGGCGACCGGCCACGAAGACCACCCGGCCCTTGCTGAGGTGCTGCCCGGCAAACTCCGCCAGCTTCTGCCAGCAGACGACACTGTGCCAGTCTGGGTCGGATTGCGTGCCGGGCTTGGCCGGTCGGTCGGTGGCCAGGCTGAACTTACTTACAGCCTGCCCCTCGGGGGTGTAGCGCATCTCGGGATCCTGTCCCAGACGGCCGATCAACTCGGTGCGATTGAGGGAGAAAGGCATGGTGTACCTCCGTGGTGCTGAGGGGGATTGGTGGCGCTGATGTACATGGCATCAGCCGGAATCGCTCGCCCGAAGCGAGCCGGACCGCGCGCGAACCATTTGTGGCAATGAAGATCGGGGCGCGACATCGGAAGGGCCGGCGGAGAGAATCGCCAGCACAACCTTTCGTTATGAGACAGCGGGCCAAGCGTAATTGCTCCTCCGCCACGCATCACTCACGTTCCCCGTGCACCTTCTCCTATGCTGTTGGGATAGGAGGGTAGCGATGACCGATTTATCAGGGAAAGTGGCGATCGTCACCGGAGCGAGTCGTGGCGTCGGCAGAGGCATAGCCCTGGGGTTGGGGGAGGCCGGGGCCACCGTCTACATCACGGGGCGAACCACCGAGGAATGCAGGGCTGTCGTCGACCTGCCAGGCACGATCTATCGCACGGCGGAGGAGGTGGACGGGCTGGGAGGCCAGGGCATCGCAGTTCGCTGCGATCATCGGAACGACGGGGACGTCCAAGGCCTCTTCGCGCGCGTTTCTTCTGAGCAGGGTCGCCTGGACCTGCTGGTGAACAACGTCTGGGGCGGGTATGAGTGTTTCTACGACGGGACCGAGTTCTGGAAGGAGAAGGGCTTCTGGACGGTACCGTTGTCACGATGGGACTCGATGTTCCAGGCAGGCGTGCGACCGCACTATGTGGCAAGCGTGCTGGCTGCGCCTATGATGATCACGCAGCGGCGGGGCCTTATCGTGAACGTCTCCGCGATCGCCGCGCGAGAGGATGGGTCGGGGGCGCTCTACAGCATGGCGAAAGCGGCCACGGATCGCATGGCGGCCTGCATGGCTCATGACCTGCGCGAGCACGATGTCGCTGCGGTCGCCCTCTACCCCGGTCTGGTCCGAACCGAGGGCGTGATGAAAGCCGCCGAGTACTTCGATCTGTCGAACTCGGAGTCTCCGCAATTCGTCGGTCGCGCAGTCGCCGCCCTCGCCGCCGACGACGGCATCATGCGGAAGTCCGGCCAAGTCCTCGTTGCAGCGGCCGTGGCGCAAGAGTATGCGTTCACGGACATCGATGGCCGACAGCCGGTACCGCTCTCCCTTCCCGAGGCATAGCCGGACAGGTTTCGACGGGGGCGGCACCTGGCGCGTATCCGCCGCTGGCAGGCTCCGCTGCACCGGCTCTCGTCTTCCTCTTCTGTCTCGCTCAGCAGGACTGGGCGAAATCTGAGGAGGCAGCGGAAGCCGGAGAAGGCGAGGAAGGAGGGGACCTCCCCTGTGTCCATGCGAGCCATCTGCAATTGCAGCCGACTCGCTTGTTCCACATAAACTCGGTGCGATTGAGGCTGAATGACATGGTGTACCTCCGTGGTGCTGAAGGGATGGATGTCGATGACGTACTGAGCATCAGCCGGAGACGCTCGCCCGAAGCGAGCCGGACTGGTGTCGTGTTGACTCCTTCCCCTGACCGCATGCGGATATCAAGCGGCACGAGCACGGTCGGACTGACCAACGGCCCGGGAGACGATGTGCACCCCCTCGGCTACTGTTGCCAACTCGGCCACGTCTTTGACCCCACGTAGCCTTACAATCACTGCCCGGCTGGCCAGCGTTCGCGACAAGTTCTCAGCGGCACCCTGACCGGCCTCATCGCTATCGAGCAGTAGGAAGATGCGCTCGAACCGTGCCAGGGCCGTTAGCGCTGCCGGGCGTACGTGTGTGCCGACGAGTGCCAGGGCCGGGTAGCCCCACTTCAGCAATGTCAGCCAGTCGAAGACACCCTCCACGACAAACACCTCCCGAGCATCCTTTGCTGCCTCCCAGCCGAAGAGCGGTTTGCAACCTGGGAGGCCGAGGTACTTCGGAATATGAGCCTGCGAATCGATGGTGCGACCGACGAGCCAGGTTGGTTGACCTCCCCTGATCTCCGGGACCACAACCCGGCCGGCCATGAATTCGCGCCCTCCTCGTCTCAGGAGGCCGACGCGCAGTGCCGCCCGGACAGGAATCCGGCGCCAGCGTAGATAGGCGGCGAGTTCATCGCCGGCAGCGTAGCCAAGTCGGCACGCTTCAATGACGCCGTCATCGAGACCGCGACCGCGCACGTATTCCAGTGCCGCCGAATCGGTGAGCAGACGAGTGTGGTACAGCTCGACGGCAGCCGCCAGACAGTCTCGTTCGTCCGGCCCCCATACTGTTCGGGGGCCTGGTCGTGACGTGTCCCGTCTGATCGGATGCTTCATCGCCATCGACATCACCGGCCGCTCCCCAGTCAGGCGCCCCACCGCCTCGCGGAACTTAACACCCTCGATGCGTTCCACGAAGCTGATAACATCACCGCCGACGCTGCAGCGGTAGCAGTACCAGCTTTCCGTGCTCGGGTAGACGTAGAGGTTGGGGCGGCCACCATCGTCATGGAATGGGCAGCGACCGACGAGCGCACGGCCGCTCGGCCTCAGCTCGATGCCATACCGCTCGACGATCTCCTCGACCGGATGATCGCGCTTCAGGGCGTCGGTGTTGATCCACGCCATCGCGCACCGCGCACTGGTGTTCACGCCGTCCGCTTCACGTGATCGAGCGGGAGACCGTGAAGGAAGCGCGAGGGTTTACGCATCTCGATCCGGTCACCTCGCCGTCGGGTGCGGCAGTAACTGAGGTACAGGCGCTCTCGGGCTCGCGTCACCGCGACGTACGCCACCCGCCGCTCCTCATCGATGCTGACGCCCTGGTCTGCGCCGTGCGCCAGTGCTCGTGCGTGTGGCAGGAGGCCTTCCTCCATGCCCACCACGAACACGACCGTCCACTCTCCACCCTTCGCCTGGTGGATGGTGCTGAGTCTGATTCCCTCCGTGTCGTCCGCGTCACATGCCACCTCCCCATCACACTGCAGTTCCACCGGCCAGGAGTTCGGATCCCCTCGGGCTCCTTCGGCACGATCCTGCAGCGTGGACCGGTACGGTAGTCCTCGCTGCCGTAGCGCGATCACGAACGGTCGCGCCTGCCAGTTCGTCCGGTACAGAATTGCCACCTCGTCCAGCCGGCCAATGACGCTTGTGGCGACGAGTCGCTCGATCTCCGCCGCGACGAATGTCGCCTCGGCTCGCTCATCGGCGGCCGCATAGAGACGTATCGCCCCACCCAACTCGTTGTCGGTCCAGAGCAGCCGGCCGGAGGGGAGGGAGGCGCCCAGGGCATTGGCACAATCGACGATCTGCCGTGTGGAGCGGAAGTTCTGGTGGAGGCTCATGATCCGCGTCTCCGGAAAGTCACGCCGGAACCCATCGAGGAAGCGGGTGTCAGCGCCACGCCAGCCGTACAGAGTCTGCTGGGGATCACCCACCACGATCAGGTTGTGGTGACGCGCGGCGAGAGCGCAGAGCAAGGCATACTGGCTGGCGCAGACGTCCTGGAACTCGTCGCACAGCACGACCCGGTAGCTATCCTGGCAGAGGCGCAGCGCGCTGGGATGCTCGATGAAGAGCCGGAGCGGCAACCCCAGCATGGCGGGATAGTCCACCGCGCCACGGCGGCGCAGCATCTCCTGGTAAGCATCAGCCACTTCCTGCAGCGTACCTCGCTCCGGCGTCGCTCTCCTGCCTCCCAACCGCAGGCGCTCCAGTTGGGCGCTTAACTCGGGGAGCGGGTATCGATCGGGGTCGATCTGAAGGTTTGTTGCAACCTCCCGCAGGGCGGCTCGCGCCTCTTTCTCCCCGTACACGGTTAGCGGCCCGGGTCCCAGTCCCAATTCCTCGTCCCACTGACGCACGATCCGAAGCCCGAAGGCGTGGAAGGTGCTGACGTCGACCGCGGCTCCCTGCTCCCCGAGCAGGCCGCACAACCGTGCCCGCAGTTCCCGCGCGGCCTTGGTGGCAAACGTGATGGCGAGGATGCTGGTGGGCGGGATCTGCCGCCACCCAACCAGGTAGGCGATCTTGGCCGCGAGCACCATAGTCTTGCCGGAGCCGGGACCGGCCACGATGAGGAGGGGGCCGTCGGGAGCCAGCACTACGTCCCGCTGCTCGGCGCTGAGCCGGGAGAGGTCGAGCATCCCGTTACCCAGAACCCGTGAACTCGACCCAGTGGAGGTGGAAGGCCGCGTCGCGCACCCTCCACAGCATCTCGTCGGAGAGCAGGCCCGGCAACAGACTGCGGATCAGGGCGAAGTCGGCGGCGGCGTTGGTCTCGAAGGCGGCGAAGAGCGATGGCGGCTGACGGTACTGCCGCAAACCGGCCAGGACGGCATGGACTGCTGCGTCGATCAGGGGACCATGGGTCGGGTGGCGGCTCAACTCCGCGTAGCTCCGGGCCCACAGGTTCACCGTGGCGCGGTCGTATGGGCTCAGATGCTCCAATGACCTGGGATTCCAGGATCGATTGAAAAGTGCGTGGGCGAGAGGGTCCTCCGGCACACGTCCGGCGAACCCTCTCTCGCCACGCTATCGAAGTGGACGAGCGCGGCGAACCTGGCGCTCGCTCACGGCCATCCCCGCCCGCCACTCCGGTCCCATGCCCAGAGCACTCAGCACGGTGTAGGCGCGGTCCGGCGACTCCCGTGTGATCACCACTCCCCGACCGGGATCCGGTGCGTAGCGAAGCGGCTCGATGATACCGCGTTCCCGGCACAGGCGGGAGCAGGCTCGCGCCCATTCTCCAAACACCTGGCAGGCCAGCGGCTCCGGCAGACCGTCGACATCGAGCGCCTCCAGTGGCGCCACGGCTGCCGATGGATCACGCCGGTACTCCCGACGTGCCTCCCACAGTGTTGCTTCGACGGCGTCCACCTTGACAGCCAGCTCGCGTTGCGCGATGATGGTCGTGAGGGTAGTGATCTCAGGATTGCCGGGGTTTTCGTTGGCTACGGTCCCCAACAGTCCCTTCGCTTCCTCGAATCGCCCCGCTTCGAGCGCCCCACGCGCCCGAGCGAGGGCTCCGGCAAGTCGCCTGGCCCGTTCGGCCTCGGCGGCTTTTGCTTTGTCGGCTTCCTCTTGCCGGCGCCGTTCGTCCAGCAGGCGGTCAAGGTCTAGCTGCGACGCAAGCTCTTCTGCGCGCGCCTGCCAGTGGCTGCCGGCATCGCTCGCAGCCACCTCGGCCCGCACGGCAATGCGTCCGATCCGGATCGCTTCGGCCCGGGCCTCTTCGGCAAACGCTCGCTCGCTGAATGCCTCGGCCTCATGCCGGACCCGTTGCGCATGGTTGTGAGCCTGTTCGGCCTCCCGCTGCTTCGCCAGGATGGAATCGTATCGTTCTAGGTCCTGCAGGGCGAGTGCTCGCACCTCCTGATCTCGGCGGACGATGGCTGCTAGACTACCGCTGGCGACCTCAAGCTCGGTCAGGAGATCCACGAGGTCGGGAACCGGGTTTCCGGTTGCGGTAGACGCCGCAGACCGGTCGCCGGCATCGGCAGGTTGGTCTTCGGAGATCGGATCGAGCCCGAGAGCATCCGCGAGCTCGCCAAAGCTCTTGAGGGTGATGGATTGGGACATGGGATACCTCCAATGGAAGGGGAATGACGGAGGGATAGTGTGCAGTCAGGGGCGGTGTAGATGTACACCGTCCCGGTAGGGCATCAGCGGATCCAGTCGGAGCGATGGAGCGTGGTTTTCAGGGTCTGTCTGCTTGGACTCGTACTCGATCGCCACGAGTAGGCTCGGCCCGCACTGCAAATTGGCAATGGCAATCCACTGCTCGGCAACCACGGCCAGCAGGTCGTCGCTGCTGAGTCGCCTGTGATTCACTTCGAGTGCCACGCGCAGCAGGGCAAATTGAGAACCGTCCGGACGCTGGCCGAGCTGGTAACAGCCAGCGAATTGGCGATCCAATGAGATGACTTGCTGTACGACAACGGCGATATCGCCCAGAGGCGGCGGACCGAGTATGTGTTGCAGTTGGCGTACACCGGCGCGCAGTTCGCGTTCGATCTTCCTGCGTCGGCCGCCATTTGTTACCAGCACCTCGAGTGGGACCCGATTGTCCCGATAGAGAAGGGCTTCCCAGCCAAACCGAACAGTGTCAATGGCGTGGATCGCTGCTGTCTTCAGCCAGGCCGAAATCCAGCCAACGTAGGTGCGGAGATGCTCGGACATCGTATCGGCTCCTGTATCTGAAATACATGATGCCGAGCTCCAGGCTCGGCATCAGCAAGATCCTATTGAGGCGGGCGGTTGTTCTTGGGGGCGCACGGGCCATGGTTATCCTCCTCTGATTCACGACATAGATGGCGGTCTGGACGGGAAGGTCTCACCTCTCAGTTCGCACTGATCTCGACCGTCACGACGTTCGATGCTTAACAATGGAAGGTATTTGAGAATCTCTCGTTCCATGGGACGACGTAGCCACGGGACAGCGATACTGGTGAAAACCAAGCGAGCTTCTTCGGAGTACAGCCAATGGATCAACCAGGCAGGATCATCTTGCTGAATGGTGTCCCCAATGCCGGCAAGACCACCCTTGCCGTGACCGTTCAGGCGATGCTGGAGGAGCCGTATTGGCACCTGTCACTCGACGACTTCCTCCATGGGTACACGGCCCAGCACTGGACGGGGCCGAACCCGCCATCCTTCGCTCAGGTGATGGGCGGCTATCTGCGCTCACTTCGTCAGCTCGCCCTCTGCGGCAACAACATCGTGGCAGAGGCCGTCCTTACCCCAGATCGGCTTGGGACATACCTTGAGCTTTTCGGAGAGTTGCCTGTATTGCTGATCGGCCTGCACATTCCACTGCAGGAGGCGCACCGGCGAGAGCAGAGCCGCAGTGACCGAACGCACTACGAGGTCACAGCTCGTGATCTGGAGTGGGTGCACGCTCACGAACTGTACGATCTTGAGCTGGATACGATGCGGCTCGCTCCACATGAGGCGGCTCGCCAGGTCCTAGCACTCGTGGCCTCACCACCCTCGGTGACGGCCTTTCAGCGACTGAAAACCACAGCAGGAGGCTGAAGTACGTGGCCGTCGGCCAACCTGCGGGTATCCGAGAGGGAGACGGCCATCGGCCGGTCGAGGCGGCGAGTCTTGGCGGGACCCAGCATGATGAGGACGCCTCGCAGAAGAGAGGACGGAGTGGTAGAGAGCGTGATTTGCCCCTGAGTTCGTCCCCATTTGTGCCATCCTTACTATTGAGTACGGCGTTCGCGAGGGAAGTCCAAGCTATCGGAAAGGGCAGGACTGGGTTGCATTGACACTGGAAGAAGTCAATAACGATGAGCAGCGTGAGGTTGAGCCGCAGGCTGAAGCGCAGACCGTCCTCGACGACCTGCATCTACTATCAGTCCTTCAAAGGTGGGGAGAGCCGCATCTCGTTGGCAGCATGGCGATGGGCCTCATGGTTCGCAGGGATATTGACTTCAACGTCCTCGTCGCCCACGTCGGTGCTGGCACACTGCGTGCGGCCTACGCTGCCATGGCTCCAGTTGTCGTCCATCCCCGCGTCTCACGGTTGCGGTATGCGAGTCAACTCGGCCAGTTCAATCCTGACGGCTCTCCCGTAGAGGAAGGCTTTTACTGCGGTATCCACTACCGCGCCGAGAACAGGGAACCCTGGAAAATCGACGTGTGGACCGTTGTTCCGCCCCGCCCTGAGATTGCACTTCGCGATCAGCTGACTCGAGAGTTGAGCGCGGAGATGCGCGCCGCCATTCTTGCCCTCAAGCGTGACGTACAGCAGGATGCTCGCTACGCCGCAGCCGGTGTCCATAGCCGTTACGTCTACCACGCTGCTCTAGAGGGGATCCGAACCTGGGCACAGTTCCAACGCTGGCTAGCGCACCATGGCTTTCCCTCAATCCCGACCCCCGACTGACCGAGCGGAGATGGACAAAGGAGACGCGTTTCTTCGAGCAGGCCTTTTCGCAAGACGCTCGAAGATATCTGAGATGGATCGCAGGCCTACAACCCAACGAATACGGGACCCCCGAGCACCGCATCCCGACATCGGCGGCACGCATCGTTACCGCAGTGGGTGATGAATGGGTCATCGAGAATGGCTTGACCTGCCGCCTCTAATGCTTCCTTCGCTCGATACGCTCTCCACGTCGACTGGCCCACAGTTGTCCGTCGTTCCATGGGGGCCAGTACCGACTCGAACGTATCAAAGCCAAGGCTGCAACCTCCCGCTTCCACCATCATGACCCTTCCATGGGAGTCGTTGGCCCACCGCCGAAAGGGCTGCCGGCCAGCCGATTTCTCCGCGAGATGAAGTAATGTTAGCGATCGTAGACGTACGCCCATGAGGACAACCCATCCGTCCCGGTCAGCCAAGATCTCCAATGGCCGATACACAGCGTTCGGTTCCTGGCCGTCAATCAGGTCGTGAGCGAGTGGTCCCACCGCCGTGAACGAATTCAATGGGTGGTTGCCTCGCACCCGGTTGCGCATCGTGAGCACCGCAGCGGACAGCGAACCCATGTCCTCCTGATCCAGTTCCATGGATGCGGGTGTGAAAATGCGAGGACCGCCCGACTCGTCCCGTGGGACGGGCGCGTAATCCCAGCCGTTTCGCTCTGGCCGCATGGCACGAACGTCTGGCGGTGGGACATCGAAGGAACTAAAGGTCGGTACGAGTACCGTGCATCGTGCCGCCAGGAGCCCTTCTACGACTGAGATCGCCCCACCCTCTACCCGGCCAAAGGAGCGAAGTGAGGCATGAACGCAACTCGGGCTGCCAGCGATGCCGAGCTGCTCGGCAGCACGGTGTACGTCTTCCTGGGTGACAATCGTGGTCATATCTCAGCCTCGCACGTCCACGTCAACGACCGCCTGTGATTCTCACCAACGGTCCTATTCCGCAGCGAAGTACCAAGCCGCTTGCGTATGACCAATACCCCGTGCGCTTCATCTCCGAACCGATACCGCGATCCCCATCGCATATGACGACCGTCCGCGCCTTTGAAGACGAGTCCAGGAGTCCAAGGGCACGAATCCTTTGTGGGTACCCGCTACCCATCGCTCAGACGATTGTGCTCGACAAGCCAGCGGGCGAAGAGCAGGCGCTTCTGAGCCGTGCTCTGTTCCCGGAAGGCTCCTCGCTGGTACCGAATTTTGAGTGCCACGAGGCGCTCGGCCTGGCGAGGCGAGAATCCGAACGCACGCAGAGCATGTGCGGCTGCAGTCGGCCCGATGGTCCAAACGTCGCGCATGAGGTTCCTCCTTACTCGGCGTAAGCGCACAACTATTGATCGGTCTGTGCTGATCACGGCTCGAGGTTCGACCGCGGAGACGTGGTGCACCAGCGGCTGAACTATGTCGCCCTGGTTCTTGGTGTTGTCCATCGCCCTCCCGTGATCGTCCTGTCGAGTGACTCTGATGGCTGTGACTGGAGAGCACGCTCGTTGTTGATCCAGCACCAGTCCGGCTGAGTCTCGCCGTCGGTCTCTTTGGGGACCTGTTCAGGAGAGCATGCTCGATCCTGTTCGGGTCCGGGGTGAGACTAGCCCCATCGGCTTTTCGGGTCAAAGCCGACCAAACCTCAGATACACTTCAAGCCTAGCGATGCCCCGTGACGTGCCTGTGCCTTCGGCGTGACTTCGGAGTGACTTTTCGCAGATATTGGCCACGATCGTGGATGAGACGCACCACGGTACGGGTGGCGTGCCGACGCAGCAGGTTTCCATTCACGACGATCAGTACCAGCATGAGGACTCACGTGACGGAGCCACTGGATCCCGGCAAGGAAAAGATCGAGTTTGTTGCGCCCCTACCAGGTCAGCCCAGTGGCCACCGTCAGCTGGATTCCGACGAGCAACGCATCCTACCGACTATCCATGCAGCCTGCACCTCGACGTGCTGCGCCGGCTCGAACGTCTTGACGCCGCGGCGCCGTTAGGAGCCTCTCGTGGTCCTTCACGGCTAGTGTGATGGAAGGTGCATTCCGTATCCGAGGCCGCACTTGAGCGACGGCCAGTCGCCAGTGCAAGGGGCGGATGTCCCGCTGTCAGTGCACGAAGTCGAGCGCCTTCGAGACGTTCCATGTGACGATTCCCATCATCTTGTCCCGTTGGGGGAAGTCGCCATCAAGGAGACGCAGGGGACCTGAGCACAGGGACACATGCAGGCACAGCGTGTAGAAACGAAGCCTCGCGTCGTCGAGGCCGTCCTGCCACAGATATTGATAGTGCTCGTCAAACCGGAACTCCAGGAAGGCGTGTTCCCACTCGACATCGAAGAACATGAGGCCCTCGATGTCGATGATGGCCGGGTGGCCCTGCGCGTCCACCAGGACGTGATCGGGTCCGAGCTCACCGTGGATGAGGCCATACTCCGAGCGCAGCGGAATGCCGGCGGCCATAGACCGGAGGGTCTCCTCAAGCCTCTCGTGCGCCTCTCTCAGCCGGTCGATGTGTGCTGCTGCGTGGTCGAGATCACCCAGTGCCCGTCGCAGTGCGAGTTGCTCACAGCGCACGTCCTGGGGCGCCTGGTTGTCGACAGAGGCAACCTTGCCGAAGCACGAGCTGCGGCGAGCATGGATTGCCCTGAGCATCTCTCCCAGTTCGGCGGTGATCCGCGCCGCATCATCCGGCTGGCGTTGCCAGTGCTCCTGGAGGGTGCCACCCTGAATGTCTTCGACCATCGCGATGTCGGCTGGAGACGCCACTCTCGTGGTGTCGAGAAGATAGAGTTCGGGTGTGCGTACTCCTAGCGACTGCAGGTACTGATGGGAGGCCGCAAAGAGATCGGCTCCCGATGCATCCGCGAATGGATCGGATGCATCATTCGCGAGGTCAGGGTCTCCAGCGGGCCAGTAGTTCTCAGACGGGTTCCACACGTAGACAATGACAGAGCGGTCGTCCAGGACGGCCCGGTAGACGCCTTTCTTGGTGCCTCCACGCAAGCGCGTGAGGCTGGCGATGCGGTGTGCTGACCCGAGGGCCGTCTGGAGCATGCCTTGGAGGTGATCGGTGATCTGCGCTTGAATTTCGTCCATCCCCTGAACTCGGACGCTCGGGCTCTTGGGCCGCGTGCATTACCACATATCGGGATGCCTGCATCACTCTACCTGTGGAGGGCCACTTGAACTATGCAAGTCTTCCGCTCTTCCGCTCCGTGGGGATGTCGATCCAGGAAGCCATCAGGGAGACGACCAGCGTCGAGGTCGAATTCAACGGATTGCACATGAGCACGTCCCGGGTCAGTTTCCCGCACCCCGCCGGGAAAATATTCGTGACGTGACCTTGGGTCTATACTATGTACTACTTTCTGAGGGTGAACCAGTACAGCAACAAAGACGGGTGCCGTTCTTGCCAATCTGTGGACAGAACTCGCAAGACGCGCCAGAGGTGATCAGATGCAGAGAAAGGGCCGGGTGTCAGACCCGACCCTTCCTCTTTATGCGCCTGGTTCGTCTACAGCAGCGGAGCAAAGACCGTTATGGCTCGATGATTCGTGTTGGAGTGATGATGGTGGACGCCAACCCCGTACACGATCAGGAACAGCACTGCGATCACCACCAGCGCAATGGCCAGGATGAGCAGCAACTGTGGGACTCGCCTCTTCAGCCGAGCGGCCCATCCCTCCGACTGGTGTACGCTCATCGTCATGCCTGCCTCCTGCCTGTGGTGAACCGGCTACCAGTAGTAGTAGGTCGAGGGATCGCCCCAGTCATCGATCCAGCGGCGCTGGCCGTGATGGAAGCAGGCGCTGAGCCACTGGGTCGTCAACCCGGTGCAGATGTCCATGCCGTACTGGAGGCCGTAGTAGGGAACGCCGCCACCGTTAAAGTTGGTGAAGCAATTGTCGATGGCCACGCCGAGGCCAGCTGGGGTGCACTGGTTGTGCCAGGCGTACACGCTGCTGCCATTGGCGACGCCGTCCTCCCACTCATTCGCGCTCCACACGGTGCCGTTCACGATGTCGGTGAGCTCGTCGTCGTTGGTGTAGTACCAGAAGCCACAACAGATTCCGCTGATCGCGACGACTGCGGAGCCTGACACGCTCGCGCCACGCTCCACTGGCAGCGGAAGGTGATTGGCGTGGAAGCTGTAGTGGAGCATGGAACACTGCCGCGATCTCGCCTGGCCAGTCATCGAGGCGGGGGCGCCGGTCAGCACTCTGGCGCAGTCTCCAGCCGAGAGGTTCACCCGCTCGACCTTCACGTTTGGGTTCCCTTGGGCGGCGAGTATATGAAGTGGGACGCCGCTGGCAACTGCCGCCGCGGTCGCCACCTGCGAGGTAGGCGCAGTCTGAGCTTGGGTCAGGGACGCACTGCTCACGACCGCCGACACCACCACCAGGGCGGATACAATAGACCTGATCATCCGGGCCTCCTTTGCACGGTTCGATGGTCACCTGCCGCGCCGAGGTACCAACTCGTGCGCGGCCTCTTTCTCTCGAGTGACCGAGAAATGGGAGTGATTGAGCGACGTTGATCGAGCCGATCTGTGCGACGGCAGCGCGCACTCCCTTCCACGCTGTCCATCACAGGCGGCAAATTTTATTGTATGGCCCTCCTTCTTTCACTGGTCTGATAACAACACCGTATCACAAATGCTATTAATATCCAAGAACGCACATGAACCTATACAAAGACCTTTCCACGTATGCGAAGCTATCGCTATGGACGATGAGGATTTGACGACGCACGAGGTGGCGGCAATCCTTCGGGTCTCGCCCGCTACAATCCGCGCCTGGCTCCGCGAAGGGACGGTGTTCCCACACGCTTACCAGCTTCCGGGCAAAGCAGGCTGGCGGGTTTCCCGGAAGGACATTGATGCACTACGACAAGGGAAACAGGGACGCGAAGGTGATGCGGACCTGCCTCCATGAGTCCGCTGCATCGATGTAGGCCTCAGGATGGATGTGGTACCGATCACCATTCCGTTATGGCGGTAGGACTGTACACGGTCAGATAAGCTCTACCGCAGAAGGACGAACACCACTGCTGCCACCGCTATCCGCAGCCCGCTGCCCGCGATCACCTGCGCCGGTGTATGATCAGCCACTTCTACACGGGCCCAACCAACGAGCGCCACGAGGGGACCCAGGACGACGCTACGCCGTATGGGTGCTTCTCCTACCACTACGAGTCAGAGGCGCGCACCATCCGGTTTCATTTTGGCAATCGTAATGTGTCGGGGCCTGGACCGTTGAGCAGAGAGCTGGACCTGGTACAGCGACAGGAACTGGCCGCGATGTTAGCGGATGTGCGGCGCCAGGTGCCGGAGGCGGAAGCGGTTCATGGCCGGTTCCTGGCTATATAACCTCCCGTCGTATCGCCGGCTCTTTCCGCCGGCATACCTGGAAACCGCCGTCCCCGTCCAGCCCGAACTGCAATTCATGTCAATGTGGGGCCAATTCCTCGACCGATACTGGGATCTGCGTCCCGGGCCGGCGAGCCTCTTCCTCCATCGACTGGGAACCGCGCGGACGGCTGAGGCATTGGTCGAGAGCTTTCCGCTCCCGGTCCTCGCGCCGCGCTGTGCATCGATCACTTCTATGCGTTCTACGCGATCGTTTGACGAACCCGTTCCCGTGTGGGCCACGTCGAGAGCGGCGCTGATGAAGGGCAGAACTGCTGCTGGGACACCATCGTGGGACGATCTGCTATCTGGGGCGTTCACGGAGCGGGGGATAGGGACGGCGTGTGCAAACGGGGGTTCTAAGCTAGACTTTATCCATTTGGTACGGACAGAAAAGGCAGAATAAGCCAGACCCCACCTCTTACCAAAGGAGCTGTCTGTGCTTACCCTGCCTCCCGATATTATGGCTATTCTGGCGCCGTTTGCGCCCGTGTTCTCCCGGCCGGTCTGGCGCCATGCGCTCGTGTTAATGGTGGGCGCCATCCTCGCTCCCGGCGCCCGCATGATCAGCTCGGTCCTCCGCGTCCTGGGCCTCGACCATCTCGCCTCCTTCCAGACCTAGCATCGGATGCTCAATCGCGACGTCTGGTCGAGTCTGCAGGTCAGTCGCATCCTGCTGGGTCTGCTGGTGGCGACCTTTGCGCCCCCCGGTCGGTTGGTGATCGGCATCGATGAGACCATTGAACGCCGCCGCGGCGCGAAGATCGCGGCCAAAGGGATCTACCGTGATCCAGTACGCTCCAGTCATGGCCACTTCGTCAAAGCCAGTGGGTTGCGCTGGATCGTCTTGATGCTCCTGGTCCCGATCCCGTGGACCACCCGGACCTGGGCCCTGCCCTTCCTGACGGTGCTGGCTCCCTCCGCGCGCTACGATCAGACACGCCGACGGCGGCACAAAACCGTCACCGACTGGGCGCGGCAACTGATCCTGCTCCCACATCGCTGGCTGCCCCAGCGTCGATTGGTCGTGGTCGGGGATGACACCTACGCCGCCATCCCGTTGCTGGCCCGGTGTCGCGAGGCGGCCACCATCGTCACCCGCTTGCGCCTCGATGCCCGCCTGTTTTCGCCACCGCCGTCGCCATCACCCGGGCGAAAGGGACGGCCCCGAAAAGTCGGCCCGCGACTTCCCAGTTTGGCTCAGCGGCGCGATGGCCCGACCACTGTCTGGACGACGCTGACCGTCCCGCACTGGCACGGTCAGGGGGAGCGCGAGGTCGAGATCTACTCGGCCACTGCCCTCTGGTATCATCACGGGTTGCCCCCGGTTCCCATTCGCTGGGTGCTGATCCGCGATCCCGCTGGCACGTTCCCCACCCAAGCCCTCCTGTGTACCGCTCAAGATGCTACCCCGCTCCAGATCGTCTCCTGGTTCGTGTTGCGCTGGCAGCTGGAGGTGACCTTCCACCAGGCCCGAGCGCATCTCGGTGTTGAGACCCAACGTCAATGGTCGAACCTCGCCATCGCTCGCACCACCCCTGCCCTCCTCGGCCTTTTCTCGCTCATCACCCTGCTGGCCAATCGCCTCATCGGAACCGGCAAGTGTCCGGTTCAGCAGGTCGCCTGGTATGCCAAGTCCGCACCCACCTTCTCGGATGCCATCGCCCTGGTCCGTCGCTCCCTCTGGCGTGAGATGCGTTTTTGCACGTCGCCGTCGAACGCCGACATGATACAAATCCCCCGTACTCTCGTCGACCGCTTCACCGAGCTACTCTGTTACGCGGCTTGAATGAATAGAGTCTAGCTAGGTAGAATCGGTCGATGTCCGAGTTGCAGCGCCTGCGAGCCGACCATGCCGGCGCGCTCCTAGCCTTCGAGTTGGTGAACCGCGCCTACTTCGCCGCGGCGATCTCGGACCGGGGCGATGAGTTCTACGACCAGTTCACCGAACGACATAGTGCCTTGCTGAGCGAGCAGGACGCCGGCCTCGGCGCCTTCTACGTGCTCATCGCCGAGGATGGCTCGATCCTGGGCCGGTTCAACCTGGTCTTCGTGGAGGACGGCACTGCGGAACTCGGTTACCGCGTCGCACAGCACGTCGCAGGCCGTGGCGTGGCGACCGCGACGGTCCGGGAGTTGTGCCGGCTGGCGGCGACGAGCTACGGGTTGCGCACACTCAGGGCAGCCACCGCCCGCGAGAATGCCGCGTCCCAGAAGGTGCTGACCAAGGCCGGGTTCGTCCTGGTTGGCCCGGCAGACCCGGCCGACGTTGGTGGTAAGCCAGGCAACTGGTATGAGCGTGATCTAGCCGTCGACTGGCCCTGATCAACGCCTGAGCTTCCTATCCACGAGCCACGACCGAACCCATCGACACGCTTGAGCACGTCATCAGAACATTGCTCAACCGGTCGGTCTTCGAGCAGTTCTTCGTCGTCCAGGACAAGATCACCGAGGTGATCTTGATGCCGCTCTGACCGGACATCCAGGCGAACTGCGCGATCGGATCTACGCCGCATGGATAAGGTCTAGCTAAGGTAGCGGCAAGGGCGAGGCGCCGCCCCGCGCGGTCTGTCTCTCCAGTACCTCGGTATCCGAGCGACGGTTCTGGCGATGACTACCGGTATGCTCGGGCTCGCTATCTTCTCAGCGCCGCCAAAGTTGCTCAGGCATGTGGCGCTGGCCGTGCAGGAGTGAACTCTCGCGAGTCACCACGATGGGCTTGTGGATTACGAGCTGCCAGATTGCGAGAAGATCTCCGACTGGTAGAGAGCGAGAGAGTAGTGCTCAAAGCCAAGGGTGCGCTGACAGAGGTCGCGAAGCAGGTGCCGATCAGCCGCATCGACCGGTACCTGATAGCCCCACGCGTGTTTGCCCTTCTGATAGAGCACGTCCAGATAATCGGTCCACTCATCCCCGATGCCATCGCGGTACACGCGCACGCTTTCTGCCTTCGATCCAACGAAGCGGCCGGTACGGATGACAAGAATGGCGGTCGCGATGTGGGCCACCGCTGTGACCAACTCCTTCAAGCCCCGCTCGATGCCGGCTGGATACCAAGGCACCCGCTTCCGGTCGTACCCGTAGAACTCCTCCTCGGGTGCGGGATATGCAAGGGGCAAGGGTACAGCAACCGCCCTACGTTGAACTCGGCCGATGAAGTCGTACGCTCGACCCGTGGCGTCGCTGCGGTAGGAGTCAACAGAAGGCCAGAGCAGACGATCGCGAACGTCTCTGCCATACATCAGGCAGCTCGCCATCTTCAGGCTAACGATCTCGATCGGTCGAACTGGGAGGAGGTCGATCGCGCGCATGATGACATCGAGATGGATCGGACTGGAGAGGGAGGACCAGACATCGATGGCCCGTTGCCGCTCTTCCTCGTCATCCGGCTTCGTTTCGTAGAGGATGCAGCGGTCAATGTCGCTGAGGTCTATTGCCGTACCATCCGCCCAACTGCCGCCAAGGTAGTAGCCCAGGGCCTGATTGGGAAGCGTGGCTTCGTAGGCGGTAACAATAGAGGCGACGATCTCGTCCACTTGCCGGTGTCCGGTGGTTGCAAGCAACTCGTCCGCGTTCACAATGGATTCTCTCGCTTCCTGATGCCTTCTTAACTCTATCCCCCCAGGCCCCCCGGCGCTCTTATGGCAGGTCGCAGGTTTCAGTGACGGATTATAGATTCGGTCAAAGTAGGTGTCCGGCATTGTTGTAGCACACGAGCTGCCATCTCGCGCCGGACACGCGCCACTCGGTCAGCGACGTATAGGCGGGATCGAGACGTGCTCCGGTACCGGGACGTGGAATAGCGAAGATTACCAGGATGGATGCCATGATGAAGGCGGAGTGAGAGACGGCAACCACCGTTTGCCCCTCGAATCGCACGGCCAGGCGATCGAGGGTGGTGCCCACGCGGCTGAGGAAATCCTGCCAACTATCCCCGCCAGGGGAAAACAGACGGTTTGGTGATGTTACCAAATCGAACGCCCCATACGTCTTCTCGTACGCGTGCCACGATAGTCCGTCCGCTTCGCCCCAGTGCAACTCGCAGAGGTTACAATCCTCTTCTATGGATACGCCCGGCAAGACACCAGCCAGCACCTCTGCTGTCTGACGGGCACGCAGGACCGGGCTGGACAAGAGCGCGTTGACGTCACCTAGTTCACCGCTGATCCTCAGCCGATCTGCCAGTGTGTCTGCCTGCTCGATATCCCGTGCCGTCAGTCCGGTGCAACTGGAGACACCGGCAATGATCCCTCGCAGGGCATGCTCGGACTCGGCGTGACGAATCAGGATCAGTCGCACCCACACCCTCCATCATGCTATTCCGGCACATAGTACACGACACCCCAGAGCATCGTCATCGCCCCCAGCAGATCGGCACGTCTTCAGATGGACTTCATGTTCGAGGTGTCATGGAAACGGGAGGCGCCGGAGAACGAAGAGGCGAGGGCGAAGTCTTCCCAGCCCAACCGTCATGGCTCGTTCAATATCCCACTCGCCTGAACGCGCCAGAACAGTTTCCATGAGACGAACGTGGTGCGTGACGACAGCGAAGCGAGCACCAGGTCGAGCGACCCGTGCCGCCTCCCGTATGATGCCAGGATACAGGAGCTTATTGTCCTCGACGCTGCCCATGAGATGGCCGAAGGGGAGATCGGCACACAGGGCATCAACACTCCGGTCCGGCAGGGGGAGACGGCGGGCATCCCAGTTGTGGAGTTCGATCCGGTCGCCGTACCCGCTCGCAGCGATGTTCCAGAGTGCGCATTCGAGTGCTCGTGGATCGATATCGACGCCGATAATGGTCGCGGCCGGAGCGGCGGCTGCTCGTTCGATGAGCAGTGTTCCGGAGCCACAGCCGGGGTTCAGGAAGATGTCACGCGGTCTCGGCTGGGTAAGCAGGACCATGGCATGCGCCACCGCTCCATTGAGTGCGCCCTCCATGTTGCAGACACGCCAGGCCCTGGTGGCAAGCGGGCGCGGAGAGAGTCGAATGAGGACCTCCCATCCTGTACCTGAATGAGAGCGACGCAGACGGAGTTGAAGATCACCGTCCCGAGGAACGACATTCAGACCGGCCCGGGAGGCTACTTCCTCCTTCAGCCGCGTCATTACGGGAGAGTTCGATCCGGCTGCGCTGAGTGAAAGTGTCTGATAGGCATCTGGAGGCACGAGGCGCTGTACCGAGCTGATCCGCTCAAGGAGAGTGCGCAGGTGGGCTTCGCCCAGAAGGGCACGTGGACGCGGAACCGCGAAGGCGGCGATGAGATAGACCGCAGTGACCGTTTGCAGCGTGAGGAGGGCAGAGAGGTCCCCCGCGTAGTCACAGAGGATACGGTCTCCCTCAGTTCGGCGGACGACTGCCGTGCCAGCCAAGCGTTGCTCAATCTCGGTCTGTGCAATCTCGGTAAGGCCGAATGGGACCGCAATCTCAAGCCGGTATGTCGGAGGAGCGGTGGATTGTCGTGACTGTCGTGGTCGCGCATTGCCCGTTGATTTTTGTTTCATGACGCATCGGACTCCTGGTTGCTTCTCTGTCGGCGGTATCCGATGTCCCCGTGGGAAGATCGGAGAAGAAGGCAGCGGTGAGAAAGCAAAAGGCCATGAACGCGAAACGCTCATGGCCGTGGGCAGAGTCCGACGGGATATGTCGTGTGATCAGAAACGGGAAGCTGGGCGTGCAGAAAGACGCGGGGTATAGGCCTCCCCGCACTCCGGAGTCGTCGACTCTACCCAGCTATCGTTGCGGCAACCAGATCCTCCTTGATCAAGTTCATTCTACCGGGTCCCAAGATACCCGGTGTCACTCTGCACCATTGGGGTGCCGCGACGGTGTTGTATGGAGGCGCGGCTCACCACCTTCGACTTCCAGGCGTCCGGCTTCTATGAGCGGCTCGGTTACGTGTCGTACGGGAGGCTCGACGGGTACCCTGCGGGCCACACCGTGCACTATCTCCGAAAGGATCTGGTGAAACGACCGGACGAGAGAGAATAGCCAGAGCACCGCGGGACCAGAGATGGTTGACCATCTTCTCCATAGCGACTGCTCCCACGATGTCTCCTCGGTCTACCATCGATACAGGAGGAGACACTTTGTAGTGCACCCCATGTAGCGGTCGGGTAGGAAGGAGCAAGATATGCTCTCTGACATGGAGCTCATCGAGTTGCAGGCTATAACCCTATTCCGTTATGACGCGAACGGGCGAATACTCTGTCTTAACGAAGATGATCCCGAGGAGCCCGCGCCGCGTCTCTTTTTGGGACGAACGAAGGCCGGGACCATCTGGCGCTTCCGCTCCGATCTCCCCGACGCCCTGATCCGCGATCTCGAGCGCCTACTGCTCGCGGAGCCAATCGCCACTGACTTCGCCCAACCGCCCCAGATTCTTCCCGGCTTGATCGCTGCGCTGAATGTGCAGGCGCCAGTCCAGACAACGTGGATGGGGCCGGCATGGCGGTTCCCCGACAAACTCGTGCCTCCGGAGGGCGTTGCGGCTATCACGAGTTCGAATGTGGGAACGTTACAGCGGCATTACCCGTGGTCGTTCTCCCATCTGGAGGACCTTCAGCCATGCATGGCCATGATCGTGGATGGGGAGGCAGCAGCGCTCTGCTTCAGCTCCCGCACGTCTCCAGAGGCCGCCGGGGCCGGCGTGTTTACCGTTGAGGCATTTCGGGGTCGAGGCTACGCGACGGCAGTGGTCACAGCCTGGGCGAGAGCGGTGCGCGAATCAAAGCGCATCCCGCTGTACAGTACCTCCTGGGACAATCTCGCCTCGCGATCGATCGCGAAGAAGCTAGGGCTCGTGCTCTACGGCACCGACCTATGGATCAACTGAACCCTGCGTCGGCCCGCCGCACAGCGACCGTCTGCTCGAGAACCCACCACTCGCCTGATCGACGGCACTTGCCGGGCGCGCACTCCATCCCGTCGGCTACCGCTCACGCCGGAGTTTCGTCCGAGAGTAGTCGGACGTAGTTGGCCAGCGCGCGCTGATACCGCGGGAGGTGCGGCGCCAACGTGGTGAGGGCGAGCGAGACCGCCTCGCGCTCCCGCCCGATGTCCACGAGGGCCAGCGCCAGGAAGGCCCGTACCGCGTCGTCCAGGTGGTCGGACCCGGCATTCAGCTCGGCCGTGAGCAGCGCGACGCTTACCTCTGGCTGACCGAGATTCCGTAGCGAGCTGGCGAGTTGGATCACCGCTCGACGCCGCCTCTCGCCGGACAGGCCCAGGTCGAGTGTCTGCCGGTACAGCGGCACGGCGAGGTCAGAGTGTCCAGTCGAGCCCAGCGAGGCGGCCCGCTCAAAGATCCCGATGGCGCTGTCCGGAGGCAGCTCGCCAGCGAGGTTCTCGATTAGGGCGAGGAATTCTTCCTCGCTGCGCTGATCGATTAAGGGGTAACTCCGATAGTCCAAGGCGAGAAGAGGCGACAAACTCCGATGCTGAGAGCAATACCGGTGTGCTGCGGGAGTTAGCCTCCTCCATGCCTTACGCCTCGGCCACCAGGTGCTCCACTCGCCGCGATAGGTCGTCGATACCGGGATCGATCCTGCGGATTCCTTCTGCCAGTCCCTGGATCTGGTCCTTCAATGAAAGGCCCGGTGGCTCCAAGGCAACCCGGGCATATCCGGGAAGAAGCACCTCTTGGGCCCGATTGTCGTCCCCCCGCAGGTGGGCCTTCACCGCCGCGACGGCATTCATGAGCGCGCTCTCGGTTCGAGACCAGTGGCTGACGTCTTGGTCACCAGAACCGTCTTCATGGGCCACGCATCCCGAAGCGGTCACAACCTCCAGATCCAGCCGCCAGAAGAGCGGCACATCCTGGAAGCGGGCGAAGAAGAGACGGCGACCAGAAGAGCGAGCCGTCGGATCCGACCGGAGCGACTCCACCGGGCGGACCTGGGCAAGGACCCGGCCGACCGCGTCCGTTAACAGGGGAAAGGCCCGATTCGGGACGACCCAGAGGATGTCGATATCGCTATAGGGATCGGCGTTCCCGGTCGCGATCGAGCCGCGGAGCTGGGCGATCGAGCCGGAAACCGCGCTCTCGAGACACCTCGGAAGGCGCTCGGCAAGCTGGTCGCGCAGGACGGGATTAAGCATCTGCGTCCCCTCGTACCAACCGTACCAGGCCGAGCTCTCGCAGCGACCGGGGAAGCATCGCCCCCTGATCGGCAATGAGGTCCGGCACCTCGTCCGGCAGGCGAACCCAGAAGAACTCGAATGTGATCGGTTCAGTGGTTCCGTCGGAGGGTTGGAGCTCGTGATGTCGCCAGGTGGGCGGAGGATCGCCGGTGCACGGCACGTGATAGAAGCGGCGCTGGTGGATCTCGTCCCGGCCGTAGTCCGCCATGTCTCGCTCCTGCGTACCAAGGAAACTCCTGAGCGTCAGGCCGGTGAGCCCAGTCTCCTCGGTTGCCTCTCGTAGTACCGCCGCGGCAGGGTCCTCGCCTTCCTCCACCGTCCCGGCCGGGACCTGGATGCCGGCCTCGGGCGCGTCCGGGTGCGTCATAATGAGCAAATGATCACCATGAGTGATATAGGCGAGGACCTTGTGCTTGCGGATGGACATGGAATTATTCTCCTACAGGTCGCGCTCCAGACAGATGAGAGCATCTGTTACTCCATCACACGCGGTCAGTCTGCCGTGCCGACCAGCGGGGAGATCGCGGAGGTCGGCTGGTACAGCCCGGGTGATCTGCCTTCTCCCGTCACCAACCTCGCTCCTCGCGCCATTCCTGACGCGGTCAGTGGTGAGTATGGGTTCGTCCGCGAGTACCCCCACCGGTAGCTTGCCCATGTTCTTGGTCTGTCCCGGCTGTAGTGAGTGGTCAATCGAGCGTTTAGTCGCGGATTCGATGATAGTGTGCGACTGTGGCTACCGGCACCCGATCGCCCTCCGTCCTCTCCTCCTGGTCACGGGTGCCAGCAGGGCGGGCAAAACGACGATTGCGCTCCGCTTGGCCGGCACATTCACCGATGCCGTCGTGCTCGACCAAGATATCCTCTGGATGCTGGGATGGATACGCCGGAGGACAACTGGCGGCGCTTTCGCAGTCTGTGGCTCCAGTTTGCCGTGAATATCGCGCAGAACGGCCACCCGCTCCTCCTCTTTGGCTCGGCCGACCCCAACCAGTACGAGCGCCTCCCCGAGCGGCGCTATGTCGGCTCGTTTCACACCCTGGCCCTCGTATGTGATGACGACGAGTTACGCCGCCGTCTCACGGCTCGCCCCGCGTGGCGAGGGCCGGGGACCGCGGAGTTTATCGATTCGATGCTCCAGTCCAATCGCTCCCTCCGCGCGCTTGCGGGTCGTCGGCCCGAGGACATCGCGCTGCTCGATACCAGCCGCGACGCGCCGGATGTGTCGGCGGCTCACGTCGCGACCTGGGCGAGGACGCTCCTGGAGCGAAACATGGGAGCACGCGCGGGGCCTGGACAGTAACAATAAAGAGGTTACGGGGGAGGCGAGAAGAAACATCGATGGAGTGTGACGCGGCGCGATCCTGGGATCGTGAGTATTGGGCGGGCCGGTACCGAAACGAGCCACCGGTGTCGTTCGTCGAAGACATTCTCGTCGCCGCGCGACAGGCCGGCATTACCCGCGGCCTCTACATCGGCTGTGGTAATGGCCGAAACTACCTGCCGCTGGTGCGGGGTGGCCTTGATCTCGTGGGGCTCGATATCTCCCCGGTCGCGATCGAACACCTGGTTTACCGTGCACCGGATCGCCGCCATGACCTCATCTGCGGTGACCTGAGCGCTCTGTCCACACATGCGCGCTACGATCTCGTCATCGGCATCCAGGTCTTCCAGCACGGTGACCGCTCCACCACGCATGCGCATCTCCGTGCCGCCCAAGATCGTCTCGCGCCAGGTGGCCTCATAGCTGTCCGCGTCAACGCCGTCGAGACCGATGTCTGGCCGCGCCACACCGTCACGGAGCAGAACGCCGATGGCGGCTTCACGGTGCGCTATTCCGAAGGCTCGAAGCTCGACCTCGATATTCACTTCTTTGCACGAACTGAGCTTGAGGAACTCTTTGCCACCTTTCAACCGGTCCTGCCGCTTCGCCTCCAATCGACCAACCGCCAGCCACCGTCTCCCGGTCAATGGTCCCAGCGGGAGGGCATATGGCGTCGGTAGCAGTCCGAGATATCGCTGACGGCCGAGATACCGCTGAGCGAAGCAGGGAGGCGAGGACGGGTCCCGTCATGGCAGCTCGTCACGGAGTGAGCTACGTGGATACCTCGCTGCCGCCTGGATCGCAACGGACGAGCTTAGGCATCCGTGGATCGGATGGCCGAGATCGACGGTCTAAAGACGACATTGAGGTCGAGATCTGACGTTGCCGGAACGACGGCATCATCGGGGAGCCCATTCGCCGAGCCGGCGACGTAGGCGCCGTGAAAGCCGGGGATGGTGCTGACTTCCTCGATCACCCAGTGTCGGGCGACGGCTTCGGCCTGTCGGACGAGCATGCTCACCTCGCCAGCGTATCGGGCTGGCGGCGGATGATCAAGCTCCCTCCTCGGATGGTCACCCACCTTTGGACGAGGAACCGACACGAGGAAACCGACGAGCGGGAGGAATGCCAGGTAGGGGTCTGGGTGCTCGGCCTCCACATATGTAGCTGGCCCATTGCCACCATGCCGAGAGGTTTGCATTATCGTTGGTGAAATGCAACCATATCATTATGACAAACCATAATGCTCCGCTCGATTATGACTTCCTGAACGATGTGCAGGAACTGATAACGCCCGAACAACTGAAGGCCATCAGTGACGGGACCCGGCAGAAGATCCTGGGCATCTTGGGAGAGCGGTCGCGCACTACCAGCCAACTTGCCGAGATCCTGGGGCGGCCGAAGGGAACCGCTGGC
>JAABUU010002391.1_pt1 | contig 26918 bp, 23 predicted proteins | sample 5559301 | NCBI WGS metagenome assembly JAABUU01 (sample SAMN10711884, study PRJNA513360) | rock metagenome | isolation source: Antarctica rocks | place: Antarctica: Victoria Land, Richard Nunatak white | reverse complement strand
TTAAGATCGAGGTCGTCTGCGAGGACTCCGTCGCCGAGCGTGCAGTGGAGGCCATCGTAAACGCCGCCCGCACCGGGCGCATCGGCGACGGCAAGATCTTCGTCAGCACGGTTGACGAGGTGGTCCGCATCCGCACCGGCGAGCGCGGTACGGACGCGATCTGAGACGCGCGCCGTCGCGGCGCGCCACGGCTTCCGGCGCCGCCGGGGCTGGACTACACGCACACACAAGCCGGGCCGCGCGGGGCGGCCGGGACGAGAAGGACGAGCAAGGATGGCAACGCAGCCGACAACCGTGGCCGACGTCATGGAGATGATCAAGGAGCATTCGGTCGAGTTCGTGGACCTGCGCTTCACCGACCCGCGCGGGAAGTGGCAGCACACGGCGCAGCACATCTCGACCATAGACGAGGACGCCTTCCGCGACGGCATCATGTTCGACGGCAGCAGCATCGCCGGCTGGAAGGCGATCAACGAGAGCGACATGATCCTGATGATGGACGCGTCCACAGCCGTCATGGACCCCTTCGCCGCCAAGCCCAGCCTGATCATCTTCTGCGACATCTTCGAGCCGAGCACCGGCCAGCCCTACGCCCGCGACCCCCGCAGCACCGCCAAGAAGGCGATGGCCTATGTGCAGTCGAGCGGCATCGGCGACACCGTGATGTGCGGCGCCGAGGCCGAGTTTTTCATCTTCGACAGCGTCCGCTTCGGCACCGGTCCCAACTACGGCAGCTACCATATTGACAGCGTCGAAGGCCCCGACGCCAAGATGAAGGACTACCCCGAGGGCAACATGGGCCACCGGCCCGCCGTCAAGGGCGGATACTTCCCGGTGCCGCCGGTGGACACCGAAAGCGACCTGCGCGCCGAGATGCTGAGCAGCATGGGCGAGATGGGCCTGCCGGTCGAGAAGCACCACCACGAGGTCGCGCAAAGCCAGCACGAGCTGGGCACCAAGTTCGGCCCGCTGCTGACGATGGCCGACCAGATGCAGATCTATAAGTACTGCGTCCAGAACGTCGCCCACAGCTACGGCAAGACCGCCACCTTCATGCCGAAGCCGATCTATGGCGACAACGGATCGGGGATGCATACGCACCTCAGCATCTGGAAGGACGGCAAGCCCGCCTTTGCCGGCAACGGCTACGCCGACCTGTCGGAGCTGTGCCTGTACTTCATCGGCGGCATCATCCGCCACGCCAAGGCCTGCAACGCCTTCACCAACCCGAGCACCAACAGCTACAAGCGGCTGATCCCGGGGTTCGAGGCGCCGGTGCTGCTGGCCTACTCCGCCCGCAACCGCTCGGCGTCCTGCCGCATCCCCTACACCACCAACCCGAAGGCCAAGCGGGTCGAGGTGCGGTTTCCGGATGCGACGGCGAACCCCTACCTCGCTTACTCCGCGCTGCTGATGGCCGGGCTGGACGGGATCAAGAACAAGATCCACCCCGGCGACCCGATGGACAAGGACCTGTACGATCTGCCGCCGGAGGAGCTGAAGGGCATCCCGACCGTCTGCGGCAGCCTGCGCGAGGCCCTGGGCGCGCTGGAAGCCGACCATGAGTTCCTGCTCGCTGGCGACGTGTTCAGCAAAGAGCAAATCGGAAGCTACATCGAGCTGAAGTGGACGGAAGTGTATCGTTTTGAGCACACCCCGCATCCCGTCGAGTTCGAGATGTACTACTCCGCTTGATTGCGAGAGGCGCCCCCAGCAGCTTCGCCGAGGGCGCCTCAAGATTCGTGTGGAGCCTTTATGCGCCGTGGTGGCATCGGCGCCGCAGACATTAGGAAAGTTGGTCGTTATGCAGAAGATGCCATTGTTCGCCGCCTTCGCCGCCCTGTTCGGCACTGGCGCCTACGCGCAGACGGCCCCCACCGTCCAGGAACAGACCGGCACCCCCGGCAACCCCGCCGCGGCGGCCCCGGCCGACAAGCCATACGTCGCGCCGAAGAACCTCAGCGAGTGGGCCAGCAGCATCAAGCTCGACTTCCAGGTTGACGGCGGCATCACCGGCAACCCGGACGACCCGAGCAGCCGGCGCAACTTCGGCCGCCTGTTCGACGACAACGCCAACCGGCCCGTGCTGAACCAGGCGATGGTGACCTATCACCGCGACGTGGACCCCAAGGCGACCAGCATAGACGTTGGCTTCAAACTGCAGGCGTTCTATGGCTCAGACGCGCGCATCGTCCACGTGCTCGGCGTGCTCGACCAACTTATCCACGACCGCAACCAGATCGCGGTGACGGAGGCCAGCGTCAGCGTCCGCTTCGCCGACCTGTTCGCGGGCGGCATGGACCTGAAGGCCGGGCTGTATCCGACGCCCCTGGGGTTCGAGCTGATTGATCCCAAGAGCAACCCGTTCTACTCGCACTCCTACATCTTCAATTACGGCTTGCCATTTGAGCATGTCGGCGCGCTGGCGACGGCGCACGTGTCGGATACGATTGACTTGTACCTCGGCATAGACAGCGGCACCAACGTAGCCGTCGGTTACGGCAGCGGCGACAACAACAACCGGCCCGGCGGCATCGCCGGCATCGGCTGGAACGCGCCGGGCGGCAAGTTCACCGTGCTGGCCCTGACCCACATGGGGCCGGAGAACAGCAAGCGGAACACGCCCTTCGCCAACTCCGCCATGCGCTACTACAACGATGTCGTCGTGACCTGGAAGACGACGGACAAGCTGACGCTGACCACCGAGTTCAACTACGTCCAGGAGGACGGCTTCAACGCCAACGCCTACGGCGCCGCGGGCTATGCCTCCTATGCACTGTCGGACACGCTGACGCTGAACGGCCGGGCCGAAATCTTCCGCGACAACCAGAATTTCTTTGTCTCCACTCCGCGGTCGAGCCTGGACTACGTGAACCTTGAGCGCGGCGTGTTCAGCAGTTTCATCACCTCGCCCCGGGCCGCGACCTACACCGGGCTTACTGCCGGCGTGACCTACAAGCCTTCTGGCATGCCCGCGGCGCTCAGCACCGTGATGTTCCGCCCCGAAGTCCGCTGGGACCGGACGCTGGAGGGCATTCGCGTTTTCAACGATGGGCGCAGCCGGAACCAAGTGACCCTCGCCGCGGATGCGATCGTCGGGTTCTAGTTTCTAGGAAGGTCGGCGTCCAAGTCCGGACGCTGACCGCCCGATTTATTCAGTTGCGAGCAGATGCTTGCAGTTATACTCCGTCCACGTGAGAACCCGAACATCGGCTGGCGAGTCGACCCTGACCTCAGCGGCGTTTCGGAGGTGCGAAGTTTTCGGGTTCTCACGTGGACGGAGTATAGCCCTCGTCTCATCGCGTCTGGACCTGAATGCAACCTGCGCTAAACGGGATGGCGCTGCCGGCATCGCGACGCTCCCAGGCCGTCCGAGTTAGCAGGTGGCAGCCGAATCGTCGCTCTATCCCGCCATCAAGCGGTTCCTGGAGGCCCGGGGCTATGCGGCCAAGGGCGAGGTTCAGGGCTGCGACGTGGTCGCCGTCCGCATGGACTCCGTGGACAACAGCAAGCCCTTGCTGGTCATCACCGAGCTGAAGCTCGGCTTCACGCTTGACCTCGTGCTTCAAGGCGTGGAGCGCGCCGGCGTCGCCGACCAGGTGTGGCTCGCTGTCCGTGCGACCCGGCGGGGACGCGACCGGGACCGGCGCACCCGCGTACTCTGCGGGATGCTCGGCTTCGGGCTGCTGGCGGTGCACGCCGGACGCAGCGAGGCGGAGGTCTTGATTGAGCCTGCATCCTGGCGCCCCCGCGCCAACACTCGCCGCCGCCGGGCCGTACTGGCCGAGCACGCAGCCCGGCGGGGCGATCCCTCGCCCGGCGGCACGCGGGCCGTCCCGGTGATGACGGCCTACCGGCAGGAGGCGCTGGCCTGCGCCGCCGCATTGCAGGCGGGTCCGCTGCGCCCCCGCGACTTGGCGCCGCATGCCCCCAGGGCGGCGAGCATCCTGCATCGGGACGTCTATGGCTGGTTCGTGCGGCTGTCCCGTGGGGTGTATGCGCTGGCGCCGGCGGGCGAGGCGGCTTTGGCGCGATGGGGCGCTGGTGCGGGCAGTGTGACCGGCGAGCCGCCCTGACGTCAGGCTGCGACGGTCATGCTCATGGCAGGCCTCCAATTCCGTAGGGCGGAACAGCGCCAGCGCCTTCCGCCGTACCGCGGCGCTTCCCCGTGGCGGAAGGCGCTGGCGCTGTTCCGCCCTACTTCGTCATAGTCTCGTCCGGGAAGTTATGCCAATCGCCAGAAGTTTTGACCGGTCAGACCCTGCTGTTGCACTGGCTGCAAGCGGCTGGGCACAGGTCAAAACTTAAGTCGGCTGATATTACGCCCGCGGCAACAGCTGCTCTGCCAGCGTCGCCCAGTAGCTGGCGCCGACCGGCAGGATCTCGTCGTTGAAGTCGTACTTCGGGTGATGCACCCCGGCATCCCCCGGGCTGCGCCGGGCGCCGAGCATGATGTAGGCGCCCTGCTTCTTGTTCAGCATGAAGCTGAAGTCCTCGCCGCCCATCGTCGGCGACTCCATGTGCAGCACCCGCGCCGCGCCTTGCACCGTGGCGGCGGCGCGGCGTGCGAGGGCCATTGCGGCCGGGTCGTTCACCGTCGCCGGGTAGGTGCGGCGGAACACCACGTCGGCCTTGGCGCCGAAGCCCTCGGCGATGTTGCTGGCCAGGCGATGCACCCCGGCCTCCAGCAGGTCGCCAACCTCGGGCGAGAACCAGCGGGCGGTGCCCAGCATGCGTACGGTTTCGGGGATGACGTTATAGATTTGGCCGCCCTGGATGCTGCCGATGGTGACGACGCCGGCCTCGGTCGGCTTCATACTACGGGCGACGATGCTCTGCAGCGCCTGGACGATGGCGGCGCTGACCACCACGGGGTCCACGCCCAGATGCGGCTGCGCGCCATGGGCGCCGCGTCCGGTGACGGTGATCTCGATGTCGGCGACGGCGGCCATCACTGGGCCGTCCCGCCAGTAGAACTCGCCCTCCGGCAGCACGGGCCAGTTGTGCATCCCATAGACCTGGTCCATCGGGAACTGCTCGAATAGGCCCTCGTCCACCATCATCTTGCCGCCGCCCTTGTTCTCCTCGGCGGGCTGGAAGATCACGTGGACGGTGCCGTCGAAGTTGCGGGTCTCAGCCAGATACTTGGCCGCGCCCAGCAGCATCGTCGTGTGCCCGTCATGGCCGCAGGCGTGCATGACGCCGGGGGTCTGGCTGGCATAGGGGACGCCGGTTTCCTCGGTGATCGGCAGCGCGTCCATGTCGGCGCGCAAGCCGATGGAGCCGCCGGGGCCGCGCCCGCGGATCACGCCGACGACGCCGGTGCCGGCCAGCCCGGCATGCACTTCATCCACGCCGAACGAGCGCAGGTGGTCCTGCACGACCTGGGAGGTACGGTGCTCCTGCAGTGCAAGCTCGGGATGCTGGTGCAGGTCACGGCGCCAGGCCGTCATCTCGGGGTGGAAGTCGGCGATGCGGTTGAGGATGGGCATGGTGCGGTCCTGAATGTCAGCGCCAGCCCGGCGGCCAGCGCGATCGGCTCTATCTTCAAGATGCGCCGCATATCGGCAATGGCAAACGCTTTGTCCTCGCCGAGACGGCGGATTTCGTCGGCGCCGATGCAGGGCAGGCCGGGAAGCCGGGTCAGCGGGGCCAGGGCACGCAACACGGCGGCGGGCAGCGGCACGATCTGCGGGGGCCGCAGCCCGGCGGCGCGGGCGACGGCGCGGACGAAGCCGGCGTAGGGCAGGGCGTCAGGCCCGGCTATTACCAGGGCGTCCGGCCCGTCCCATGCTGTCGCCATCGCGGCGCGGATGCTGCGCGTCACGTCTGATTGGTGGATAGGCTGCACCAGGGCGCGTCCGCCGCCGGGCAAGGGCACGACGGGCAGGCGCCGCAGCAGGGCGGCCAGGCGCTGCACGTTGTCCTCGCCGGCGGCGCCGTAGATCATGGTGGGGTGCAGGATGACGCCGGGACGGCCGGAGGCGCGCAGGGCGGCCTCCCCGGCCTGCACGCCCAGGCCGTGCGCGTCCGGCCATCGGGTGAAGCGGCGGGTGCTGCCGAGGAACACGAAGCGCTCGGCGTGGGGGGCGGCGGCCAGGATGGCGGGGATGTGCCGGGCGTGGGCGCAGGAGACGACCAGGCAGGCGTCGTGCAGGGCAGGGGCTAGGCTGCCATCGAGCAGGTCGGCGACGCGTGAGGCGCTAGGCAAGCCGGTTGCGGCCCAGCGCTCGGCATTGCGGATGACGGGGATGTAGTCAAGGCCGTCCGCCAGAAGCGACCGGCACAGCGCTGCGCCGGACCGGCCTGATGCGCCGATAATGTGGGGGAGCGTCACATGGACCATGTTTGAGGCCGACCCCGGATTCAAGAATGGGTATGAACGTTTTTGAGGAAGCGCGCTAACCGGACCGGCTGCTATGGCCGGTATTGGCAGGGCCGTCCAGGACGTCCGCAGCACGAACGACAGTGCAGTATTCGCGATCCATGTTGGCCAGGGACATGGAATGCACTTCGTCGGCGCTACGAAACCGTCCCTGGTAGTCATGCTGTGGGTAAGTGAAGCAAGCGTCCTCGACCAGGTGGGTGTCGAAACCGAGGTTGCCTGCCATGCGGACGGTCGCCTCGACCGAGTTATTGGTGATGACGCCGGCAACAACGAGCGTGGTGATGCCGGCATCGTGCAAGCGTTGTTCCAGGCCGGTGCCGATGAAGGCGCTGTTCACACGTTTGGCGATTACCAGCTCGCCTGGCAGGGGCATCGCCTCCGGCTTGAATGCGTTGCCTGGCTGCCCCGGGCGGTAGGCGGAGTCCGGTTCCGTAGAGTCGTGCCGGATGTGAAGCACCAGACGGCCAGCATCCCGCCAGGCTGCAAGCAGCCGCACGATCAGCGCTTCCGCCTCTAGATTATTGCGCGGTCCGTGAACGGCCCATCTTGGGTCGTCAATCGCATTCTGCAGATCGATGATCAGCAGTGCGGCAGCCTGTAGCAGCACTTGGCAAAACTCTCCTGGCTGGGGTTGGCCGTTCATGAACCTCGCGGCTGCTGTACGGTGACGGCGCGTTGCTATTCTGTAGGACAGACGCCAACCCGCAATGTGGTATCATGCTACCACACCCAAAATCCCTTGACCTTTCCGCAACTTTCCCTGATACCCCCGCAACTCCCCTGGGATCAGCACAATGCAGAAGACCACCGTTTCCCTCAAGCCGGCTGAGGTCAGCAAGGCTTGGACTGTGATTGACGCCGACGGGCTGGTGCTCGGCCGCCTGGCCTCCATCATCGCCCAGCGCCTGCGTGGCAAGCACAAGCCGCAATACACCCCGCATGTGGATTGCGGCGACAACATCATTGTCCTGAACGCCGAGAAGGTGCGCGTCACCGGCAACAAGGCGGACCAGTCGGTGTTCTACTACCACACTGGGTATCCCGGCGGCATCAAGGGCCGCACCGTCCGCAGCCGCCTGGAGGGCGCCCACCCCGAGCGCGTCATCGAGAAGGCGGTCGAGCGGATGATCACCCGCGGCCCGCTGCAGCGCAAGCAGATGAAGCACCTGCATATCTATGCCGGTCCGACCCATCCCCATGACGGCCAGCAGCCGCAGCCGCTGGACGTCGCCGCCATGAACCCGAAGAATAAGAGGGTCTAGCCCAATATGTCCGAAACCCTCGACGACCTGCCCGCCACCGCCCCAGCCGAGCAGACCCGCACCCTCGCCGACCTCAAGGACCTTGCCGTCGCCTCCGCACTGGTGACGAGCGACAAGCCGGTCCGTGAGGCCAAGCGCGACGCCCAAGGCCGCAGCTACGCTACCGGCCGCCGCAAGAACGCCATCGCCCGTGTGTGGATCAAGCCCGGCAAGGGCGAGATCACCGTCAACGGCAAGCGGGTCACCCAGTACTTCGCCCGCCCGGTGCTACGGATGCTGCTGACCCAGCCCTTCCTGGTTACCGACCGCTACAACCAGTTCGACGTCATGTGCACCTGCAACGGCGGCGGCCTGTCCGGCCAGGCCGGCGCGGTCCGCCATGGCATCAGCCGGGCGCTGACCTACTACGAGCCGGAGCTGCGCGGCGTGCTGAAGCTAGCCGGCTTCCTGACCCGCGACAGCCGCGTGGTGGAGCGCAAGAAGTACGGCCGCGCCAAGGCCCGACGCTCGTTCCAGTTCAGCAAGCGGTAAACCGTCACACCCATTCCATGCTTATCAGGGGGGCGGTCCGCAGGGATCGCCCCCTTTTTGCTGTCCAGGAGGAGACTGCCATGCCTGACATGACCGTGTTCATTGACGGGGAAGCCGGCACCACCGGCCTTGGCATCCGCGAGCGCCTGGCCGACGTGCCCGGCGTGGCCCTCCGCAGCATAGACCCGCAGCATCGCAAGGACCTTGCAGCCCGGCGCGACATGATGGCCGCCGTGGATCTGGTCGTGCTGTGCTTGCCCGATGGCGCCGCGAAGGAGAGCGTGGCGATGGCCGCTTCCCTCGGCGCCGACACGCCGAAGCTGCTGGACGCCAGCACCGCCCACCGCTGCGACCCCGCCTGGGCTTATGGCTTCCCGGAACTGGCGCCGGACCAGCCCGGCCGCATCGCCGCGGCGCAGAACGTCGCTAACCCCGGCTGCTACCCGACCGGCGGCATTGCCCTGCTGCGCCCGCTGGTGGACGCCGGGCTGCTGGACTCCGCGTATCCTGTGTCGGTCAACGCCGTCAGCGGCTATTCCGGCGGCGGCAAGTCCATGATCGAGGCGCACGAGGTCACCGGCGGCCCGGCGTTCGAGCTGTATGCCCTGGGGCTGGAGCACAAGCATGTGCCGGAGCTGCAGCAGTACTCCCGCCTGACCCGGCGGCCGATCTTCGTGCCCTCCGTCATCCATACCAAGCAGGGCATGGTGGTGTCGGTGCCGCTGCATTTGGATATGCTGCCGGGCCGTGCGCGGCTGTCGGACCTGCATGAGGCGCTGGCCGACCGCTATGCCGGCAGCGCCCTCGTGCGCGTCGTGCCGGCGGCCGGGATGGGCGCGCTGGAGGCGACGGCGCTGAACGATACCGACGACATGGAATTGCGGGTGTTCGGCAACGAGGCCGCCGGGCACGCCCTGCTGGTCGCGCGCCTCGACAACCTGGGCAAGGGCGCATCCGGCGCCGCGGTGCAGAACATCCGCCTGATGCTGGGCCTGGATCAGCCTGTGGCGCGGGAGCTGGCTCATGCCGGGTAACGGACCCGTCTGGGAGCTGGACGGCGTAACTCCCGACATCGCGCCGGATGCTTGGATCGCGCCGAATGCGGCGGTGATCGGCAACGTGGTGCTTGGCGCGCGCAGCAGCATCTGGTTCGGCTGCGTGCTGCGCGGTGACACCAACCGAATCACGGTCGGCGCGGGGAGCAACGTGCAGGATGGCACCATTTTGCACGTGAACCCCGCGGTCGAGCACGCCTGCACCATCGGCGCGGATGTCACCATCGGCCATGCCGCCATCGTCCATGCCTGCACGCTGCATGACCGGGCCTTCGTCGGCATGGGGGCGACCGTGCTGGATGGCGCTGTCATCGAGGCAGACGGAATGCTGGCCGCCGGCGCCGTGCTCGCGCCAGGCAAGCGGATCGGCGCAGGGGAGCTGTGGGCCGGCGTCCCCGCCCGTAAGCTGCGCGACATGCCGGCCGACGAACGGGAGCGGAATGCTCACATCGCTTTGCACTACCAGGACCGCGCCGCCAGCTTCCGGACGGGTCTGCGCAGCACCACTTAGGGATCAGTTCTTAACGAGGTCCCGTCGTGCTCCGCACACTCCTGCTCGCCGCCGTCTGCATCCTTCCCGCCGCTTGCGGGAACGTCCAGCCCTTCGTGCCTGATACCGCCCGGCTGACAACCGGACAGCTAGGCTTGGGCTTCGACCCGGACGTGGCGGCGGTCAACCAGGCGCAGTGGGCCTTCGCGGACGCCGGGCGCACCTATGGCCGGCCGGTCGAGGCGGCGCGGGCGGCAGCGTCCATGGATTACATCGCTGGTGAGATCTACACCTCCCCACGCTGGTCCAACGTCTCGGCCTTGACCAAGGAGCAGTTGCTTCAGGGAAGGCAGGAGGTTCGCACCGCGCTGGGCATTCCGCCGGGCACGCGGTCGCAGGCGGTGGTGGACCACCTCACGGCGGCGGGCAACGCGCTTGCGGCGGGCGACCAGCCGGCGGCGCTGGCGCTGCTGTCCGGCTCGACCTTCACCAACCCGCCGGAGCAGGTCTTGGCCCGGCTGAGCAACATGCCCTATTTGCGTATGGCCAACGTTTCCACAATGCGGGTGGCGAATGAGCTGTACAACGGCAACTTGAACGAGCTGTTCTGACGTCGGCTGCAATCTGATACCAACGGCCATCTGCCCTGATCCTTACGCAACCGCGGGAACGACGGTCAGAGCGGATGGCTGCTGGTATGGCTCTGCACCCGCTGTTTTTTCCGCCGGCAACGGGGCGGCACGGGCGGTGTTGTCAGCCCGCTTCTCACCGTACAGCCGCGGTGGACCGGGGAATGGATGAAGTCAGTCAGCCGCAGCGATAAGTGGCAGGCTACGCCGTTCGCACCATGACGTAGCTGCCCGGCGCATCCTCCAGCGCCGGCAATCCCCCTGCACCGGGAACCCGCGCCGGCACGGTGGCTGCGTCCTGCGCCAGCACCCAGCGGTGCCAATCCGGCCACCAGCTTCCGGCCATCTCGGTAGCCCCAGCCAGCCATTCCTCGGGCGTGTCGGGCAGGGCGCCGCCGATCCAGTGGCTGTACCTGCCGCCCTTCGGCGGGTTGACCACGCCCGCGACATGGCCGCTGCCAGCCAGCACGAACCGGCGCTCCCCGCCCAGCAGCGCTGCGCCGCGGTAGGTGCTGGTCCACGGCGCGATGTGGTCCTCGCGCGTCGCCAGGGCATAGGCGGGAATGATGACGCGGCCAAGGTCAACCGGCTGGCCCAGCAGGGTCAGGCCGCCGGGCACGCGCAGCAGGTTCTCCTGGTAGATGCGCCGCAGATAGAAGCCATGCAGGGCTGCCGGCAGCCGGGTCGCGTCGGCGTTCCAGTGCAGCAGGTCGAACGGGAACGGCTCCGCGCCCAACAGGTAGGTGTTGACCACGAAGGACCAGATCAGGTCGTTGGCACGCAGCATCCCGGTCTGCGTCGCCATGCCGCCACACGCCGCCGGGCGCTCCTCCAGGCAGCGCAGGCCTTCTTCGTCCATGAACACGCCGAGGCCGCCAGCCTCCGTGAAGTCCAGCATCGTGGCGAACAGCGACACCGACCGTATCCGGGCGTCGCCCATCGCCGCCAGCGCCGCCGCCAGCAGGGTCCCGCCCACGCTGTAGCCGGCGGCGTTGACCTCCTGCTCCCCCGTCGCATCGGCGATGGCGCCCAATGCGGCCAGGAGGCCGTCCCGCACGTAATCCTCGAACCCCGCATCTGCGACGCTCTCGTCTGGGTTCACCCAACTGATGCAGAATACGGTGTGGCCCTGCGATACGGCCCAGCGGATCATGCTGCTCCGGGGCTGCAGGTCCAGGACATAGAACTTGCCTGTCCAGGGCGGCACGATCAGCAGCGGGCGGCGCAGCACCTGCTCCGTCGCGGGCGCATACTGGATCAGCTGCATCAGCCGGTTCTGGAACACCACCTTGCCCGGCGTCGCTGCCACATCCTGCCCCAGCCGGGACGGCCCGGCGCCCGCCAGCAGGCGCCCGCGTCCGCGCTCCAGGTCGCCCAGCAGGTTGGACAGGCCGCGCAGCAGGTTCTCGCCGCCGGTCTCGGCCGTGCGGCGCAGCGCCTCGGGATTGGTCAGCAGGAAGTTCGCCGGGCTCATGGCATCAATGAACTGCCGGGCGTAATAGTCCACCCGCTGCGCCGTCTGCGAGTCCAGGCCGGCGCTGCCGCCGGTGACATCCTGGATGTAGCGGGCGGACAGCAGGTAAGACTGTTTGATGAAGCCGAAGACCTCGCTGCTGTTCCAGGCCTCGCCGTCGAAGCGGCGGTCCCCGGGCGCGGCGGAGATGACGGGTGGGGCGTCCATGCCCCACATGCGCCGGGCAGAAGACTGCCAAAGAGTCATGTAGTCCTGCCAGAAGCCGATGCCTGCGCGTACTACGCGCGTGGGGTCGCGCATGAGTTGCGCGGTCATGTCCAGGAAGGCGCTGGCTACCTGGGCGGCGTTGATCGGCTGAGCCTCATGCGACTGCCGGGCCAGCCAATCCCGCACCAGCCGCTGCGACCGGTCGGCAACGTCGGCGACGGATCGGCCGAGCGCAGGGGGATAGCCGGGCCGTGCGCCTGACGGCGGCATGTTGGGCAGCTCGGGCATCGCACGGTCCTTTCCGTCGAGGCGGGCGTCGGGCTACACAGCATGCGCCGGGGATGGCGTGGCGCAGGGACGGGGCAGGGCGACCGATGTTCGACAGCCGGGTAACTAGACGCACGCCGGAGCCGGGACAAGCTGCGCGGCCGGGGGTGCAGGGCTGTGTTTTGTTGATTTGTGTCGGGCTGCTGGGCGGATGCAGCGCGGTGCAGCGGCTGAACGACAGCAAGCTGACGCAGGACAGCCCGTTGGACTGGTGGCACAACCTGCAGGGCGGGCGCATCGCCCAGGACCGGCCGCCGCCGCCGGGGGCGTCGGACCCCTATCCGAACCTGGCCTCCGTGCCGCCGCGGCCCACGCCGACCGACGCCGCCACGCGCCGGGCGCTGACCGAGCAACTGAGGGCGGAGCGCGACCGGACGGAACGTGCAGCCGCGCGCGATCCGATCGTGCCGGCCGGTGCACCGGCGGCCGTCGCGGCGGCCAAGGCCGCGTCTGCGCCGCCGGCCGCTGCCGTGCCTGCGGGGACCAGGCCCAACGGCCCGGCATCCGGCGGTCCCTCCCCATCTCGCCCTGCGTCCGCCGCCGCACCGGCTGACGAGCCGTCCAAGGCCGTCCTTGAGGCTGCGTCGGCGCCGCCAGCGCCGGCCGCCCGGCAGGGAGCGCGGCCAACGCCAGCCGGCACCCCTCCGCCCGCGTCCGGCCCGCTGCCGGACCTGCCTGCCGGCGCGCCGCCGATCCCGCAACTGCCTGGCCTGCCTGCCACTGCCTTCGCGCCGGCGACCCCCAAGCCGTTGCCGGTGGCGGTGGTGGCCTTCGCCCGCGGTTCCGCCGCGTTGCCGGACAGCGCCGACCCGGCCCTGCGCGCACTGGCCGGCCTGCGGGCAGGTGGCGGCATGGTCGTGCAGGCAGGCGGCGATGCGGATAGCGCCGGGCCGGAGCGGCAGGCAGCCGCCGTGCCGCTCGGCCTGGCCCGGGCGCGGGCGATTCAGACGGCGCTGGTCGCGGCAGGCGTGCCGGCAACGGCAATACGCATCGAGGCCGCCGGCCTGGGTCGCACCGGCACCGCGCGTCTGCTACCGTAACCGACTGCAACCCCCGAGCCAGGCCATGACCCAGGAATTCCACCGCATCCGCCGCATGCCCCCCTACGTGTTTGCGGAGGTGAACACCGCCAAGGCGCGCGCCCGCGCCGCCGGCGAGGACATCATAGACCTCGGCATGGGCAATCCCGACACCCCGACGCCGCCGCACATCGTCGCCAAGCTGATCGAGGCCGTGCAGGACCCGCGCAGCCACCGCTACAGCGTCAGCAAGGGCATCCCCGGGCTGCGCCGGGCGCTGGCGGGCTACTATGACCGCCGGTTCGGGGTGAAGCTGAACCCGGAAACCGAGGTTGTGGCGACGCTCGGCAGCAAGGAGGGGCTGGCCAACCTGGCGTCCGCCATCACCAGCCCCGGCGACACCATCCTGGTGCCCAACCCGTCCTACCCGATCCACCAGTTCGGCTTCATCATCGCCGGCGCCAGTGTTCGCAGCCTGCCGGCGACGCCGGACGAAACCATGCTGGAGGCGCTGGACCGCGCCGTGCGCCACAGCGTGCCGAAGCCCACCGCGCTGATCGTGAACTTTCCCAGCAACCCCACAGCGTATTGCGCCGAGCTGGACTTCTACCGGGAGATTGTGGCGTTCTGCCGCAAGCACGACATCTACATCATGTCGGACCTGGCCTATGCCGAGATCTACTTCGGCGCCAACCCGCCGCCGTCGCTGCTGCAGGTGCCCGGCGCCAAGGACATCGCCGTCGAGTTCACCAGCATGTCCAAGACCTACTCCATGCCGGGCTGGCGCATGGGGTTCGCAGTGGGCAACGAGCGGCTGATCGCGGCGCTGGCGCGGATGAAGAGCTATCTGGACTACGGCGCCTTCACCCCGATCCAGGTCGCGGCGACGGCGGCGCTGAACGGGCCGCAGGACTGCGTGGCGGAGATGCGGGCGCTGTACAAGGAGCGCCGGGACGTCATGGTGCGCGGGCTGCACGCCGCCGGGTGGGACATGCCCAGCCCCGAGGGCAGCATGTTCGCCTGGGCGCCGATCCCCGCCAAGTATGCCCACCTCGGCAGCGTCGAGTTCAGCAAGCTGCTGCTGGCGCGGGCCAAGGTCGCAGTGGCGCCGGGCCTCGGCTTTGGCGAGCATGGTGATACCCATGTCCGCATCGCCTTCGTCGAGAACACGCAAAGGCTGCGCCAGGCCGTGCGCAACATCCGCGGCTTCCTGCAGGAGGGCAGCAACTTAGCACTTCCCGGCGTCGCCGCGGAATGACCAAGCCGATGTCGGTTGGGGTCGCCGGCCTGGGAACGGTCGGCGCCGGGGTGCTGCGACTGCTGCGGGACAATGCCGAGGTGATCCAGGCGCGGGCGGGCCGCCCGGTCGCGGTCGTCGCGGTGTCCGCCCGGGACCGCACCCGGGACCGCGGCGTGCCCACCGGCGGCCTGCGCTGGTATGAGGACGCCGTTGGCCTGGCGTCCGACCCCGGCGTGGACGCCGTCGTCGAGCTGATCGGCGGCTCCGACGGCCCGGCGCGCGCCCTGGTCCAGGCGGCGCTGGCCGCGGGCAAGCCCGTCATCACCGCCAACAAGGCGCTGATGGCCGTGCATGGCGCCGAGCTGGCCAGCCAGGCCGAGGCGGCCGGCGTGGCCCTGGCGTTCGAGGCGGCGGTCGCCGGCGGCATCCCGATCATCAAGGCGCTGCGCGAGGGCCTGGCCGCCAACCGGGTGGACCGGGTGGCCGGCATCCTGAACGGCACCTGCAACTACATCCTGACCGAGATGGGCCGCGGCGGGCGCGAGTTCGCGGATGTGCTGGCCGATGCGCAGCGGCTGGGCTACGCCGAAGCCGACCCGGCCTTCGACATTGACGGCGTGGATGCCGCGCACAAGCTGGCGATCCTGGCGGCGCTGGCCTTCAACCAGCCCGTGGACTTCGGCGCCGTGCACGTCGAGGGCATCCGGCAGGTGTCGGCACTGGACATCGCCTTCGCCGCCGAGCTGGGTTACCGCATTAAGCTGCTCGGCATCGCTCGTCGAACCGAGGCTGGGATTGAGACGCGGGTGCATCCCTGCATGGTGCCGCTGTTTGATCCGATCGCCCGGGTGGATGGGGTGTTCAATGCCGTGGTGGCGGAGGGCGATCCGGTCGGGCGTGTGATGCTGCAGGGCCGCGGCGCCGGCGCCGGGCCGACTGCCAGCGCCGTGGTGGCCGACCTGATTGACCTGGCGCAGAACCGGCGCACGCCGGCCTGGGGTGCAACCGGCGCGGCGCTGCACCGCCTGCCGTCCGTGCCGATTTCTGCGCACCACGGGGCCTACTACCTGCGGCTGATGGTCGTGGACCGGCCCGGCGTCATCGCCGATGTGACCGCCGCCCTGCGCGACGCCGGCGTCAGCCTGGAAAGCATGATCCAGCGCGGGCGGGCGCCCGGCGAGGCCGTGCCGGTCGTGCTGGTGACGCACGAGTGCAACGAGGCCGCCATGCGCCGCGCCGTGGACGCCATCGCCGCCATGGATGCCGTGCTGGAGCCGCCTGCGCTGATCCGTATCGAACCCGCCTGACCACTCCCTGCTCCCTCTCCCTCCGGGAGAGGGTTGGGGTGAGGGGGTCTTGAAGCGCCCAGCCGTCCGAAACCAGGCCGCGCGCCGGCAGCACTCTGGTTCGCCGCTCCGCAGCCAAGATCCTTTCACCCTAACCCTCTCCCGGAAGGAGAGGGAGAAGAACCCTCAGCACCGCGTCCCATCCATTGCCGGCGGCGAAGCGTCGTGGCACTCCATCGCCCAAGCCCGGCCCAGAGGACACGACATGAACAAGCCCGAGATTAGCCTTGACCGCAACCTCGCGCTGGACCTGGTCCGCGTGACGGAGGCGGCGGCGCTCGCCGCGTCCCGCTGGATGGGCCGCGGCAAGAAGAACGAGGCCGATGGCGCCGCGGTGGAGGCGATGCGCCGCGCCTTCGACAGCGTTGCCATCGAGGGCACGGTGGTCATCGGCGAGGGCGAGATGGACGAGGCGCCGATGCTGTATATTGGTGAGCGCGTCGGCGCCGGCGGCCCGGCCATGGACATCGCCGTGGACCCTCTGGAGGGCACCAACATCACCGCCAAGGGCGGCCCCAACGCAATCGCCGTGGTGGCGCTGGCAGAGCGCGGCAACTTTCTGCATGCCCCCGACATCTACATGGACAAGATCGCCGTCGGGCCGGGGCTGCCGGAGGGGATCGTGGACCTCGATGCCTCCGTGGGCGAGAACCTGCGCGCCCTGGCGCGGGCCAAGAACCGCCCGGTGAACGACATCGTGGTCTGCATGCTGGAGCGGGAGCGGCACGAGCACCTGATGGAGGGCTGCCGGTCCGCCGGTGCCCGGATCATGCTGCTGGGCGACGGCGACGTGGCCGGGGTGATCGCCGCGGCGATGCCGGAGGGCGGGGTGGACATCTACATGGGCAGCGGCGGCGCTCCCGAGGGCGTGCTGGCCGCCGCCGCCCTGCGCTGCATCGGTGGTCAGATGCAGGGGCGCCTGATGTATGAGGACGACGCCCAGCGGGAGCGTGCGGCTGGCATGGGCGTCACCAACCATTCCCACAAGTACACCGTGTCCGAGATGGCGAGCGGCGACGTGATGTTCGCCGCCACCGGCGTCACCTCCGGGGCGATGCTCAAGGGCGTGCGGCGGTTCGGGACCGGCGCCTACACGCATTCGATGGTGATGCGCAGCAAGTCCGGCACGGTCCGCTACATCGAAGCGAACCACAACTTCGCCACCAAGACCTGGCAGCCTGAGTAGGCCGGCGCCAGCCTGGGATCATAGGGTATGTCTCTGCTCCCTCTCCCTCCGGGAGAGGGCCGGGGTGAGGGGGCGGGACAGCGCGGTTCTTTTCCGCAATGGGCCTGGATCTTGGGGGCGCCGGCGTGCCCCGCTCCGCAGCCAAGGCCCCCTCACCCCAACCTTCTCCCGGAGGGGGAGGGAGCAGGATGCCCACGCGCGATGCACCCCTGACTTACAGTTTCCACAAGCGGATCAACTCCTGATTGTCATTGCGAGGCGCGCAGCGACACGGCAATCCAGCGGCGGCGCAGACCGCGATTCGGTCCTGGCGGCCCCTGGACCGCCACGCCGCAAACTTCGCGCGACGCTAGCGCCTGCAGCGTGGTTAGCACGCCTATGAGGACCACTTGAGCCACGCCACCCATGCCAGCCCCCTGAACATCGAATCCAGCCTGACCGGCCGCCGCTGGCTGTGGCGCCAGGGTGAGGACCGGCTGGGCCTCGGCATCGCCCAGCGTCTCGCCCTGCCGGAGCTGCTGGGCCGCCTGCTGGCCGCCCGCGGCATTGGCCTGGACGACGCCGCGCATTTCATGGAGCCGACTCTGCGCGCCCTGCTGCCGGACCCCTCGGTGCTGCAGGACATGGACGCCGCCGCGGCCCGGCTGGCGGAGGCGGTGCAGCGGGGGGAAACCGTCGCGGTGTTCGGCGACTACGACGTGGACGGCGCATGCAGCGCCGCCATTATCACGACCGTGCTGCGGACCCTGGGCTGCACGGTGATGACCCACGTGCCCGACCGCCTGCTGGAGGGCTATGGCCCAAACGGCCCGGCGCTGCTGTCGCTGGCCGGCCGAGGCGCCACCCTGGTCGTCTGCGTGGACTGCGGCACCGCCGCCGCCGCGGCCCTGACGTCCGTGCAGGGCCGGGCGGACGTGGTCGTGCTGGACCACCACGTGGCCGAGGGGCCGCCGCCCCCAGTGCTGGCGACGGTGAACCCCAACCGCGCCGACTGCACCAGCGGGCTGGGGAGCGTATGCGCCGCCGCCATCGCCTTCCTGGCGGCGGTCGCCACCCTGCGGGCGCTGCGCCGGGCCGGGCACTTCGCCGGGCGGGCGGAACCGGACCTTAAGGAGCTGCTGGATCTGGTGGCGCTGGCGACCGTCTGCGATGTGATGCCGCTGACAGGGCTGAACCGGGCGCTGGTCGTGCAGGGCCTGCGCGTCATGGCCCGGCGCGCCCGGCCGGGCATCGCCGCGCTGCTGGAGGCCGCCGCGGCGCGCGACCTGCCGACCGCCTTCACCTGCGGCTTCGCGCTGGGGCCGCGCATCAACGCCGCCGGGCGCATCAGCACCTCCGACCTCGGGCTGCGCCTGCTGCTGTCCGACGATCCCGTGGAGGCCCGCGCCCTGGCGCAGACCCTGGATGCCACCAACCGCAACCGCCAGCAGGTCGAGGCCTCGATCCTGGACTCGGCGCTGGCCCAGGCCGCGGAGCAGGCGGCGGCCGGGCACGCCACCCTGCTGGTGCACGGCGAGGGCTGGCATCCCGGCGTCGTCGGCATCGTCGCCGGCCGCATCAAGGAGCGGCACAACCGCCCGACCTGCGTCGGCGCGCTGCAGGACGGGCTGGTGAAGGGCAGCGGGCGCTCGGTGGCCGGGGTGGATTTGGGCCGGGCGGTGATGGCGGCGCGCGCGGCCGGGCTGCTGGTGACGGGCGGCGGCCATGCGATGGCGGCCGGGTTCTCGCTGCGGCCGGAGCGGCTGGCCGAGTTCCACGCCTTCCTGAACGAGCGGCTGTCGCACGCCGCCGCCCTGCCGCGGGCCGCGGACCTGGCAGTGGAGGGCACGCTGGCCGTCCCCGGCGCCACGGTGCACCTGGCGCAGCAGCTTGCCCGGCTGTCCCCCTTCGGCAACGGCAACGAGGAGCCTGTGTTCGTCCTGCCCCGCGCCCAGGTCGTCCGCGCCGACCGGATCGGCAAGGAGGGCGGGACGGTGCGCGCCTATGTGCAAGGCGAGGGAGGCGGACCCCGCCTGAAGACGCTGCTGTTCCGCGCCCGCGACGGCGCGCTGGCCGACGCGCTGCTGACTCCGGGGGCGCCGCTGCACCTGGCCGGGCACCTGCGGGCGGAGGAATGGAACGGTAAGGTGTCTGCCGGGTTCTTCGTCGCGGACGCGGCGCGGGCGGTATGATGCAGACAGCTTTCGACTTAGATTCCTGGTCGTCCCGATGCCAGCCGGACGCGTCTGACGATGGCTGACGGCAGTGCTGCCGTGGAGCGACGCTCCCTTCACTTCACATACAGCAATCCCACCTCGGGGCAGGGTGTTGTCCTCCTGCCCCGGCTTGACAACATGCCCGTCGCTCCTTCGTGTGCGGCCCGCCACGCAGGATGCCCAACGATATGTCGAACCCCGGAGACGCCGACCACACCCCGATCGGCTCCGTCCAGCAATTGGCTGACCACATCGCCGCCGGGTGCAGGCCGCCATCGGAGTACAGCATCGGCACCGAGCACGAGAAGTTCGGCTTTCAGGGCCAAGCCCTGCTGCCGCCGCCCTATGAACCCTACGGCATACGCGCCCTGCTGGTCGGCATGGCCGCCGCCGAGCAGGCGGGCTGGTCGCCAATCCTGGAAGGGGACAATCCCATCGGCTTGAAGGGACTCGGCGTCCATGACGGCGCCTCCGTCTCGTTGGAGCCGGCTGGGCAGTTCGAGCTGTCGGGCGGCACGCTTCGCACCCTGCACGACACCGCGGCGGAGCTGGACCGGCACTTCGCCGCCCTGCGCGCCGTGGCGGAGCCGCTGGGCATTGGCTTCGCGCCCCTGGGCTTCCACCCCACACTGCGCCGGGACGAGATGCCGTGGATGCCCAAGGGCCGCTACGCCATCATGCGCCGCTACATGCCGCAGGTCGGCACGCGGGGCTTGGACATGATGACCCGCACCTGCACCGTGCAGGTCAACCTGGACTATTCCAGCGAGGCCGACATGGCGCAGAAGCTGCGCGTGGCGCTCGCTCTGCAGCCCATCGCGACGGCGCTGTTCGCCAACTCCCCCTTCATCGAGGGCCGGCCCAGCGGCGACCTGTCCAGCCGCGCCCGTGTCTGGACCGACGTGGACAACGCCCGCTCGGGCATGCCGCGGGCGATGTTCGAGGAAGGGTTCGGCTTTGAGCGCTACGTCGAGTGGCTGCTGGACGTGCCGATGTACTTCATCGAGCGCGGCGGCGCCTACCAGGACATGGCCGGGCAGTCGTTCCGCGCCTACATGCACGGCGACCTGCATAACACCGTGCCCGGCCCGGCCACGCTGGGTGATTTCGCCGACCACATGACGACGGCCTTCACCGACGTCCGGGTCAAGCGCTTCCTGGAAATGCGCGGCTCCGACGCCGGGCGTCCGGACATGATGGTGGCGCAGAGCGCGTTCTGGGTCGGCCTGCTCTATGACCCCGCCGCGCTGGCTGCTGCGGACGCCCTGGTGCGCCGCCAGCCCTGGGACGCCTATGTCGCCATCCGCTCGGAGGTACCGCGCCTGGCCCTGGACACGCCCTGGCCCGGCGGAACCCTGCGCGACTTGGCGCGGGACGCCGTCGCCATCGCCGGGGACGGGCTGCGCGCCCGCGCCTGCCTGGACGGGGACGGCGAGGACGAGCGCCGCCACCTGGCTCCGTTGCTGCCTTTGCTGGACGGCGGGCCGACCCAGGCGGAGCACTGGCTGGACCGTTACCGGGGCGAGTGGGCCGGCGACGCATCCCGCATCTTCGCCGAGGCGGCGGTGTAGGCGGAGGCAGGCAGCCGCCAGACTGGTGGCGGCCCTCCTACAGCGGCCAGGTCCGCACGATCAGCCATGTGCCCAACCCGACCACGATGCATGACAGCGGCAGCCCCAGGCGCCAATAGTCGCCGAACCGGTAGCCGCCGGGCGCCATGACCAGCAGGTTGTTCTGGTGGCCGATGGGGGTCAGGAAGTCGCACGAAGCCCCCAGCGCCACCGCCATCAGGAAGGCATCCGGCTGAAAGCCGAGATCGCCGGCGACCGCCGCCGCGACCGGCCCCATGACCAGCACCGATGCGGCGTGATGCAGGAACGGCGTGACCAGCATGGTGGTCACCAGGATGAAGGCGACGGCCAGGCTGCCCGGCAGATGGGCCGCGGCCACGGTGAGCACATCGCCGATCAGACCTGCCGCCCCGGTATCTTTCAGTGCCTCCCCGACCGGGATCAGGCTGCCCAGCATGACCACGATCGGCCAGTCCACGGCATCGTAGGCCTGCTTGGGGCTGAGCACGCGGAACAGCACGACGAGCACGGCTGCGATGAAAAACGCCATCTCGGCCGGCACCAGGCGAGTTGCGATGGCAATGATCGCGGCCACCAGGATGCCGACCGGCAGCAGCCGGGGCCGTTGCTGGCCCAATGCCAGGTTGCGCTCGGCCAGCGGCAGGCAGCCGAGCTGCGCCAGCACGTCCGTCAGCCCGCGGCTGCGGCCTTGGATCACCACGACGTCGCCGACGTTGAACCGGGTGGCGCGCAGCCGGTCCCTGATCTGGCGCCCGCTCCGCCCCACCGCCAGTACGTTCACCTCGTAGCGTTGCCGCAACCGAAGCGTTTCCATCGTCCGTCCGGCCATCAGTGACCCCTCGGTGATGACGGCCTCCACCGCCTCAAGCTCGTTGTCACTGTCCCCGGTCGTCGGCAGCTCGGCGGCGCCGAGCAGTTCCAGCCCGCCCTGGTCAATCACCGGCGTCAGCGCGACCGGGTCTCCTTGCAGGATCAGCAGGTCGCCCGGGTAAAGCGTCCAGTGGCGCCCCGGGATGTAGCGGCCCTGGCCTTCCCGGATGATCGCCGACACGACGACGTCGCCGAGCGCCTCCAGGTCGCCGACGGTCTTGTTCGCTAAGGGCGAGTCCGGGCGCAGCCGGACCTCGCTCGTGTATCGCTCGATCTCGAACCGCCGCCCGGCGGAGGCCTGGCCAGTGCGGCCCTTGGGGATCAGCCGCCACCCGAACGCCAGGAAGGCGACCGTCACGACCGACATCGGCAGGCCTACCGGAGTGAAGTCGAACAGCGTGAACGGCCTGCCCTGCGTCTCCTGCCGCACGGCGGAGATCAGCAGGTTCGGCGACGTGCCGATCTGGGTGATGGTGCCGCCAACGAGGGAGCCGAAGGCGAGCGGCATCAGGTACAGCGACGCCGGACGCTTGCTTCGCGCCGCAGTCTGGATGGCGATCGGCATGAAGATGCCCAGCGTACCGACGTTCTTCATAAAGGCCGACAGAAATGTCACGCAGGCCGTCAGGGCACCGACCTGCAGCGAGGTGGTGCCCAGCCGCGTGAGCACCCGGCGCATCACGCCCTCAATGACGCCGGATGCTGCAATGGCCTGGCCAAGCACCAGGACGGAGGCGATGATGATGATGACGGGATTGGCGAAGCCCTCGAACACCTTCTCACGCGGGACGATGCCGGTCAGCGCGGCGGCCGAGAGCGCCAGGGCGGCGACAAGGTCGTAGCGCAGCCGGCCGGACGCAAAAAGCCCGAGCATGGCGACGACGATCGCAAAGGCCTCGGCCTGATGCAGGGTCAATACAGCACGCCGCCCCCATCAGGCAGGGACCTGGACGCAAATATGGATGGGGTTCCACGTGCAGCCAGACGCCTGCAGTCCGGCTCCGGCCAGGGCGCGCCCGGACCTGGCCTCACATCGCGCTACCGGCGGGATGCCGAGCGGATCGGCGCCGACGTCACGCCCAGCCCGTCCAGGATGGATCCGGCCAGTGCCTTGGCCATGCAGCGGTAGCCGCGGTCGTTGTGGTGAATGCCGTCGTCAGACACGAATTGGCTGTAGGGGTGGCCTTCCGCCTGCCACTGGTCCATCAGCGTGCCGCGGCTGAACAGCCCGACACCGCTCCGTGCCGCCACATCCGCCAGCGCCTGGTCGAACGCCGCCCGGTCCGGGGAAGCCAGCACGAGCGGCGAGCGCTGATTGTCCATCAGCACCACGTCCACTTTGCCGGCCTGCAGGGTCGCGACCCCCTGTGCCACCACGTCCCGGAACACGTTGGGATCGCCATGGCGCATGGCCGCGTTGGCGCCGAGCTGCCAGATCACCAGGCTTGGCCGCACCGCGAGCGCATCTGCGCCCAGGCGCGGAACCATCTCCAATGCGTCCTGCCCGCCGACGCCACGGTTGATGACCGCGACGTGCGATGCAGGCAGCGCAGCCTGCAGCTCGGCTTGCAGGATGGCCGGGTAGCTATGTGCGATGTCGGTGCTGTGCCATCCCTGGGTGGAGGACGATCCCAGCGCGACGATGGTGACCTCTGCATTGTTGCGGATGGCCTGCTTCATCAACGGTAAATCAAGTGCCGGAATGCGGCTACGAGGGCAGTCGAAGCTGCCGAACTTATCATGCGCGGACTGAAGGGTGGTCTGCGCCAGGGTTGGTAGTGCCGGTACGGCCAGCGACGTAGCCCCCAGGGCGCAAGCGGTCAAAATTGGCCGTATTGCGTCAAAAAAGGTGCATGCCATGGTTGTAAACTAGGTGGCTGTTCCGCCGACCGTCAAGGCAGATAACTTTAGGGTTGGTTGCCCTACTCCAACGGGCACGCCCTGGCCATTCTTGCCGCAGGTGCCGATGCCCAAGTCCAGGCCGGGGTCGTTGCCGACCTCGGTGATGCGGAGCAGCGCATCGGGACCATTGCCGATCAGGGTCGCGCCCTTCACCGGCGCGGTGATCCGCCCGTCCTCGATCAGGTAGGCCTCGCTGGCGGAGAACACGAACTTTCCTGAAGTGATGTCCACCGAGCCGCCGCCGAAGTTGGTCGCATACAGCCCGCGCGGGATGCCGCGGACCAGGTCCGCCGGGTCGGACTGGCCGCCAAGCATGATGGTGTTGGTCATGCGCGGCATCGGCGCATGGGCGTAGCTTTGCCGGCGACCGTTCCCGGTCGGTCGGGTGCCCATCAGCCGGGCGTTCATGCGGTCGTGGATATACGCCTGCAGGATGCCGTCCTCGATCATCACGGTGCGGCCAGTGGGCGTGCCCTCGTCGTCCACCGTCAGGCTGCCGCGGCGGTCGGGGAGGGTGCCGTCGTCCACCACCGTGACGCCCGGCGCCGCGATCCGCTTGCCGATCAGCCCGGCGAAGGCCGAGGTGCCCTTGCGGTTGAAGTCCCCTTCCAGCCCGTGCCCGATGGCCTCGTGCAGCAGGATGCCGGGCCAGCCCGGGCCGAGCACCACCGGCATCTCGCCAGCCGGCGCCGGGCGGCTGTCCAGGTTCACCAGCGCCTGGCGCAGCGCGTCATCCACGGCAGCGCGCCAGTACTCCTCGGTCATCAGGCGGTCATAGCCATGACGCCCGCCGGAGCCGTGGCTGCCGGATTCGCGCCGGCCGCCGTCCTCCACCACGACGTTGACGTTCAGCCGCACCAGCGGGCGCAGGTCGGCGACGCGTGTGCCGTCCGCGCGCACGACTTGCACGGCCTGCCATTCGCCGAACATGGACGCCATTACCTGCTTTACGCGGGGGTCACGGCTGCGGGCGTAGGCGTCAATGCCGGTCAGCACGGCGGTCCGGGCGGCGAACTCGGTTTGGGACAGCGGGTTGGCGTCCGAGTACAGCCTTGCGTTGGTGGCGCGCGGCGCTTCGGCGGCGGTGCCGGATCTGCCGGCGCGGATAGCGGACACGGTTGCAGCGGCGCGGGCCAGCGTCGCCTCCGACACCTCTCCGGCATGGGCGTATCCCGCTTCTTCGCCGAGCACGGCTCGCAGGCCGAAGCCGAGCTGGGTGTCGAAGCCGGCGGTGCGGATGCGGCCGTCCTCCAGGGTCAGCGCCTCGCTTTCACGGTATTCCAGGAACAGCTCGCCGTCGTCCATGCCGTCCAGCGCCTGGCCGACGATGCGGCCAGCCGACGCCGGGTCCAGGGTGGCGCCGGTGCGGCCGAAGAACAGGGCGTCGGTCGTGGAGAGCGGGGTCATGCCGTATCCTTAGCTGGGGTAGGCGGCGTCAGCGGGTCAAAGCATCATGTGCCCTGATACGGCCTGGACGATCAACCGGGGATGACTGCGTATTGCGGCTGGGTGCGGCGCGGGGCTGCGCGTGCAGCAACGCCAGGGCCGCCGTCAGCAGCAGCACCGCCATCGCCTGGTGCGCCGTGCCCAGCGATACCGGCACGACCCACATCAGCGTGAAGACTCCCAGCCCATACTGCGCCAGCACTGCGCCGCCCAGCAGCAGCAGCCGGGTCCGCAGTACCCCACTCACGCCGGCGCGCAGGCCATAGGCAGCGGTTCCGAGCGCCAGCAGCGCCGTGCTTGTCGCCAGCAGGCGGTGGTCAAACTGCACCGCAGGTATGTTCTCCGTCAGGTTCCGCAGGCCGGGCAGCGCCCAGTATCCCTCCGGTACAAGGCGGCCATCCATCAGCGGGAAGGTGTTGTAGGTCAGCCCGGCGTGCAGTCCCGCGACGAAGCCGCCGGCCACCACCGTCAGCGCGACCAGATGCAGCACCGCGACACTCAGCCGGCGCAGGGCAGGGGGCGCCGCTGCAGGTTGTGCCGCGATAGCGGCACCGTCCCGCCACAGACCGAGCGCGGTCCACAGGATAACGGAATACAGCAGCAGGGCCATCGTCAGATGCACCACCAGCCGGTATGGCGACACCGACGTGCTGTCGGCCGCGAAGCCGCTGGCCACCATGAACCAGCCGATGGCGCCCTGCAGCCCACCGAGCAGGAACAGCAGGCCAAGCCGCCGCGCCAACCGCCCGTTTATGGCGCCGCGCACTGCAAACCAGACCAGCGGCAGCAGGAACGCGATGCCAATTAGCCGGCCCCATAACCGATGCATCCATTCCAGCCAGAAGATGCCCTTGAAGCCCTCGATCCCGAAGCCCTGGTTGACCAGGCTATACTGCGGGATCTGCTGATACAGCGCATACAGGCGCCGCCACTCTGCCTCGGACAGCGGCGGCAGCGTGCCCATCAGCGGTGCCCACTCCATGATGGACAGCCCCGACCCTGTCAGCCGAGTGGCGCCGCCCAGGGCGATCATCACCAGCAGCATGGCGCAGATTACGAACAGCCATGCCGCCACGGCGCGCGGTGCGGGCCGGCGGGCAAGGCGAAGGCGGCCGAGCAGGGGAGGAGCGGCGACGTCGGACGGCATGACGGTGGGAATCCTGATGCTGGTCCCAACATAAGGTGCCGCAGGCCGACGCACACGGGATGGCCCGACATTCTTCGCCCCGACAGGCGCTGTGTGCCAACACGTCCCGCTCCTGGCTCAGGCTCGGCACCGGGCCCGTCGCCGCCGGAGCAGATTTCTACTCGGTGGGATGGCGGCGCAGGCACCGCGCTATCGCCGTCTCCACCGTTTGCCGCAGGTAAGGGAATAACCGCGCGTCGCCTGAGGCCCGCGCCAGCATGGCCTCAAGCTGCACCGGCGGAACGTGGCCCTCAACCTCAAACCGCACGCAATCCGCCAGGACCGGACCGAACTCCCGGTCCAAATGGGCCGACCATGCACGCTGCGCCTCCCGGTCCGGCAGGATCATGTGGACAGGCGCCGGCATGTGTGCCGCGAGCGCGATGGCGGTGGCGGCCGTAAGGCCTGCCGCCAGGTTCAGCCTAAAGACTCTGGTCATCGCCCACCTTTCCTGGATGTCGGGCAGCCCTAGCAGCCTGTCGGACTTAACGCGACGCGGATGCACGCTGTAGGATTTGTGGATCGGTTCGCCTGCCTCCCCGCCTGGACACCTTGCGCATGAGCAACTTCCGC
>JAABUU010002390.1_pt1 | contig 26932 bp, 31 predicted proteins | sample 5559301 | NCBI WGS metagenome assembly JAABUU01 (sample SAMN10711884, study PRJNA513360) | rock metagenome | isolation source: Antarctica rocks | place: Antarctica: Victoria Land, Richard Nunatak white | reverse complement strand
GCCCGCCCGCCCCAGCTTCCCCGCCTCGCGCCCCCGGCGGGCCAGCACTTCACGCCTGCGGCACCCGCACGCCAGGCAGCCGCAGGCGCACGCGCGGCGGCCCGCCGCAGGCGCATGCACGGCGGCCTGCCGGCAGCGTGAGGGCGCGGCGCCGCGCTCCGCGCCGCCGGCTCCCGCCGGCGCCGCGAGGCGCTCGCGCTAGGGGGCAGGCGGACCGTGCGAAATTGGTGACCTCATTGACAGGGTTTTGCGCCCTCTCACGGCGTCCCCGCGCCGCGCAGGTGATGATCATCGAGATGAACCCGCGCGTGTCGCGCTCGTCGGCGCTGGCGAGCAAGGCGACCGGCTTCCCGATCGCCAAGATCGCGGCCAAGCTGGCGGTCGGCCTGTCGCTGGACCAGATCGCCAACGACATCACGCTCAAGACGCCCGCCTCGTTCGAGCCGTCCATCGACTACATCGTCACCAAGGCGCGCGCCGCCGCCCTGGCCGCCCCTGGCCGCTCCTGGCCTCCCCGCGCACGGCCCCCGGGCGCGCGCTGCTCTCCACGCCGGCCGAAGGCGCTGATCTCTCTGCCAGTCAAAGGTGCTGCTCTTTCTGCCAGCAAGCGTGTGCACCCCCACAAATGCGGGGTGGAGCAGCGCCGGCACTGCATGGAGCCTCGCGGCTGAGCGGTCGCGCCGGCCCGCCGCAGATCCCGCGCTTCGCCTTCGAGAAGTTCCCGGGCGCCAAGCCGGAGCTGACCACGCAGATGAAGAGCGTGGGCGAGGCCATGGCCTTCGGCCGCACGTTCCAGGAGTCCTTCCAGAAGGTGCGCATGCGGCGAGGCCTGGCCCTCTCTCGGGGCGCGGCGCGCAGCCGAACACGGCATGCGGCCAGCGCACGTGACTCTGCGCTGTGCCTGCGTCTGGCGCGTGCTCATCTTATTGCACAGTGCCGCAACACGCTGTCACAAAACAGTTCGTGACAGAGGTGCCGGCGACCGCTGCGACGCACGGACGAGAGCTGCTCGTTGCGTCCTAGGCCGGCAAGTCCTGGGATGGGGCAGTGAGGGCTCGCCGGCGCGCGCAGCGGATGCTGCGCTTGCTGGTCTGACCCCGGCTTGCTCTCCGTCTGTACCCGTCCCGCAACAGGCGTCGTGCTCAAGGGCAAGCAAGCACCCCTGGCCCCTGCTGGGGGCGCGGCGGCGCTGACGCGCGCGGCGCGGCGCGCGGCGCGCAGGCGCTGCGCTCGCTGGAGACGGGCCTGGACGGCTGGAGCCTGCCGCGCGGCTGGAAGCGCATGACGCGGCAGCAGCTAGAGTACGGCCTGCGCGTGCCCAACCCGGAGCGCATGCTCGTGCTCAAGCAGGCGCGCGGACCCTGTGTTGGGGTCTGGTAGGGTATTTATAGGGCTTGCACTACCCGGAGCACGCGCTTGCCCTCAGGCGGGTGTACTTTCCGGCCAGGGCCATCCCCCCGGCGCTGACGGCTGTTGTGGCAGTACGCCGCTGCGCGCACAGCGGCAGCGCCCGCTCTGGCGTCTGGCGCGGCGCGGAGCTGGGCGGGCCGTGCTGCGTCTCGCGCGCTGCGGGCTCATAGCGCGGTGGTCTGTGTAGCCCGGTGGTCAGCCCAGGCGTTCTGAAGCCCAGGGGGGCGCCCAGCTGGGTGCAATGTCGCGGCCTGGCAACAGAGCCACCGCCCCGCATCACTGCCGGCCTCGACTTGACCTGTTCCAGTGCGCGCGAGTGAGGGGCGGGGCTGGCGCGGCGCGCAGGCGTTCGAGGACGGCATGAGCCAGGAGCAGCTGCACGAGTACACCAACATCGACCCCTGGTTCCTGGCGCAGCTGGGCGAGCTGCACCAGACCGAGGCCTGGCTGACCGGCCAGCAGCTGGGCGGCCTGTCGGCGGACGATTTGGTGCAGGTCAAGCGCCGCGGCTTCTCCGACCCGCAGATCGCCAAGGCCGTCGGTGCGCGCGCACCCTGCGCGCGCGGCCGCCGCCTGCCTGCCGCTCGCCGCCCTGAAGTGCTCTGCGGCGCGGAGCCACTCTGCGGCCGGGCAGCAAAGGTGGGCGAGCGGGAAGGAACAGCGAGCGGGCACGTTTCGCTGCTGTGGTCCTGTGGTCCGTCTGGCAGACACAGAGGGCGTCTGGCGGAAACAGAGGGCGTCTGACTGACACAGAGGGCGCTCGTTAGTACAAGCGTCTGCACCGTCTCTGGAGGCCCGGGAGTGAAGGAGGCCCGGGAGTGAAGGAGGCCCGGCGGAGTTCACAACAGAGGGCGTCTGCCTGACTCCGAGGGCGGTCATCAGTACGAGCGTCCGCAACATATCTCTGGGCGCTCGGGAGTGAAAAAGGCCGGGCGGCGGCAGGCGCGACCGCGCTGGAGGTGCGGGCGGCGCGCAAGGAGGCGGGCGTGCTGCCGGCGTTCAAGCGCGTGGACACGTGCGCGGCCGAGTTTGCGGCCGAGACGCCCTACCTGTACTCGTCCTACGACGGCAACGACGAGTCGCGCCCGTCCAGCGCCAAGAAGGTGCGCCGGCCGGCCCCGGGCCCCGAGCGTCGCGGGCCGGCCTGGGCGGCGCCGACGGCGGGCGCCGCTCCGGCGCGCGCCGCGTTCGCCTGTCCGCCACTGGCGGCTGCGCGGCGGCTGCCGAGTGCCGGCGATTAGGCTACGCGCCGCAGAGCATGGCAGGCAAAGGACTGCGAGCAGGCGCCTTGCCTCACACACGAGAGGATGCAACGTGCCACGCCTTTGTCAACAGCGGCGCCCACACCAGCGGGTGCATGCATGCGGCCCGCGGTGGCGGCGCGCAAGACACCGTGCAGCGCGACGCGCGCGGCGCGCAACACACCGTGCGGTGCCGCCGCAGGTGCTCATCCTGGGCGGCGGGCCGAACCGCATCGGGCAGGGCATCGAGTTCGACTACTGCTGCTGCCACGCCTCGTTCGCGCTGCGGTGCGCGGGCCCTGCGGCAGCCGCAGCTGTGTGCAGGAAAATAGTTTTTGCGCGCGCCAACGGGCGCCGTGTGTCCAGAGACGTCCCTGGCACTGCGTGCAAAGGGTGCTATAACCCGATGGCGGAGCAAGCTGGCTTGACGGCGCGCTGTCACGTGCGGTGGGGGTGGGGCGGCCTTGGGCTATGCCCCGCTTTTACAGCAGGTCAACGGGGGTTGTGCGGCCATTATTGAGCTTGGACACAAGACTGCTGACCAGAGTCAGCAGCGAGGCTCATCAGGACCGACGCATGTCCTCCCCGTGCGCCCGACCCCTCGACCGGGCAAGGCCCGAGGCCGCGCGCGCGGCCGCGCAGGGGCGCCGGCTACGAGACGATCATGATGAACAGCAACCCCGAGACGGTGTCCACCGACTACGACACGTCCTCGCGCCTGTACTTTGAGCCGCTGACGATCGAGGACGTGCTCAACGTGCTGGACGCCGAGCGGCCGGACGGCATCATCGTTCAGTTCGGCGGCCAGACGCCGCTCAAGCTGGCGGCCGGCCTGCAGGCCGCGCTGCGCGAGGCGCCCATCCCGGCGGCGTCCGGTGCGCCCCGAGCGCACGCGCCGCTGCCGCGCCCCTCTGCGCATGGTGCCGCGTGTGAGCGCGCTTTATCTCACGGAGCTTCGGGCTGCGCGCCGGCTGCGGCTGCGTGTCGGCTGCGGCGCGCTGTGCTTACTGGGGATGTCCGGCAGCTGCGTTGACGCCTTGTAGCGGCAGTGTCAGCGCCGCTGTGCGAGTGCAGCCCATTTTGCCAGCACGCTGTGCATCACCATTTTGACACCAGTCATGTATGTGTGCTGCGCTTGAGGCGGCTGGCGCCTGCGCGCGCAGGCGAGGGCAACGTGGCGATCTGGGGCACGCCGCCGGACAGCATCGACGACGCAGAGGACCGCGACAAGTGGTACGAGCTGCTCACGCGCCTGGACATCCGGCAGCCGCCCGGCGGCATGGTCACGAGCGAGGAGGGCGCGCTCGCCGAGGCCGCCAAGCTGGGCTACCCGGCGCGCCCCGGCCGCGCCCTCCCTCTATGAACTGCACAGCGCGCCGGTGGCGCTCCAGACTGCGGCGGCTCAGGGGACGCCGCCAAGCAGGGCTGCCCGCGCGGCTTGGCGCGTGCTTTGTGGCATGCACGGCAGGCTCGACGCGCCACGCCCGCAGCCGCCGTGCCCACGGCCGAGGCGGATCCGGTGTCATAGCAGAGCAGGGGTACACTAGCGGGACGCGCTTGCTGGTGCGCTTATATGCCATATCATGCAGTATGTGATGCTCGGTGAGCCCACCCGCCTCCTGCGCAGCGGAGCTTCCGGCCTATGCGCTGTGTAGGGTGTGGGGTGCAGGCTGTGGGGTATGCGCAGCGCGTCTTGAAGCACCCGCTTATTCTCCATGAGGCACACGGCAACCCTCTGAAACCCTGGCGTGCGTGCATGCAGGTGATGGTGCGGCCGTCCTTCGTGCTGGGCGGGCGCGCGATGGAGATCGTGTACAGGTGCGGCCGCCGACCAGGCAGCCCCCGGCTGCAACACTTGCAGGCACTCGAGCATGAGCCAGCGGGCATTGGGAGGACGCACCCCGCACCGGCTGGATGCTTTTAGCTTTTGTGCCTTGCTGCATCAGGGGACTGTCACGCCAGGGCTCCTGCGGGCAGCCCTTTGCCTGGTATATATTCACCCTCAAAACGTCACCCTATTCAAAGGGTCTTGTGGAGGTGAAGCTGCCCTACCCCTACTCTACTTCATCCGCATGGAGGCAAAGCTGACAGGTGCTTGCTGTGCTGAAGCGGGGCGGCCGGCCGCGCAGCGACAAGGACCTGAAGCGCTACATCCAGAACGCGGTGGAGGTCGACCCGGACCGCCCAGTGCTGGTCGACAAGTACCTGGACCGCGCGGACGAGCTTGACGTGGACGCGCTGTGCGACAAGGACGGCAACGTCGTCATCTGCGGCATCATGCAGCACATTGAGCAGGCCGGCGTGCACTCGGGTGCGCGGTCTCCCAGAATGTGCAGCTTGCCGCCGCTTGCGCCCTGCTTGCCTTGTGCAGCACGTCGAGCAGGCCGGCGTTCACTCGCGTGCGCGGCGCCCGGGCCGCGCAGCTCGCCGCCACTCGGCTGGCTGCTCGTGCCCTGCTTGCCTTAAGCACTGTTCCATGCGCGTGTGCTAGCTGGCCGTGGAGGCTGCAACAATCCTTCAACGTGCATACGCAGATGTGCAGAGGTGTGCGCTATGTTTGTGCAGTTCAGGGAGAACACTTTCTACACAACACAAAGAACACAAAGGGGACGGCTGTCATGTCTGGGTCGACGCACGTGGCTGCATCATGCAGTCTCGACGGCCTTACGAATGCACATGATGGCAGCGAGACTGTGAGCGCCGGCCGGCGCGCAGGCGACTCGGCGTGCAGCATCCCGCCGCAGACGATCGCGCAGGAGTGCCTGGACGTCATCCGCGACTGGACGCCCAAGCTGGCCAAGGCGCTCAAGGTCGTGGGCCTGATCAACATCCAGTACTGCGTGCAGGACAACAACGTGCGCGCCCTGGCCGACATGCCATTTTTTTACATTCCACGCTTTGCTTGCTTTCAGGCTTCGGGAGCCAGATAGGTTTGATCAACGTCCAGAACTACTTGCAGAACAACGACGTGCGCGCCCTGGCCGCCCCCACGCTGTCCTTTCCTGCGCTTGCTGTCATATGCTGGGAGCCATATAGGTTGCTCATGAGGCTTATTCGGGCAGACATAGATACACTACAAAGCGCCCGGCAGCGGCCACACACCCTGGGCACCACCATCGCCTGCACTTGGTGTGATCTGGCGAGGCGGGCACTAGTACTTGGTGGGGGCCAGTGAGGAATGAGGACCCTTGCGCAGGTTTACATCATTGAGGCCAACCCGCGCGCGTCGCGCACGGTGCCCTTCGTGGCCAAGGCTATCGGGCACCCGCTGGCGGCATACGCGAGCCTACTCATGAGCGGCCAGACGCTAGGCGACCTGGGCTTCACTGAGGAGCCGGTGCTTAACCACGTGGCCGTCAAGGAGGCCGTGCTGCCCTTCGAGAAGTTCGCGGGTGCGCGCCCTGCGCGGTGGCGGGCACGCCTCGTGACTGGTGGTGGATGCACCGTACGTCTTGAAACAGAGCACATTGCTGTAAGTAGCGGTAGGCACATAGTGTTGTTTCGGCGGCCACGGTGCAGAGATGCCGTGCCAAATGGATATCGCGTCTGCACAGTGACTCGCCATCGTGCCTGCATGAGCTCTTGCTGAGACTCTCAACGCTGCTTGCCGGTCGCTGCCCGGCTCGCGCGGGCGAGGCCGCCTCGCGGGCGCCGAGCGGCCGCCGCCCCGCTGGCGCAGGCGCGGACACGCTGCTGGGCCCGGAGATGCGCTCGACGGGCGAGGTCATGGGCATCGACCGCACGTTCGCCAAGGCGTATGCCAAGGCCGCCATCGCCGGCGGCCAGAAGCTGCCGTCCAAGGGCAACGTGTTCCTGACCATGACCGACAAGTACAAGCCGGCCATCATCCCAATCGCGCAGCAGCTGCAGGCGCGGCGCCGCGCCTGCACCACGCCTGCATGCCATCTGACAATGCCGTTTGTGACCTCAAAGGGGGGTTTTTTCTGGTCATCTGTTTTAAGGGCAATGTCTTCCTGACCAGTTCGACAAGTGCAAGCGCGACATTGTGCCCATCGCGCGGCAGCTGCAGGCGCGGCGGCGCCGCACGGGCACGGCTGGGCTCTTCCTGGCAGTGTGACGTGGGCGGGCCGTGCATGCGCCCGTACAGCCCTCGGACTGAGCTTGTGGGTGGGTTGGTCCTGTGGCCGAGCCTCGGGCCGACTGGCCCTGCAGCCTTCGCCTGAGGCCATTACGGGTCGTAGGGCATGCAGGAGCCAGTGGTGTCCTCAGCAGGGCTTAACAATTCTGACCCGGCGCACCACGACGCGCAGGCCCTGGGCTTCGGCATCGTGGCGACGCGCGGCACGGCGGCCGCGCTGGAGGAGGCGGGCGTGCATGCGGAGACGGTGCTGAAGATCCAGGAGGGCCGCCCCAACGCGGCCGACCTGATGAAGGCGCGGCGGCCTTGCGCAGCTGGGCGCCCCGCAGCCCGCTCATGGCAGCTCGGTCTTCAGGGTCACACGCGTCTGCAACACGATTGACCGCAACTCCTGCTCGCAGCGCTCTCTGTGCGCCCGCATGCACCACGGCGTGTGGCTTCAGCACGAAAGGGAAAGGACGCAGCAGAGTACATGCATGTACCGCCCCATGCAGTGTGGGGCTGGATCGGGCCTGACATGCACCCCATGCGCAGAACGGCGACATCGTGATGATGATGATCACGAGCACGGGCGACGAGACCGACGTGAACGACGGCAAGAACCTGCGCCGCCTCGCGCTCGGCCTCAAGGTGCCGATCGTGACGACGGTCGCCGGCGCGCGCGCCACCGCGCAGGCGCGCCCCGCCAGGGCTGCGACAGGCGCCGGCGCTGCATGTCAGGGCAATGTCTTATCACGACAGGGGTGCTCATATGCAGACAGGTCAGGTTGTCTTAACCCGGGGTGCTTCAATGCGGAAGGGGCAAGGCTCAAAACGCGGCAAGTGTGTGACGTGTCTGTTGGTGTGATGCGCGGGAGGTGCCGGCGGGTGCGCCATGTGCGGCCGCATGTGCACACTTGCGTGTGCAGTGCGTGCATGTGCTGACCAGGGCCGCGCGCTCGCAGGCGTTGGAGGGCATCGCGCAGGGCCCGCTGGAGCAGGTGCCCATCCAGGACTACTTCCCGGAGGCGGCCGAGCTGTCGCCGGTGGAGTTTGCAGAGTCGGCCACCGCGCGGTGAGTGTCGGCGGCCGGCGCTCGTGCAGAGCGCCTTCCTGAGGGCCGCCGGGGCGTCGTCAGCGGCCGCTGCGGAGCCGGCGCGGCGAGCGTCATGCGGCCGGCGCCCTCCAGAGCTGCTATTCGTAGGCCACCGCGCCTGCCGCCGGCGGACGCTGCGGGGTCTGCCAGTGCGCGGTGAGCGCCAGGCTGCGTGCGGGCGGGCGCACTCGGGCTGCGCCTCGGCGGACGGCCGGTGGTCCGCTGTTGCTAGCCGAGCCGACCGATGCAGGGCCGCAGGAGGAGCGGCCTGTGTGTGTGATGGGGGCTGAAGAGGGGCCCTGAGCAGGGCAAGCGGCAAGGATGGCTAGTTATGGGGGGTGCGGGACTCTCTCAGGGGGCGGCAAAGCTGCCCGTGGTGGACACGCGCGCCGCAGAGTTGTTCCTCGGGCATCCAGCTCGGGTTGTGGCGGGCATGCCTGGGGCGTTTGCGATGAGCGGGCAGCTTCTGAGCGGCAGCAGCCCAGCGCCGGGTGCGGCAGCTAGGCGCAGGCGGCAGAGGCCGTTCCGGGAAGCAGGAGAGGATGCGAGAAGAGGCGGGCACAGGCGTGGGGGAGCGCAGAGCGCGCAGGCGCGCAGGCGCCCTGTTCTCCGCCGGCCTGGTTCGGCTGCGTGACTGACAGACATCAGGAACCCTCTGGCTGTGGGTGGGAGTGCTTTCGTTGCTTAGCATGGTTGGTGTGAAGCGTAAACGCAGGGCAAGGGGTGCGAGGCAGGGCCTGCTCCGAGAGTCAAGGAGCACGCATGGTTTCTGTTTTGAGAGTGTAGATGGATGTGGGGCATACATTGCGCCTCTTGCAGTCCTAGAGGGGCGCTGCCAGCCAGGCCGCTGCATAGCCTTGACGGCCGGGCCTGTCCACCAGAATAGCATGGACGTACAGAGCTGTGACTGAAAACGAGGCTCTGTTCGGACCGCAGGCCTGGCCATAGCTGGTGCTGCAGGCTCCTGTCATTACTCAGTCAGGGTGAACCTTTGTGCCAGCCGGCAGGTGATGCATAGACCTGCAGCGCATGGCGCCGTTGAAAGCAGCATGTCGCGCGTGTGCTACATCCAGCGTCCACAGAGCCATCAGTGTAATCAACCAAGCAGGGCATTTGCAGTTGTTCAATGCACACTTGTGCATTGTGCACGAGCCATGCACTATAACGTGTGTCGGCGTGCCTGATGTGGGAGCATCGGCTAGCCATCGGCATGCATGCCAGCAGATGGCCATGTGCGGCACGCAGGGGTTAATTGCTGCAAGCTGCAGCTGCGCATGTGTGCAAGAATCTACCTGTTATCAGGACGCTTGCAGACGGGGAAGCTCCCCGCATACCTTGTCTCGAGACAGAGCCCGACCTGCCTGATCCCAGGCCTGCAAAGTGTGAGCTTAGCGCAGACTGCCCTGACTCGCAAGGTGACTGTGCAAGCCTTGCTCGCCTGGCGCCTGCGGTGCACAGCTTGCTGCGAGCGCCCCCGGCCAGGCCATGGCGCTGGTTGTCGGCCTGGATATCGGAACGCAGGGCGCAAAGGCGCTGGTGTTCGACACCAGCGAGCGCCGGGTCGTGTCGCGCGGGGCTGCCGGCTATGACATCATAAAGAGCGACGTGCCGGGCCGCGCCGAGCAGCACCCGTCGACCTGGATTGAGGCGCGCATGTTTATATGGCAAGATGTGCGCCACTGCAGGTTGAAAGTAGCAGCAACCGGCGCTTTGCTGCAAGCAGGGCGGAGCGGCAGCCATCAGCGCTGCCCTGGACGGCAAGGACCCGTCGAGGGTGAAGGCGATTGGCGTCAGCGGCCAGCAGCATGGCCTTGTGCCCCTCGATGCAGACGGTCAGGTGCAAGGGCTCCCTGCTCGTCATCGGTTCAGGCCTCCTTGCGCTCCAGTGCGCGCAAGTGCAGAGCGCTTGTTCAGCGCAACAGCCCCACCCAGCATATGCGCCCTTGCAGTGTCGCCTTCAGAGTATCAAGATCTACCTTGTCATTCAATCTCAAACGGCCACGACGCCGTCGCCAGCGCGCGCCCGCGCCAGGTCATCCGCAACGCCAAGCTCTGGTGCGACGTGGAGAGCGCGGAGGAGGCGGCCGCGCTGTCGGCCGAGTGGGGCATCACGCTCGTGCCGGGCTTCACCGCGTCCAAGCTCGCCTGGCTGAAGAAAAGGGAGCCGGAGAACTGGGCGCGCCTGCGCCACGTGCTGCTGCCGCACGACTACGTGAACCACTTCCTGACCGGGCGCCACGTGATGGAGGCGCGCTCCACCACACCGGCGTCCCCCCGGCGTCCCCACAGCATGGTCCCCAACGGTTGAGGAACCCTAGCTCAACCCTACATGAGGCAGCAGGCAGTGGGTGTGGCGTGTGATGGAGCACGCGCGGCGGCGCACGGCCGCACCGTGTCGCTTGGAGCGTGCACCACACTTGCGCAGCGCCCGGGCACGCGCTGTGCATGAAGAGGGGTAGGGGGGCAACTTCATGGAAAGGCAGTTGGTAGCGCCACTAGCAGTGCTTGTGTCGACCAATGACGACAGCCCGAGCTTGTGCACCTCGCTATCAAGCTGTTCAACAGCCGCCAGGCTCTGATGCTCACTAGCGGGGCGGGCCTGCGTGAGCAGAACGCCCTCCTTCAGGTCGCCCACCGCTGCGAGCGCGCGCTGGCAAGCCGCGCACGCGCCCGCGCAGTGCGGCGACGCCAGTGGCACGGGCGTGTTTGACACCGCGGCGCGCGCGTGGGACCGCGAGCGCATGCGCAGCATTGACCCGGGCCTGGAGCACTTCTTCCCGCAGCTCGCCGGGCCGGATGAGGCGCGCCCGCGCCGACCGGCGGTTGGCCGCTGTCCCCGCCAGCCTCGGAAAAGGCCGGCCTGCTGTGATGCAGGAGTGCTTGCCTCCACGACATGAAGGGGAGTGGCTGCTCGAACAGAGGGGCGGCCTCTCTGATTACTAGAAATCGCAGCAAGAGTCAGCATGCATGCGATGCAACGCGATGGCCACCCTCATCCCCATGCAAGCTGCATGCCAGTGGAGCAGGCGGCGGCAGGCGCAGCCAGGCATGCTTGGGCTGCCGGCGGGCGCGCTGGCGGTGCCGGGCAGCGGTGATGGGATCAGGTCAGGGTATCTTACCCTACCCTGACACAGCGGGCGCTGGCGCCGGCGGCCCGCCCGCCCACACCACATCGGTCAGCCGCAGGCCATCGGCGAGGTGACCGCGGCGGCCGCGGCCGCGCTGGGGCTGCCGGCGGGCGCGCTGGTGGCGCCCGGCAGCGGCGACAACCAGATGAGCGCGCTGGGCGCCGGCGCGGTGGGCGAGGGCGCGTTTGTGGCCTCGCTCGGCACCAGCGGCACGCTGTTCGGCGCGTCGGGCGCGCCCGTGGTGGACGCGAGCGGCGGCATCGCGCCCTTCTGTGACGCGACTGGCCAGTGGCTGCCGCTGCTGTGCACCATGAACTGCACGCTCGTGACCGAGGAGGCGCGCCGCCGCGCCTGCTGTACCCTTGTCCTACCTGACCCGGTGCTGGCCGGCGGCCGCCGCTGCTGTGCACCATGACCTGCACGGCCCACGCCGCTCGTTCCCTTCCTGCGCTAGTTCAAGGAACCCCGACCCCCCCACCCCAGCTCACCTCACCTCACGTCGCACCTCACCTCACCTCACATCGCCCCACCAAACCGCACCGCAGCTCGCCCCGCCTCATCCCGCGCGCCCGCGCCAGGTGCGCCGCGCATTCGGGCTGGACTTTGGCACGGCGATGGCGCTGGCGGAGCGCGAGCCGGCGGGCTGCGAGGGCGTGAACCTGCTGCCCTACCTGACCGGCGAGCGCACGCCCAACTGGCCGCACGCCAGCGGCGCGCTCACCGGCCTGCGGCCTGGGCAGCTGCGGCCGGGCCTGCTCTACCGCGCCGCGCTGGAGGCCGCCACCTTCTCGCTGCTCGCCGGCGCGCAGCGGCCCCACCGTGTAGGGCTTTGTTGTGACGCCAAATGGCGTCAAAAATGTCATTCGAGTCGTCCAGGGCAATGCTGCTCGCCGGCGCGCGGCGGCCCCGCCGCGTCCGCAAATGTTGCGTCGCCGTTTGACGTCCGTCCAAGGCAATGGCTAGCTGTGGCGTGAACGCCTTTGGTCAGCAGTGGCGTGCTGAGTTCACGCGACGAGGAAGGCTCGACGCCGAGGCGCTGCGTGTCAGTGGGGCGGCCATGCCTGGTGAAGCATTCCCCAGGACCCATGCCTCGCTGCACAGCCCCGTGGGTTGCTGCGGAGCGGCTGCCTGCGCGCCCACGCGCTACCCTACCCTACCCTAGGCGCCGCGCGCTCTGCGCGGCGCCGACGCCGCGGCGCCGCGCAGGCCTGAAGCTGATGGAGGGCCACGGCATGCGCGCGGAGGAGCTGCGCCTGGTCGGCGGCGGCTCCAAGAACCCGCTCTGGCGGCGCATCGTCGCCGACGCGTTCCAGCTGCCCGTGCGGTGCGCCGCCCCAATCTAACCCTGTCCTTTTCCCGGCCCTTATATCTGGGGCCGCCCGACACAGAGCGCACAGCACCGCGCCCGGCCACACGTAGGCCGCTTGCAGGCTGCTGCACGGCGCCGGCGGCCGCGCCGCGGCGCTGCAGAGCCGTCCCGCAGCTCCGCTCCCGCCGGGCTGCCAGGCGCTCACGCTGGGACACGGCGCGCGCGGCGCAGATTTCCAGCAGAGCCCGAGTCGGCCGCGCTGGGCGCCGCGCTGCAGGCGGCGGCCGTGCTGGAGCGCGTGCCCGTGCGCCGGTATGTGGCCGACAACCCGCCGGCGTGCGAGCCCGAGGTGGGCGCCCTCACCCTACCCTACCCCCCCGCCCAGGCGGCGCGCCCCTTGGACAAGGCGGCAGGTGCTGTTGATGTGGTCGCAGCTAAGAGTATGCAACGGCATGCTCATGGCCGTCTTAGACCCAGACAAGTGCAGAACCTATGCAATATTGCTGTGTCTGGCGTGACAGCACGCTGGGGCTGCACACCTCGACTGGTGAGACTGCCCAGTTGGTGCAAGCTCGCTTCTCTGACCTTGGATGCATCTGCACGTCCGTGTGATGTATGCGGCACGGAACCCCGCCACGCGGACCTATGGCTGGGGAGCGGCCGCATGGCTGCCTGCCCAGACAGCGTTGGAAAGTGCCAGCGCGTGCAGCGCTGGGTCGTGAGCGGGGTGCGCGCGCGGGCGGGTGGGCCAGACCCTGCAGCCCAACCCCGACAACCGCGAGGCAATGGCGGCCGCGTTCCAGCGCCACGCGGAGCTCGGCGAGACGCTGTTTGCGCGCTAGGGCGGGCGCGCCTCGCCTGGCGGCCTGCGCGGCTCGCCGCGGGTGCGGGCTGGGTGACAGGCGGCTGCCGAGCCGCGGTGGTTGCAGGCGGGCAGCACGATGTCCGCCATCCTGCACGTCAGAGCTGTCATAGAGGGGTAGGAGACTTGCGAGGGCATGTTGCACATTGGCAGCCAGTGTCTTTCAGCATAAGTTCTGCACTAGATGAGCGCTCCTGAGCGCCAGGCGCCAGCAGGGTATGTGCAGCTTCACAAGTGGCGCAGAAGTCTTCATGCTTGCACAGGAGCTCTGGAGCTCACTATGACCACAGCGACAGGCCTGTGATCCGGCAAAAAAAATAGCTAGGAACGGAATGTGTCGTGCAAACGCTCGATCACTGCCGCGCTACGCATCGGAGACAGTGCATTGCGCTCATGTCGCTCCCGCGACTTGGCGAACTCATTCTGGCAGGTGCCGGAAGGCCACCAACACGCGTGGGCACACACCACAGTCAGCGCCATGCGTCTTTCATTTTCTGGGTCGCCAGCCTGTGCGCGACCGCACCTGCACCGTGGCGACACCGGACCACTGCTCGAATCAGCTCAAGCACGCTCACTCACACCCCACGTTATCGCTGCCGCTACCCTCGTTATGAGCCGCTGTTCACGGCCTGCGAGGCCGCGGCATCCGCCGGAGCGCGCGCGCCCGCGGGCGCTGGCTCCCCCTCCGCTGCCCTGTCAGGGCCGGGGGCGCCCTCGTCAGGGCCGGGAGCACCCTCGTCAGGGCCCTGCCCGTCGTCCTCGGGCTCGGAGGCCGCAACCCCGTCCTCGCCGGAGACCCCGGCAGCCGCCTCGGCCGCGCCGGCGGGCTCTGCCGCGCGCGGCGGCGCCGACGCGGGCTGCCGCGGCGGCGCCGCGGCGCTGGGCAGGCGCCGCGAGACGCTGGCGGCGGCGGCCGACGCCGTGCTGGCCAGCCGGGCGTACAGGCCGCTCACGTCCTCCCATGCTTCCTGCAGCGGGGCTGAGCGTCACCGCTCGCACCGAGACAGCTCGCACAGAGGCGGCCCTGCTGGTGTCCCACACTATTCCAGTGCAGAACCAAGGCTCGCGCCTGCGCGCGGTGCCACAGCGACACCACTCTGCAGGTGTGGGCCCCATGGCGCAGGGGTGGCCGGGGTGCGTGCTTGCGCGCCGCCCGTGGGAAGCACGCAACTCTTGGCATGCTGCACAGGGGCAGCCCTGGACGCGCCTGCGGGCTGTCATACTGCAGCGCGCGGCCCGCGGCGGTCGTCAGCGGGCCCAGCACGCCGAGGAACTGGAGCGCGCGGTGCCAGTCCACGACAAAGGCGCCCGCCAGCACCGCCGCGCCCGCGCCCGCCGCGATGCCCAGCGGCGAGCTGCGCCGCGCGCGGCCCCACTCAGCCCGAGGCAACGCAGCCCGCGTGCGCGCTCGCAGATGCGCTGCCTGACCTGACGGGTCGGACGACGTGCGGCATGTAGCGCTGGTCGTCAGCACTGGTCATTGCTTTGCGCTACCAGGGCGGCAGCAGGAGTAGAGGGTCCACAACAGGAGTAGGGTATAGTTATGGCAGGGTTAGGGTAGGAGGATCAGGTCCATGATGTTAAGTGGCGCCGGATGGTAGCGGGCGGGAGGGCGCACTTAAGCCCTGAGAATGCGACTGAGGTGCCGGACGAGAGCAGCTGCGCCTCGTCCGCCAGCGCGTCCAGGGGCGAGGCCGCGTACGCGCCGTCGCCGCGCACAGGCAGGCCGGCGTCCTGCCAGCCGCGGTAGCCGCCCTGCGGAGCCGGGGGGCGCGTGTTTGGCGCCGCCTGCCTGGTACACCATTCCGCCGTATCGTTCATGGTGTGCAGGGGCACAGCTCTGGTCAGCCCTGGTTGCACCAGGCCTCAAGGGGTCGCTGAACGAGCAGTAGGCAGAAGGGCTTATGATCATTGCTCAAGGTGCTGACAACCCTACTTTGATTCCCTGATGCAGCGGTAATGCACGGCCGAGTCCGTGTTGGATAGCAGGCCAGCGGCGCGGCTGCAAGGCGCGTGCCGCGCTCTCGCCGGCTGGTGCAACAGCGCGCAACATTCTTCCGCGCGTCATGGTCAGCTCGCGCGGGCGCGCTGGCGGGAGCGCAGGCGCTGCCGCCCCATGCGCGCTGCCCAACTAGAGGCGGGTCGGGTGCGCGTTTCCGGGGCAGGCGCAGGTGTGACCCTGCGGCCGCGCCTGCAGCACGTACGAGCGCGGCCGCCCCGCGGCGCGCAGCGCGCGCGCCAGCGCCACCGCTCGCCCGTCGCCGCCGTCCATGACCACCAGGCGCGTGCGCTCGTCCACCTAGCCGCGCGCGCGCGCCGCGAGCGTCGCCCAGCTGGTCAAGGGTAGGGTAGGGTACAGGGTAGGGTACGGTTTATATCCACCCCTATCCGGCTGCACGCGTGACGGTGCGGACGGCGGGCGCCCCCGCCCAGCCAGCGGGTGCACATGACGCGTGCGTCACGACCACCGGCGTCACGCGATCCCAAGCCTGCCGGTTGAACTCCTGCAGACAGCAGCAGCGCGCGGGGCAATGACCCCACCGTAAGAGCCGCCCGCCGCCACATACGCAGCAGGATCTGCATCGCTTGCTGAGCGGCCCGACCAAGCGATCGCCTTTGCCAGGCTGACGGCGACGGCGTGCGCAGCGACACCTGCGTCTCTTGCTCAGCGGCCCAATCCCGCGCCCTACCTCTAACCCACCTTTGCCAGGCCGGCCACGACGGTGGCCGCGATGTCGTACTCCAGGCGCCGCGCGTCGCGCACGCGCCGCGCCAGGCTCGCCGGCAGCGGCTGCACGGGCACGGCCGCGCCCCTGCCGCGCGCGCCAAAGCGCAGCTCCGGCGCGCCGTCGCGCGCGCGCGCGATCTCCGGCCTGCCGCGCGCTCGCCAGTGATCGGCGAGCTGCCACGCCCGGGCTTGGCGAGGATCCTGCGAAGCGGCCTTGGTACAGGGCGCCGCTGCTGCATCGCCGGCAGAGCAGCAGACACGCTTGCACACAGGTGAGGAGAGGGCCCACTCAGTGACAGACGCATGCACTCTTTCCTGGCCCCGCCTGAGGGCAGCGGTGTGCACCAACACGGCGCCCAACGCGCCCCAGGCCTTGCCACGCTGGCGAGAGCAAGCGACCCATGCTGCTGCGCACCGCATGTCGATTAGCACAGCGTCGCCCTCCTGCAGCGCCTCGTAGGCCGCGTCCGCGGCGAGCACGCCGGCAAAGCCGCCGTAGCGCGCGCGCCACACGGCCGCCGCGGGCGCGCCCACCCCCGCGACCGCCGCCGCCGCCGCCAGGCGCGGGTCGGCCGCCAGTGCCGCAGCCACCTGCCGCCCAAACCTGTGATCCTTCCTGCCTCGCAGAGCATTTGAGCGTATGTTCGCGCTCCTCGCGCTTTGGAGACGCCATAGCCGCGCCGCAGCTGCCCGCTGGCACCAGCAGGCGGCGTGCCTGCGACAGCTACCCGAGTGGCAGGTGCACTGCCACGCTGACAAGTTGCGCAGGGTTGATCGCAAGGGGGCCCTGGGTGCCTCTTGCCCAGCCTGCAGTGCCCGTCGCCGGGGGCCGCGCGCCTGCGAGGCGGCCCTTGCTGCGGGCGCGGCCGCGGCGGAGAGCGCATCGCGCACGGGGTGCGGCAGCGCCGCGGCCGCAGCGCCCGCCGCAGCTGCGGCCGACTGCGCGCCCGCATCCAGGCCGTCCTGCGCAGCGCGCCCGCGTCACGGGGCTGCGCGCTCGCTGGGCCGGCCACGGTGAGAGGGCTAGGAGGCCGCGCGCAAGCGGCTGCGGCAGCGCGTGGACAGCAGCAGCAGCGCCGCTGCACTGACAGTGCCAAGCTGTGATGCACCCACAACCCTGTCAGAAAACCTGTCAGGCCAGCGAGGGGCTTGGGCGGACCTGGACAGCCGCGGTGACGTCACTGGCGGCGGCGATGGCCGCGGCGGCGGCGGACGCCGCGGCGGCCTGCCCCCCCGACACGGCTCCGCCGACGGACTCGGTCAGCCCGCCGACGACGCCGCCCGTGGCCTCGTTGAAGCGTTGCACCTGGGGCGGGCCACAGCTGTGGTTGTGGCTGTGCCCCAAGAGGGCGACCCGGGAGCAGGATGCAGAGCGAGGCGATCCATCACTGGGCCTGTGTTCCACAGAACAAGGAAGTGCAGGGACCCTAGCCACTGGAGGGCGGGGGCCCGTCGCAAGCAGGTTGTGTTGTCCTGACACTGGCAAGAGCCCACAGCCGTTTGCGAGCCTGCACACACAGCTGTCATCGCTGGCCCCAGCCCTTAAGGGTGCAACCGAAAGAGAGCGCAAGCACGGGCACTGCAAGAAGCCATCACAATGGCGGCCATGTGCGCAAGGGCCGGGCGGGGGGGGGCGGCACCAGGCCGCTGCCCGCCTCGGTCAGGCCGCCGGCGGCGTTGGTGAGCCCCTCGAGCGCGCCCGAGGCGCTCGCGGACACGCTTCCCGCCAGGCCCGCCGCCGCCTCCTCGGCCGCCCGGGCCGCCTCCGACGCGGCCTCCGACGCGCCGCTGAGCACCACGTCGGGGCTGTCCGGGAAGACCTCCACGCCCTTGGCCGACGGCGCCGGCAGCGGCGGCGGCGGCGGCGGCGGCGGCGGCGGCGCGGCTGGCGCGGGCGGCGGCGCCGGCAGCACGTCCAGCAGCGCGCCGCCGAAGCGGCCATCGCCGCCGCCGCCGCCGGCCGCGGGCGCGCCGCCGGTGGCGCCGTCCAGCAGCGCCGCCGCGCCGTCCGGCGGGCCTGGTGCCGGGGCGGGCGTGGGCGCCACGCGGAGGGCCGGGCCGGCGCCCGGCGGCGGCGGTGCCGGCGGCGCGCCGTCCAGCAGCGACGTGTCCTTGATGGCACGGTCGAGCGCGGGCGCGGCCGGCGGTGGAAGCTGCTGCGGCGCGTCCGCGGCGGGCATCGCGAGCTGCGGCGTGTCAAGCGCGCGCTCGCGCGCCGCAGGCTGCTTGAGCGCGTCGTCGAGCAGCGCGCGGAGGTCCACGCCGGCACCGGATGCGTCCGGGGATGCCCTGCCCACGGCGACTGCGGCCCGGTGGGGACCTGTGGTTCGCTCACACGTTTGCATCAGGCACAATGCCGGGCTGCTGGCGTGCTGAGGCAGGACGTCCCGACCAGCATGCCCCGCTTACAAAGCGCACAGCATGACCAGTTGAAAGCCGGCCTGACAGCCATACCTGAGCCGTGCTGGCACCGATGGCTGCGGCTGCGAATGCTGTGCGCCTGCGGCCCCCGACACGTCTGCATGCGTGAGGCACGCATCCATGCAATGTGTGGTAGACTATAAAAAAGGGCAGGTGTTGGAGCAGACCACCGCCCTTCATATGCGATCGGCCGGCCAGGCTGAGCATGGCAGCGAGGTCGTAGCAGAGGCGCACCGGCCGGACGGGCACGGCGGCACGCAAGCTCGCCGCGTGCGCCATGCGTAGCTGGGGCTGCGCTGCGCTGGCCATGATCCCAGCCGCTGGACGCCCCTGCTGAAAAAGCAGCTCGCATGCAAGATAAAGGTTGAACCCCAAAACCCTGGCTCCCTTTCCTGCCTTGCTGTGTCCCAGCTCAGCCAGGTAAAAGTAGGCAGGAGGTCAGGGGGCAGTTCGGCCCGCCTCCTGCTGGTACCTAAGATGACAGCGCTGTGGCAGTCAGCCGCTGTTGGGCAGGCGGTGGAGTGCGAGCATGGCGCGGGCGTCGCGCGGGGTGGCGCGGCCGCGCAATGCCGGGTCGGCCAATTGGCTGGCCCTTCGGGCCGCGCGTGCGGCGCCGGTGCGCCGCTGGCGCGGCGCTGCTCCTGGCTGGGCCAGGGCAGGGCCCGGAACTGGCATGACAGGGACCTGGGGAGGTCGGCCGCCTGTGGTTGCCAGCGGAGGCCCGCCGACCGCCTGGCGGCCCGGGCGGGCAGCAGCCAGGCGGTCGCGACGTCTGTGCTCGTGGAGGAGGTAGTGGACGTGAGCAGCTGCGAGCATGGCAGCGAGGCGGCGCGGGGGACCCGCTTTGACGAGCCCCGGACCACGCACAGCGTCCTGCAGGAGGTGCACAGCGTGCTGCTGGAGGTCCGGGAGGGCCTGGAGGACCTGGCCGCGCCGGTCTGGTCGGCTGATGGCTTCACTCCCTTCACGGTGAAAGCCCTGGGCCCCTGCTGAAGTCCTGCGCGGTGTCCCTGCTGCAATCGCACTGCTCAGTTATCGTCCTATCCCAGCACCTCTGACCAAGCCTGGTGGCTGCACGCGCCCAGCATTCTGACCGTGGGGCAATGCCTGCGCGCGCGTAGGAGGAGGACAAGCGGCGCATTGAAGAGCTGCGGCAGGCGCACCAGGAGGAGCTGAAGCGGCGCGCGGAGGATAAGGCTGCGCGCTCCGCGAAGCGCGCCGCGGCGCGCGCAGAGCGCAAGGCGGCCGCCGCCGCCGCCGCCGCCGCGGCCTCCGCCTCAGCGGCCGCCGCTGAGCAGGCGCGGGCGAGCGCGCCCTCTGCCGCGGAGCCGGCGCGCGCGGCCGCCGGGGCAGCGGCGCAGGGCGCGGAGGCGGCGGCCGGGGCGCGCCCGCGCCGGGCCGCCAAGCAGCGCGCGGCGCGCAGCCGCGCGCCCGTGGCGGACCTCAAGGACAGGGCCGAGCGGCCGGGCCGCGCGGCGCTGCGCGTGTCGGGCGCGCGCGCGAGCGCCGCGTTGCGCGCGGCGCCCTACGCGAGCTGGGGCACGCGGCACGTGGACACCGAGGGCGCGCGCGCCGCGTTCAAGGCCGGCTCGCCGACCATGGCGGACATGACCGCCGGCCAGCGTGAGGCCAATGCGCCCAGCACCAACATCGCGGCGTTCTTCAAGGTGCGGCCGTCCCCTGCTGCCTGCTGTCTGCTCTTCGGCCTTCTATCTGTGAGCACTCTGCGGCTTTCTTTCTGCAAGCGCCATGCTGCTCGCCCTGTCAGAAGGTAACCAAACAAGATAACCACGGCCTGTGTGTCTGCGCTGCTCGTGCGCCCGCTCCAGCTACGAGCCAGCTGCGGGGGGCCGGAGCGTGGCGGACCATAATGCTCGTCAACGTGCATGCGCCGACCGACGCCGCCCCCGCGCGCAGGGCGTGGGCGCGCACCAGCTGCTGAGCGGCGAGGAGGAGCGGGAGCTGGCGGGGAGCGTGCAGCGGCTGCTGCAGCTGGAGGCCGCGGCCGAGCGCGAGGCGGCGAGCCTGGGGCGCGAGCTGCACATGACCGAGTGGGCCGCCGCAGCGGGCTACGCGGACGTGGGCGCCTTTGGCGAGTGTATCAAGGTGCGCCCGCGCCACGCCCCGTGCCAGCGACCTGCGGTTGCCGGTCTGCGTGCTGCAGGATGCGCGATCGGGCTGTAGGTGACAGGGCTTGGGCCGCTCGAACGGGTGTGGCTTGGGGTGCGTCTTGTTTGCCTGGGAGCGCGAGCAGCCTGCTGTTGGCTGTGCAGGCTAGCTGCAGGTCACGGGTCCCTGCGGCTCTCCCGCTGCGGCGGCTCCGGCGCGGCGGCTACGGCGCGGCGGCTAAGGCGCGGGGGCTGAGCGACAGTCGCCGCGCGCAGGCGGGGCAGGCGGCGCGCGAGCGCATGATCGACTGCAATCAGCGGTTGGTAATCAGCATCGCGCGCAAGTACGCCGGGCGCGGCATGGACATGGCGGACCTGATCTCAGAGGGCCTGCTGGGGCTGGTGCGCGGGATCGAGAAGTTTGACGCCTCGCGCGGCTTCAAGTTTTCGACGTACGCGCACTGGTGGATCCGGCAGGCCATCACGCGCGCGCTGAGCGAGCAGGCGCGCCGCCTGACAGCCACCTGCTGTTCTCTTTCTTTTTTTTTTGGTTACCTTTCCTTACGTTTCCTACAACGGTTTTGCGGTGTACAAACAAGCACGCCGACCAAACGCTCGCCTGCTGCGCTGCCAGACCGTGAAAGCGAAACGGCTGTGTCTGGTGCTGATTCAGCGTGAGTGGTGCAGCTGCTGGGGCGCGCGACGCGCTGCCTGCGCTGCGGGTGGCAGCTGACGCAGTCTCTAGTTGTCTCAATTGGTGCAGGTCAAACAGGTCCTCGTGTCAAACGCGAGGGCGCCTGCCTGCTTGCTGCAGTGCATTGCGCGGTGCGCCTGACGGGCGCGCGCGTGGCGGCAGGCGCGCGTGGTGCGGCTGCCGGTGCACCTGCACGAGCTGATGGCCAAGGTGAAGAAGACCGAGGCGGACCTGCGCCAGGCCAGCTCGTGCAAGCCGAGCAACGCCGAGCTGGCCGACGCGTCCGGCATCACGCAGCAGAAGCTGGCCATGCTCATGAACGTGCGAACCCGGGCGCCCGCGCTTGGAGCGAGGGTTGGGGCCAGGCTTTTGGACAGGGTCACAAAGCCAGGAAGTGCGTATCTGGAGCGTCTGCTGGTGATTTGTGCAGCCGGTGATGGACTGGGTGTGCCTGGGGCATGATGTGATGTACCCGAGGGCGTTCAGGTGCGGCGACTGGTGGTCCTTTGTTGCGCAGCGTGCTATGAGTGCCAGCCTGCAAGCTCGGCCTGGCAGCCGCGCGCGCACTCGTCCGCCTCATGCGCCCCGTGTGTTTAGGGTTAGGGTAGGGTTCACACCACCCTACCTTGACCAGGCTCGCCCAACGGTCGCAGGTGTACAAGCTGCCGGCGAGCCTGGAGGCGCCGCTGACGCGCTTCGACAGCGGCCTGACGCTCGCGGACGTGCTGCCGAGCGACGAGGCGCCCGACGCGGCCGATCGCGACACCGCCGGCAGCCAGCTGCGCGCCGACCTGGACAACGTGCTGTGCACGCTGAGCGCGCGCGAGGCGGGCGTGCTGCGCGCGCGCTACGGCCTCGATGACGGCTGCCCGCGCACGCTCGAGGACATCGGGCAGGCGTTCCAGGTGCGCAGCGGCCCGGGGGCGCAGGCGCCGAGGTCTTTCTGCCTCCGGTGGGGGCCGGGACGGCATGCAGCCGTGTGCCGCGTGGCGGCACCGCATCGCTCCACAATTTTGGGCAGCTCAGGATCCCGCCAGGGTGCGCTTTTCGAGCGCATACGGTGGCGGCGCACATCCTGCACCGAGCGCTATGTGTCTGGCATGTATGAAACTGCGCTGGCGCGTCTCCGCTGCTCACAATTTGGAAGATAGGAAGGAGGCATCAAACATAAGCCTCTGTCTACCTGTGTTCACACGTGTGGGGTGGTGCGTCGCAGGTCACGCGCGAGCGCATCCGCCAGATCGAGGCCAAGGCCATCCTGAAGCTGCGCCACCCCAACCGCAGCGGCGCGCTGCGCGAGTACATGGCCGACGACATTGACCTCGACCCCGACACGCCCGTGCACTTGCACGCGCGCCGCAGCGCGATGGCTTTGCGCTCAGGGTTTTGAGGGGTTTCGAGCGCGCCCGCTGCGGCAGCTTTGCCCCATCCGACCCTGCCCCGCAGGCCCGCGCGTGCGCTGCAGCGCGCGGGCTCCATTTCCGCAGTTTTTATCGCGCCTGCGCCCGCTGCAGGCCGGGGCAGCCCGGCCGTGCAGATGCACTCGGGGCTTGGATGAGCCAGGCGCGCACCGCCCCTGCGCAGCAGCGGCGCGGGCGGCGCGCACGTGCTTGGCTCGCCTTTGCGGGCCTAGCGGCCAGCGCGCTGGGTCGGGGACACGTGCGAGCTTGCCGCTGCACGGCGTACCGCGCGCAGCTGCGTTGCGGCTGCGGGGAGGCTGCATGATTATGCCATCATGCTTGCGCTTCTGTCGCGCGCACATTGCTGCATCCGCGGCTCCATGTGCCTGAGGGTGCGGCGCGCTCGCTAGAGCCTGATTCTCCAGCGGCTGCAGCCGCCGGAGCAGCAGACCGTGGTTTGTGCCTGGGTTTTGGCTGTGCTGTTGAGCGTGTGGCTGCTTGTAGAACGGCCGGGCAGATCATGCAGATGCAAGGGGCCGGCAGGAGTCTGTCGTTCTCGAGATCTAGCCTGGCAGCGCGGTGGTCATGCTGCGAGCTGCCCGTCTCCATTGTTTTTTTTTGGTGCGCAGGCTGCGGGGCATGCCTGGCGCGTGTGTTGCGGGGTCTGGCACGACGGCTGGGCGCAATGCATGAGTGCCCCTGCACATCCATGCGGGGCGGCGGCCCTGCTGTCTGGGCAGGCAATGCATGAAAGAGTTGTGGGTTGCTGCGCCGTGGTCGTGGGTGAGCGCACAGGTAGCGACCCGGCAGGCTGCGCAGCCGCGAGCTGAGCGAGGTGGGGTGGGGTGCAGGAATAGCGCGAGCGAAGCAGGTTAGTGTGCAATTGACGGTTGTACCAACACCTTCCCCTCCCCTTCACCCGGGCTGCTGTTTTGCCAAACAGCTGCCGCGGCGCCGGCGGCGGGTGGGCCCTGGGCCGGCTGCACCCTACACGCCGGCCCTGCAACCCCCGGTTGTAGCCGGTGCCTTGGGCGCCGTAAGCGTCCCGGCACGAGTGCCGCGCGGCAGTGTATGCTCACAATTTTGCCGTGTGCTTGCCGTGCTAGAGGAGTACTGTCGGATGTGTGACTCTCTGTAACTGCTGTGACGCCGATGAAGCTCTGGCCCTTGCCCTACTGCAAACCTAGCTCCAGCCAAAGTCACGGCCGCGGCACATGGATGGGAATGGCAATGCAGTCTTTTCATGCGCAGGAGCGTCCGGCGCCCTAGCTGAGACAAACATAGGTATATCTGACCACCGGCGTGCCCGTGCCCCGCAGCGCAGATGGCGAGTGGGCGGAAGAAGCCGTCCGCCGATCAACCGCCGTCACCCAGCCCTGTGCGGTCCAAGCCTCTGCCTGCACTCTGTCAAATAGGGCAGTCCTTGTCACCTCGCCTGGTCTCTGCCCCCGCCTGGTTGCCGCGCAGGGAAGCGCGCCTTTGCGGCAATCTGATTTCCCCAGAGAGCGCCAATGCGCAGGCTATATCTGTCGCGGAGTACGCCGCCGTGTTCTTCCAGCGCGTGGTCAAGAACGAATACAGCGATGACGATGCCGAGAACGCTAGGGAGGCCGGCAAGGCGTTTGTTGGTGCGCGCACTTTGCAGGTGCACGGCAGAGGCAAGGTGGTGGCTGAGAGCGGCGCTGTGTGCTCCAGCAGCCCCAATGTGCACCGCTGGTGCTAGGTTAGAAAGCGGCATCCGCTGCAGCCTGTGCAGGGGCTCCAGCCTGTGCACGGGCTCCAGGGCGAGGCCTGAGCTGCAGTTGGGGCACGATCTGCTAGTACGTTCCTGCGGCCGACCCGGCCTTGAGATTACGCGCAATGCTGGCCTCACCCTGGGTCCATGGTCGCCTCAGCCGTGCATGCTTGGCAGCGGCTGTGCGCGCCCTTACGGCCAATTGGTGTAGAGATGTGTGGACTGCGCGGTCCACCAATACAGGCGCCAAGCGACCCCCCGCGTCACAGCGCAGAACATGCACCGCCCCCGTGCCTGCAGGCCTGCTGCCAGCGCCGGCCAGCGATTGCGATGACGGCCGCGCTGCGCCCCGCAGAGCTGGTCAACAAGCTGCAGCGGCACCCCTCGTCCGGGCGCGACGACATAAAGGTGCTGCTGCGCGTGCTGCGCGATGAGATCGGGCGCGCCTACTTCAAGAGGCGCGCCGCGGGGCGCCACCATGGGCTGCTTGGAGCGCCGTGCACGCAGGGAGCCGGGGTAGAAACAACGCACGGGTGCACGACGGAGGCCGTGAGATGTGCGGGAGGGCCGGGCTGCAGAGCACGGGTCCCTGCTGAGACGGGCCGCTGGGAGGACAGTGAGGCTGTCAGGCACAAGCTGAAGCGGAGGAAGGACAAGAAGCAGAGCGGCGACAGCGACGCTGACGGCCTGAGGCTGCTCAAATATGCTGCTGGCGCGCAGCGATGTGGGCCGGCGCGGCCCGGCGATGGAGGCGCTGTTCGGGCTGTACGACGCGCTGGAGGCGTCGGCGCAGGAGGGCCTGGCGGCGCCGCCGGACGGCGCGGACGCGGCCGCGGTGGCCGCGGCCGGCGTGCAGCTGCTTGACGAGCTGCGCACGCGCTTTGCGCGCCTGGTGCGGCGCTGCCTCATGCTGGCGGTGAGAGACTGCAGACTGGCGCGCCTGGTGCGGCGCTGTCATGTGCCTGGTGCGGCGCTGTCATGCGCTGGCGGGGGTGTGCCCAGCGCGCGGGCGCGGCTGCTGCGCGCTGCGCGGCGCGGCCGCGGCGCGAGGCGCGTTCGCGCCCCACGGGCGCCCCCACGCCCCACAGGCGCCCTCACGCGCGTGCGGCGGCGGGGGCAGGCGGTCGGGGACACATGGGACAAGACGCCGGAGCAGGGGCCGCTGCGGCTCATGGCGCTCAAGCGCATCTTCAAGTTCTACGTGCGCCCCCTGCAGCCGCCTGACCCTACCGTACCCTGCTGTCCAACTCAGGGCCTGCGAGTCGCCCTCAATGTGCCCGAGCAGGGCACGGCCGTGGCGGTGTTGCTCCTGCGCCGCCGGTGGCGGCTCTGCGCACCAGACCTGCTGTGCATACTCTAAAACGCCAGGCTGAGCGGCGGGCCCGTGCGCGCACAGGAGCAGGAGAAGGCGCGCAAGCGGCCCGCCAATGGCGCGCCGGCGGCCGCGGCAAAGTCCATGACGTCGAAGCTCACGCGCGCCATGAGCCGCTCCGGCAGCGCGGGCGGCGGGCCGAGCGCGGCGGGGCTGTGGGAGGCGCGCCCCGCCCCGCCCTGCCGAGCCGCTGCGGTGCAGCCCGCGGCGCGCGTGCAGCGCGAGCCGACGAGCGGCGGCCGCGGCGCGCGCCCCTGCCGCCGCGGCTGCCGGGGAGCGCGCGCGGCTGCGTAGACGCATGTGGGGCACCGCGCAGGGCGTGCTGTCAGAGGTGGGCAAGGCGAGCAGCGGCAAGCTCTTCCCGCTGCTGCTGCAGCTGCTCAAGGAGAATGCGCGCCTCGGCGGCGCCGCCGGCGGCGCCGCCGCGGCCGCGGCGAGCGCGGACCCGGCGACGCCCGTCCCCGCGCAGGTGCCGCGCTCTGAAGCGGGCAGCATGCCGTTGCTGGCGTGCCGGTGTTGTCAGCCCCTGTGCCGTCGAGTGCTCTGCCGCGCGCTCCCCTGTGCCGCCGCCGCCCGGCGTGCGCTGGGCATGCAGGCGTCAGCGCGTCGGCAAAGGCGCGGCCGCCGGCAAGCGGGCGTCCCATGCTGATGCGCACGCTGCCGCCGGCGCGCGTGGCCCCGACCCGGCGCGGCCGCGCAGGCGCTGCAGCCGGGCGGCGCGTCGGGCGCGGGCGACCTGGGCCGGCGCGTCTCCGACTTCAACCTGGACGACCTGCTGGGGCTCAGCAGCCCCGAGCCGCCGCCGTCGCCGGCGCCCTCCGCGGCGCCCGGCACGCCCGCCGCGCCGCGCGCCGCATCCACGGACCCCTTCCAGGTGCGCGCGCCGCCTGCTCGCTTGCTTGGGGTAGGGGTTGAGGCTTTCGCCGCCGCGCGCGCCGCGTCCGCCGACCCCTTCCAGGCGCGCGCCGCGCGCCGGTCGCCGTGTGGACCGCCCTGACCCGCCTTGCTTGGAGCAGGAGTGAGGGCTTCTGCTGCCGCGCCCGCCGCGTCTGCCAGCCCCTGCCGGGTCTGCCACCGCGCCCTGTAGGTCGCGGGCAGCTTTTGGTGCTGGCCTGCGCCCTGCAGGCGTACGCTGCGCGGCGGCGCGCGGCGGCGCGGCGCGCCAAACCGGCTGCGAAGGCGCGCGTCGCGGTCCAGCTGCTTGATAAAAGGCAAGCTGGGGCGGCTGTTTGTGCGGGCGCAACCGGGGCAGGCGCTGTCAGGCCAGGCGGACGCATGGTCGTCGCGGCCAGCTACAATAGCTGGCTCGCTGCCTGGCCTGCGGGAAACACGCCCCTGACGAGCAGTGGT
>JAABUU010002389.1_pt1 | contig 26935 bp, 22 predicted proteins | sample 5559301 | NCBI WGS metagenome assembly JAABUU01 (sample SAMN10711884, study PRJNA513360) | rock metagenome | isolation source: Antarctica rocks | place: Antarctica: Victoria Land, Richard Nunatak white | reverse complement strand
AGATCGTTGACGTGGGGGACAGCGTGCCCGGCCCGACCGCCGACAGCACCGTGTTCAAGGGCGCGGGGCTCCGCGAGCGGCTGCCGCCCGGCACCGGGCTGCTGGGCGATTCGGCCTACCAAAGCCTCGACACGCTCCACCCCGAGGGCGACAGCCCCCGCAAGCAACCGCAGGGCCAGCCGCGCCCCGAGGAGGACCGCACGTATAACCGCGAGAGCGCCCGCCGCCGGCTCAAGGCCGAGCACCGCATCGGTCGGCTGCGCCGCTTCGCGACCCTGACCGCCCGCGACCGGCAGCACCGCACCGGGCACACCGGGCGGGTCTGCGCGGTGGCCGGCTTGGTCAACCGCCAACTCGCCGCCTAATCGCCCCGGCGCGGGCAGGGGGCGACCACCCCCTGCACTATTACGACGCTTCTCTACTAGCCCCCACACTCAGGCGAACACTTCGCAATCGATCTGCATTATTGAACGCCGAACGCCGCGAGAGCGAAGAATGTCGAGCACGCCCCGACCGCCCTTCCGTCTGCCGTCGCGTCTGGCGGCGCTCGCCGAGCGCCCGATCGTGCCGGCCGAGCGCCCCGGTACGTTGATCGGCGTCGCCGCGCCCGAGGAGGGCATCGCCGCGCTCCTGCCGCGCTGGGCGCGCGGCCTGCTGATCGTGCTGGCCTACATCCTCGCCACGATCCTGATGACCTGGCCCTGGGTCACGCGGCTCGGCGACAGCGTGCCGCCCGGTGGCGATCCCCTGTTGCAAGTCTGGATCTCCCGCTGGGTGCAACACGCGCTCGTGACGCAGCCGCTGCACCTCTACGATGCGAACGCCTTTTTCCCGCTGCACACCACCCTCGCCTATAGCGACTCCAACATCCCCGCCGGGATCATGGCCGCGCCGATCTTCCTGCTGACCGGTAACGCGCTCCTAGCGAACAATCTGCTGGTGCTCGGCACCTTCGTCCTCGCCGCGTGTGGCACTTACTTGCTCGTCCGCGAGCTGGTGGGGAACCGCGCGGCGGCGTTCCTGGCGGGTTTCGCCTACGCCTTCTTGCCCTATCGCTTCGCCCACATCTGGCATCTCAATCAGCTCGGCCACGCCTGGACACCGCTGGTCCTCTTCGCCCTCCTCCTCTTCGTCCGGCGGCAGCGCTGGCTGTATGCCGTCGCCTTCGGGGTGCTCTTCGCCGTCCAGGTGCTGACGAGCTTCTACGTCGCCTTCCAGATCGCCTTCGCCGTGGCGGTGCTGCTGGCCGTCGTGCTGGTGGCCGACCCGCGCGCGCGGCGTCCGCGCTTCCTGCTGCAACTGGCTGCGGCGGGCGTGCTGGCCCTGGCGATCATCCTGCCGCTGGCGCTCCCATACTTGCAGGTGCGCGATCAGCAGGGGTTGGAGCGCACCTTATTCGAGGCGGAGTCGTATCGCGCCTCCCCCACCTCCTATCTGAAGGTGCAGGGGGGCAATCGCCTCTGGTCGTGGATCATGGCCCAGCACGGCGGCGAGGATACGCTCTTCCCCGGCGCGGTCGTCCTCGTGGGCGCGGTCCTCGGCCTGGTCGGCTTCCGTCGTCGTCCGGCGATCACCGTCGGTCTGCTGGTCCTCCTCGCGCTCGGCTTCACCCTTTCGCTTGGCCCCACCTGGCACCCGGAGGCGAACGGCGGCTTTCCGCTCCCCTATCGCCTGTTGTATGAACACTTCCCGTTCTTCAAGTCGATGCGCGTCCCCGCGCGCTTCGGGGTGCTGGCGCTGCTGGCGCTGGTGCTGCTCGCCGCGTGCGGCGCGGCCTGGATGTGGGAGCGGTACGCCGACCGTTTGCCCGCCGCGCGCCGTCTCGCCATCGGCACGGGCGTGACCGGCTTGTTGGCCGTGCTGATCCTCGCCGATCTGTATACGGCCCCGCTGCACTTCGTGCGCGTCGATAGCAGCACGGAGATCACGGCGGCGTATCGCTGGCTGGCCGCGCAGCCCGGAAGCGACCCGGTGATCGAGTTCCCGGCGCTGACGGATGATGCCGCCGCCGCCGCACAGATGTATTGGTCCACGCTGAACTGGAAGCCGCTGGTCAACGGCTATTCCGGCTTCGCCCCGCGCGCCCACGACGAATACATGCGCGCCTTCAGCGGCGATCTGAAGCGGGCGGATGGCTCAGTCGCGGAGAATATCAGCTACGTCAACAACGACAATGTCGGCCTGATCCAGAGCCTGGGGGTGCGCTATCTGATCCTGCACCACTACGGCTACAAGCGCGAGGATTGGGATGTCGTCGTGGCCCAACTCGAAGGGACCGGCCAGGTAGCGAAGGTCGGCGACTTCGGGGAAGCCGCCATCTATCTCGTCAACGGGTCGACGGCTCCGTTGCCAACTGTGGCGGTCGATTTCTACGCGCCGACCACCGTGGTCAAGGGCGCGTTCTGGGAACCGGCCTTCGTCGCCCGCAATCTCTCCCCGCATAACGCCCTCTTCTTCATCGATCGCCCGCTGACAATGACCACTACCTGGCGCGATGCGAGTGGCAAGGTGGTGCGACGCGACGAGCGAGCGGTGGCGATCCCCAGTGTCGTCCCCGCTGGCGAACTTTTCTGCGCTGTCCGCGCCTGTCCCACCGTGCCGGAGGCGACCCTGCCGCCGCCCGATGCCGATAGCCCGCGCCTCTACCCCGATACGCCGGGGCAGTACAGCGTCGAGCTGGCCCTGACCGGCGGGATCGCCCGGAGCCGGACGATCGACATGACGGTGACCGACGCGGCTACACCCGCGCAAGCCGGTGGGACGCTGATCGGCCTCAGCAACGCCACCTTCGGGAGTAAGACGGTCGCGCCCGGTGCCGCGCTCGACATGGTCCTGACCTGGACCGCTCGCCGTCCGACCCCCGAGGACTACACCCTCTTCGCGCAACTGGTCGGCCCGGATGGCAAGGTCTGGGGGCAGTACGACGCCCCTGCCGGGTGGACCGGCCACTACACCTCGCAGTGGGCCGCTGGCGAGCGGGTGGAACTCCCCTGGTCGGTGCCGCTCAAGGCCGACGCGCCGCCCGGCACCTATCGCCTGCTGGTGGGGATGTATCGCCACACCGCCACCGGCACGGAGCGGGTGCTCCTTTCCTACCCGACCGGCGATGCCACCGAGGGCTGGGTGACCGAACTCACGGTGCCATAGCGGCGCTGCTGCGACAAGACCCAGCAAGGGGAGGGCGAGCAGCCCTCCCCTTCTCGGTCGCCATATCGATCAGCACCTCGCGGAGAAGTTTGCGGGTGCGCTGCACGCGCAGATTTATCGTGGTCGTGTTCTGTGTCATTCTCTCGTCGCTATCACCGGAGGCCGATGAGCACTACCTCGCCGATGTGTGGGCGAGTGGGTAGGTAATAGTCGGCAGTCGGCAGTCGACAGAAAGAACGGGGCCAGGGATTATCCCCGCCCCGTCTTCTCTGTGGCTTGCTCGACTCGCGCGCTCATTCAGAGCACGCGGAAGCGCGCCACCACCGCTTCATCGACCTTGACCCCGAGGCCGGGACCATTCGGCACGCTCACCGCGCCGTCGGTCATCCGAATCGGCTCCCGGCAGAGGGTGTTCAATAACGACGCGGACGCGACGTTGTACTCCAGGAAGAGGGCGTTCGGCAGGTAGGCGTTCAGGTGCAGGGAGGCCGCCTTGAGGAGATCGGTGAGCCAGGCGTGCGGCACGCACTCGATCTGCTTGCGGGTGGCGAGGTCGGCGATCTGTTTCCCCACGGTCAGTCCCCCGCACCGCGAGAGGTCGGGTTGCAGGACATCGACCTGCCCCTCCTCGGCCAGGCGCGTGAGGTCGGCGATGCCGGACAGTTGCTCCCCTGCGGCGGTGCGGAGGGTCGTGGTGTGCGCCGCGAGCGCCCCGTACCCGGCGAAATTCTCCGGGTGCAGGAAGTCTTCGAGCCAGAAAACGTCCAACTCCTCCAACTGGCGGATCACGCGGACCCACTCTTTCAACGAGCGCTCGCGGAAGGGCGCGGCGGTGGTCACGCCGTACCACCCGGCATCGACCAACAGCTTCACGTCCGGTCCGGCCTCCGCGCGGGCGGCGCGGACCAACGCCACATCGAGCGCGGCGTCCTGGCCGAAGACGCCCCAGCCGAACTTGATCGCGCGGAAGCCGCGCTCGGTGTACTCCGCCACCGCCGCCTGCATCGCCGCCGGGGTGGGACGGAAGAGGGTCGAGGCGTAGACGTTGACGCGCTCCCGATACCCCGCGCCCAGCAGTTTCCAGATCGGCTGCCCGAACGCCTTCCCGGCGATGTCCCACAGCGCGATATCGGCCCCCGAGAGCATTTGCATCCCCGCGCCTTGCCGCCCGTAGTAGGCCATGAAACGGTACATCTTCTGCCAGAGGCGTTCGCGTTCCAGCGGGTCTTCCCCGATCAACGCGGCGCGTAGCGACTCGAAGCCGACCGCCCCACCGGACGGCGCATCGACGATCGCCTTGCCGACGTGGGGCTGCGTCTCGATATCGGACCAGCCGGTGATCCCCTCATCGGTGCTGATCTTCAGCAGCGACACGAACCGGACGCCGTGCGCCTCCGCCGCCACGGCGGGATCGGAGTAGTCCTTGCCGGTGTCGAGGACGATCGCCTCGACGTCGGTGATCTTCATCGTCCTCCCTCCCTGGTGCTGACGGGTTCCGAACTGCGTGTACGGCGCGCTACGCGAGGCCGAGCAGGGCGAAGGCGTCGCGCGTTAGCAAACCGTCGATCGTGGCGTCGGTGACGCGCGGCAGCCCGCTCTGGCCGGTCACATCGTTGGCGCGGCGCAGCCCGTCGATCGAGTCCTGCGCGGTGGTGAATGGGTAATCGGTGCCGAAAAGGAGCTTGTGCGTGACCCGATACTCCTGCGCGGCGATCAGCATCGTGTAGAACTGCCACGGGCGGTAATAGAGGGCCGAGATGTCGGCGTAGACGTGTGGGTGCTTGCGGATGACGACCAGGCATTCCTCGCAGAAGGGGTGGCCGACGTGGGCCAGCACCATCCGCAACTCGGGATGCTGCATCGCCACCGCGTCGAAGAGCCACGGACGGGTGAAGCCAAGCGGGGCCATCCGATTGTAGGTGGTGCCGCTGTGGAAGAGGATCGGCAGCCCGCGCTCTTCGCAGTAGCGGTAGACCGGCTCGCAGCGCGGATCGCGCGGGTCGAATCCGGCATACATCGGCCCCATTTTCACCCCGACGAGGCCGAGCGTCTCGATCCCCTCGCGCAATTCGTCCAGATAGTCTGGCTGCGTCGGGTCGCAGCCCGCGAACCCGACCAGCTGTTCCGGCGCGCGGGCGACAAAATCGGCCACATGGCGGTCGGGAACCCAATAGCCGGTCCGACGCGCCTTCATCCCGAAGACCGCCACGCGCGAGAACGGGGCCATGTCCGCGATGAAGGTGTCGAAGCGCACCGTCAGGTCGAGCGCATGGCCGCGCGACAACTCGGCCTCGCGAATCGTCGCGGGCTCCATGTGCAGCGACTGATCCCAGGTGTGGGCGTGGATATTCTGCATCGCTCCCTCCGCCTGCCCGCGCGCGGACCTTGGCCCGATCCTCAGAGAACGCCGTAACGCGCGAAGACATCGCGGAGGTACTCGCCGCGTTCGAGATCGGCGCGCGTCTTGTTCTCGCCGCTCACCTTCGCGCGGGCGCGCTCGACAACCTCGTCGGCGATCTGGCGCGGGATGGCGACGATCCCATCGACATCGCCGAAGATGATGTCGCCGGGATTGACGATCACGCCGCCGCAATTAATCGGCATGCCGTGGCCGAGGACCGCGCCGCGCCCGTACGAATCGATCGGGCGGAATCCGGTGGCGAAGACCGGGAACTGCATCTGCTCGATCCGCCGCACATCGCGCACATGGCCGTCGATGATCGCCCCGCGCGCCCCGCGCGCTCGTGATGCCGTCGAGAGGAGATCGCCCCAGAAGCAGGTGCGCGTCGAGCGACCGGTCGAGGCGACCAGGACATCGCCCGGCTTGAGGCTGTCGATCGCGGCGATCTCTGCATCGTACGGACTCGCGGGAGCTTCGTAGACATCGTGCGAGAGGACGGTGTGCGCGCGACCGATGACCACCGCCCCCGGATAGATCGGGCGCAAGGTGGCATCCAGCGCCTGCTCGCGGTAGCCGAGGCTATCGAGGATATCCGAGACGACCGAGACGTAGAGTTCGCGCTCGAAGAGGTCGAAGAGTTCGCGATCTGGGCTCTCGCTCACGGCGGCCTCCCTATATTATCGATCGGGACACTGATCCGGGAACCGGCCCCGGCATCATCAGACAGGCTATCGGCGCTCACGTCTGACCGCAAGCGATCTGACCAGCCCTCTCCGCGCGTCTCTTGTAGCATGGGCGCGCGTTCCGGGCAAAGGAGGCGTGCCGTTATGCTTGGGATCACCCGTGCCTCGTTTCTGCGACGCGGCGGCGTGCGGTGGTATGCTGCGGGCGTTTGTGGGGCCGATCGCTCCTCGCCGTTGTGGCGACGCCCCACGACAGGGTGCATAGGGTGGCGCATCCGCATCTGACCGCTAGTGGACTGGATTACGTCACCCTCGCGAGACAGCGTTGTGCGGCGAAATTGTAGGGAAAGGGATGGGGATGATCGTCGACATCACGCCGATCGAACGCCTGGATTGGGACAGCGCGGGCCGGCGCCTCTACCACGTACCGTTCACGCTCGATGGAGCCTGGGCGCGGTTGCGCGTGCCGCTCTACATCGCGTGCGCGCCACAACCGGGCAAGACGATCGTCGCCATCGGTGGGACGCACGGCGATGAATATGAGGGACCGGTCGGGCTGAAGAATCTCATCAACACGTTCGATCCGACCACGCTGGTGGCCGGGCGGCTGATCGTCATCCCCGTCCTGAACGTCCCGGCCTTCAAGGCCGCCCAGCGCGCCTCGCCGCTCGATGGTGGCAATATGAACCGTGCCTTTCCGGGCAAGGTCGATGGCACGCTCACCTCGCGGCTCGCGCGCTTCGTCACCGATGAGGTGCTGGCACGGGCCGATGTGGTGATCGACATCCACGCGGCGGGGGCCGGGATGGAGATCGCCCGCTGCGCCTCATTCCACGAGGTTGCCGACCCCGCCCAGTTCCGGGCGATGACCGAGACGGCGCTCTTGTTCGGGATGCCGTTCGTGATGGTCTATTCGAGCGGCTTCGGCGCGGGGTTGCTGACCGAGCAGGCCGAGGCGTTGGGCAAGATCACGATCGGCGGCGAGTTTGGCTACGGGGCCGCGACCGATTTGCAAGGCGTGCGTTGGGCGCACGGCGGCGTCCTGAACGTGCTGCGCCACTTCGGGTTGCTCGCCTCACCGCTCGTGAATCTCGTGCCGCCGGGCGTCGATCGGCAGCGTGTCGTCGTCGCGACCGACATCGACCGCTACATCACCGCCCCGTTTCGCGGCATCAGCGAGCCGCTGGTGCCGCTCGGCGCGTTCGTCACCCAGGGGACGCCGGTGGCGCGTCTCCACGACTTCGACCGGATCGATGAGCCGGGGGCGACGATCGTCGCCGACAGCGACGGCTATGTGCTGATGCGCCGCTTCCGCGCCGAAACCGAGCAGGGCGATATGATCATGGTCATCGGGCAGGAGCGTACTGAGTAGGCGAGTAGTCCAGTGGGTTGAGGAGAGACCGGGTATACTCTCCGCCCACTCGTCTTTACTGGCCTACTCGCCTACTGGCACTACTCGCTTACTCGCTAGTACAGCGCGGCGGAAGTGTTTCGATGGTAGCTTTCCCGGCAGGCACCCAGGTGGGGTGGCGGCAACGTGGGTGGGGTGGGATGCGCGGGCCGAAGCCAGAGGCGGTCGAACTGACGGCGGCGGAACGCCAGGAGGTGGAGGCGCTGCTCCGGCGGCATAGCACGCCCCAACAGTTGGTCCTGCGGGCGCGTATCGTGCTGGCCGCTGCGGCGGGGGGCAATAACGCCCAGATCGCCCGCGACCTCGCGGTGGACAGCGGCACCGTGCGGCTGTGGCGGGGGCGTTGGCTGGGGTTGCGGGCCGCCAGCCGCGCCGAGCTGCCCGTCGAGGAGCGCCTGACGGAGGCCCCCCGCAGCGGTGCGCCGGGGCGGATCACCGCCGCGCAGGTCTGCCGGATCGTCGCGCTGGCCTGCGCGGCCCCCGCCCGCTCGGGGCGGCCGATCAGCCCGTGGACCGGGCGGGAAGTCGCCGCCGCGGCCGTCGCGCGCGGTATCGTGCCCGCCCGCGCCCCCCGCCACGCCGAGCGCTTGCGCACAAGGGGGCGCTCCAGCCCCACCGCGTCCGCTCCTGGCTGACCCCGCCGCCCGCGGACGCCGCCTTCGTCGCCGCGGTGGCCGACGTGAACGGGCGCTACCACGCCGCGCCGCAACTGGCCGCGCGTGGCGAGCGCGTGGTGAGCAGCGACGAATTGACCGGGGTGCAGGCGCTGGCGCGCGCGCACCCCGGCCTGCCGTCGGTCCCCGGCCAGGTCGAACGGCGCGCGTTCGCGTACGTCCGCCACGGCACCCGGACCGTCATCCTCAGCCGCGACGTGGCGACCGGGCAGAGCGTGGCCCCGTCCGTCGGCCCCACGCGCACCGCGGCGGACGTCCTGGCCCAGGGGCAGGGCGTGGTCGCGAGCGACCCGGCCGCGACCCGCTGGCACTGCGTGGGGGACAACCTGAACACCCACCAGTCCGCGGCGCTGGTGCGCTACGTCGCCGCCGTCGCCAGCGTGGCCGACGACCTGGGCGTCACGGGCAAGGCCGGCGTCCTGGCGAGCCAGGCCAGCCGCACAGCCTTCCTGCGCGACCCCGACCACCCGATCGTCTTCCACGACACCCCCAAGCACAGTTCCTGGCTGAACCAGATCGCGCTCTGGCGCAGCATCCTGACCCGCAAGCTGCTCAAACGCGGCTCGTTCACCTCCGGCGAGGACGTGCAGGCCCAGGTGCTGGCCTTCATCGCGTACTACAACCGCACCATGGCCAAACCCTTCAAATGGACCGACCAAGGCAAAGCCCTCCAGCCCTAAACCGCGGGGCTAGTTCCGCCGCGCTGTACTAGTACCGCACCGGCTGCCAGCCCTTCTGGATCTTCTGCATTTCGAAGACGTCGTCGCGCTTGCTGAGTCTGGCCCGCCGGTACTGCTCGTGCAGCCGTGCCAGCGCGTCCTCATCGAGTTCCACGCCGAGGCCCGGTGTGTCGTCGATGATGATGTTGCCATCGGTGAACGTACGCTTGCCGCCGACGATCACCTCCTCTTGCTGCCAGGGATAATGGGTGTCGCAGGCATAGGTCAGGTTCGGGATGGTGGCGGCGACGTGCGCCATCGCCATCAGGCTGATGCCGAGGTGCGAGTTGGAGTGCATCGAGACGCCCCACCCGTAGACGCGGCAGAATTGCGCCAGCTTCACCGTCGCCGCCAGCCCGCCCCAGAGATGGTGATCGGAGAGGAGGATGTCGATCGCGCCCTTCTCCACCGTCTCCGGGAGATCGGACCAGGACGTCGTGCACATATTCGTGGCGAGCGGCATCGCGACGCGCCGTGCGACCGCGGCCATGTTGTCCTTGCCGTCCGTCGGGTCTTCGTAGTATTCGAGCTTCCCTTCGAGCCGCTTGCCGATCCGCACGGAGGTCTCGACGCTCCAGATGCAGTTCGGGTCGATCCGCAGCGGCACAGCCGGCCCGAACGCCTCATACATCGCCTCGATCGTCGCGGCCTCTTCGTCGGGCGACAACACACCGGCCTTCAGCTTGATGCTCTTGAAGCCGAAGTTGTCCATGAAGGCGCGCGCCTGCCGTACCATCCCCTCCGGCGAGAGCGCCTCCGCGGCCAGGTAGTCGTCGCGCTCCTGCGCGGCGGTGGAGGCGTCGGCCAGGCCATCGGTGCCGCCGATCCCGGCGTGCTTGTAGAAGAGATAGGCCGAGAAGGGGACGGCGTCGCGAAAACGCCCGCCGAGGAGATCGGCCACCGGGCGACCGGTCGCCTTGCCGATGATGTCGTAGCAGGCGACCTCGATCGGCGAAAATGCCTGGACCGGCGAGGAGAGAGTGCCCTCCCAGGGGCGGTCCTTGTTCGGTGCGGCGGTCGGGTCACCCGCGATCGCCGCCTCGATCCGCACGAGGTTGTACGGGTCCTGGCCGATGATCCGCTCGCGCGCCGCCGCGAGATCGCGCAGCGGGATCGCGCCGCCGTAGGTCTCGCCGAGCCCGGTGATCCCATCATCCGTGATCAACTGCACGATCGTCCGCAGCGCGTACGGCGCGTGCAGACCGAAGGCGCTTCGCAATGGCGGGTCGGCCATCGCCACCGGGATGACGCGCATCTCGCGAATCTTCATCGTCTTTCCTCACAGTTGGCTGATCGTTGGTCCGATCGCGCCCGGTCCGAAACCGCCCCTCATTACGGCTGGCGCGTTGTCGTGCCGCAGTATAACGCGGATCGTCGACGGGTGGCGGCACCGTGCGGCGGAGGATTTTTCATGCCAGTCAGCCGATCCCCTGATCGGCGTGGGCCATCTCTCCTATATCCGCTCGCCGTATCGCTCGCTAGAATGGGCAGTGGCACCGGTGCGCTGCCGGGCGGACGGGGATGATACGAGGGGGCGTCGCAGGAATGGCCGCATAGAACGACGGTCCCACGATCGTGGCGGGGGCGGACGATCCCTTCATCGGGCGCCGCCTGGGGCGCTATCAGATCGAGGCGACGCTGGGGCGTGGTAAGGACGTCACGGTCTACGCCGCGCACGACCCGATCATCGGGCGGACGGTGGCGATCAAAATCCTCGACCCGTTCGTCGCGCGCGACCCGGAGGTGCGCGCGCGCTTCCTCCGCGAGGCGGCGACGCTGTCGCGGTTGCGGCATCCCCACATCTTGCCGATCTACGAGGTCGCCGAGCGCGACGGCATCGCCTATCTCGCCCGCCAGCAGACCGAGGGTGGCACCCTGCGGAGCTACCTGGCCGAGGCCGGACCGCTGCCGCTCGACGAGGTGTGCGCCCTGCTGCGTCCGATCGCCGTCGCGCTCGATTACGCGCACCGCCAGGGCTTCATCCACGGTAATCTGCGCCCCTCCAACATTTTGCGGACGACCGAGGGACAGGTCTTCCTCACCGACTTCATCGCGCCCGGTGAGGCGAGCCCGACCGCGAGCGCCGCGACGACGGTCGTCAGCGCGATCGACGCGCCCGAGTATGCCTCGCCGGAGCAGGCGCGCGGTGGCGGCGCGGTCGCCTCCGCCGATCTCTACGTGCTCGGGGTGATCCTCTACGAGGCGCTGACCGGGCGACCGCCCTTCCGCGCCGAAGGGCTGGACGAGAGAGCGCGCAACATCCTGACCCGGCAGCTCCAGTCGCCGCCGCCCGACCCCAGCGCCCTCAACCCGACGCTCGGTCCGGCGGCGGCGACCCTGCTGCGCGCCTTGGCGAAGCGCCCCGCCGAGCGCTACCCGACCGGTGCGGCCCTCCTCTTCGCGCTCGGTGAGGCGGCGGCGCAGGGCGGCCCCGTCATCGAGGCTGCGTCGCCTGTCAGTCCGCCCCGCGAGCCGCACCGCGCGCCCGCAGCGACCTCGACCGCATCAGCCACGCCGCCGTATGTAGCGGTCGCCCGGAATGTCCCGATCGTCGCCGCCTCGGCGGTAGGTCCGAACACCGCCGCCGATACGCCCCTGCCGCTGTACGCGCAACGGCTGATCGTCGGGCTGATCAGCCTCTCCGCCCTCCTCATCGGGATGCTCGTGGGGCTGTTGCTGGCGATCTGAGGCGCACTATTGCCCGTTCCGTGCGTGCCGATGCGCGAAACGCGGCGCGCGGTCGCTGGCGGTTCCTTGCGTCCCCGCCTCGCACTTGCTACCCTGCCAGGGTGAGCGTTTTGCGACAGGAGGGGCGATGCTGACTTACCATCTGGTCCCGCGCGACGAATACGACGCGGCGGCTCCGACCTATGCGCCGCCCGCCTACGCCGACGAAGGCTTCATCCACACGACGTGGACCCCGGCGATCGTGCATGAGGTGGCGAATCGCTACTACCGGGCCGATCCGCGTCCCTACCTCCTGCTGACGGTCGAGCTCGATCGCGCGAGCGCGCCCTGGCGCTACGATGCCGCTGGGCCGGACTATCCGCACCTCTACGGCCCCTTGAACCGGGAGGCGGTTGTCGCGGCGCAGCCGGTGCCGCGCGCCGCAGATGGCACCTTCCTGCCGTTGAGTCGTGAGTCGTGAGTGGGGAGTCCGTAGTCCGTAGTCCGTAGAAAGGAACGATGGTCACGACGATCAGTTCTTTCTGCCGACTGCCGACTGCTGACTGCCGACTTCTCTCACGACTCACGACTCACGGCTCACGACGCAGGGGTATCGCCGCGCCGGGTGTCGGCTCCAGCATCCACCATTCCTCGCCATGCGGTGTCGTGATGTACTGCGGCCAGGGGAGATCGTGCGGCGAGGGGAAGTCGCGCGGCAGCAGCGGCGCGACCCACTTGTCGCCGCCGACCCCGCCGCCGGTACGCTCCGCGAACTCGGCTTTGCAGCGGGCGAGCGCGGACGGCTCTTCGATCAGGTCGAGCGCGGTGAGCGCCAACGTTTTCCCGGCCACGAAGAGTCCCGGATCGACCGCCGCCGCCAGCCCGCCGAGGGCGTTGTAGGCCCAGGCGGGCGCACCGTAGCGCGGATCGCCCGAGCGGAGCGTGGGGCGCGCGGTGAGGAGGCGCACCGTCGGCGCGTGCCAGCAGTATTCGACATAATCATCGGCGCTCTGGTGCGATTGCCAGGGCGGCAACGCGGCGCGCAGCCCCGCCTCGAACTCCTGCGGCGTGGTCAGGGTCCGGTTTTCGGGCAAGAAGGGGAAGTCGGTTTCCTCGTAGCCCAGTTCCCGCTGCATCGCCCGCCCGAAGTCGAGCGCCTCGGCGTCCCACGTCGGTGCGCCGATCGCCGCCAGGTTGCCGTAGGTGAGGTCGGCGAGGGCGAGGTTCGGCAAGCCGACGCGGGTCTTCGTCACCCAGCGCACCGAGACCTCGCAGCCGGTGACCGCCGCCGCGTGGCGCGCGTTCTGTTCCAGCACCCGGTAGATCTGCTCCTGGATCGCCAGATTGGGCGCGCGCCAGGCGTACTGGATCTGGCTGAACTTCGGCGCGAGGTTGTCCGCCGTCGCGTCCCCTGCTGCCAGGATGTATTCGTTGACGGTCCAGGTGCCGGTGTGTGGGAACATCGCCTCCTTGGTGTACTTGGTCGTGGTGTACATCAGGCAGAGGGCATCGACGGCACCGGGGGCGCGGGCGACGGCGTGGCTGGCGCTCTGCGGCATCAGCGACCGATCGATCCAGCGCTCCGGCTCGCGGCACTCGAAGGTGAAGACCGCGCTCCAATAGGTGCCGAAGTGCGTCTCCCAGGTGACGCTGTTGCGCGGCCAGGGATGGTAGGCCAGGTAGGCGTCGACGCCGTCATAGTAGCCCTTCGCCGCGTGGATCGGCTTCGAGCCGCAGACCTTCTCCGCCGGTTCGCCGTGGAAACGCAGCGTCCCCTTGAGCTTGTAGCGCTCCATCGCCGCCTTCGTCGCCAGCAGCCCTGCCAGGCAGGCGACCCCAAGCATCGAGTGCGGATCGGTGTGCCCTGCTGCCTGGGGGTGTAATCCTGTGCGCGGCGCGCGGCGCGGCAATGGTTGCTGCGAGTTCCCCGGCACCGCGTCGTACTCCGCGTAGCTGCCGATGGTCGGTCCGCCGTCGCCCCAGGTGGCGGTGAAGGCGGTCGGCATCCCGCCCGAGCCTTCCTCCATGTCGAAGCCCTCGGCGCGCAAGAGGTCCACGTAGGCCCGCGCCGATCGGTACTCGCGCCAGGCCGGTTCGGCGTAGCGCCAGATCTCGAGATCGAACGCCGACAGGCGCGGGCGCTCCCGATCCAGCCAATCGATCGCAAATTGCTTCGCCGGCGAACGTCCGGTCATCGTTGTCGCCTCCTAATGTGTGGACAAAGACCCCCTCTGCGCCGTAGTCTCGCCGCCGCCGCACCAGGGCGCAAGTGTTGCCGATCGTACCGGCGTGGCGGTGGTGTGCAAGGGGCGCATGGCACGCGAGTACGCGCGTGCGTCATACTTGTCGATAAATACGCTGCGGTATGGTGCCCCAGTGCGGCACCGCGAGATAAGGAGCCCACGTTGTACGACCGAGCAAAAATCCTGGTGCGCGCCGGCAATGGCGGCAACGGGGCGATCACCTTTCGCCGTGAGAAGTATGTCCCGCGTGGCGGCCCGTCCGGCGGCGACGGCGGCAAGGGTGGCGACGTCATCCTGCGCGTCGATCTCAGCGAGAACACGCTGATGCGCCTGCGTTTCCTCACGCACTACCAGGCGGAGAACGCGGGACACGGCGCGAAATCCAACCGTCACGGTAAGGATGGTATCGACCGGATCATCCCGATCCCGCCGGGCACGATCATCCGCGACGCCGATAGCGGCGAGATCCTGGCCGACCTGACCCGCGAGGGGGACGAGGCGGTCGTCGCGCGCGGCGGGAGGGGGGGACTGGGCAACGCCCACTTCGCCACCTCCGTGCGCCAGTCGCCGCGTATCGCCGAGAAGGGCGAGCCGGGCGAGGAACGCAACCTCGAACTTGAACTGAAGCTGATCGCCGATGTCGGGCTGGCGGGCTATCCGAACGCCGGGAAGTCGACGCTGCTCGCCTCGGTCAGCGCCGCGCGCCCGAAGATCGCCGATTACCCCTTCACCACCCTGGAGCCGAATCTCGGCGTGGTTGAGGTGGACGAGAACACCTTCGTCGTCGCGGACATCCCCGGGCTGCTCGAAGGGGCCGCGCAGGGGGTCGGGCTGGGGATCGAGTTCCTGCGCCACGTCGAGCGCACCCGCCTCCTGATCCACGTCCTCGACGGGTCGGGGGGGCTGGAGGAGCGCGATCCGCTCGCCGCGTTCGACACGATCAACGGTGAGTTGGCGGCATACGGGGCCGGGATCGCCGAGAAGCCGCAGATCGTCGCGATCAATAAGATGGACCTCACCGAGACGCAGGAGAAGTTCCCGGCGCTGCGCGACACGCTGACGGCGCGCGGCTACACCGTGTTGCCGATCGCCGCCGCGACCGGCCAGGGGGTACGCGACCTGATGCGCGCGGTGCGGCAGGTGCTCGTGGAACTGCCGGTGCCGGAAGATGAGCCGGTCGAGGAGGTCGTGACGACCGGCCCACGCCGCTACACGCTCGATGAGGGCGTGAGCGAGGAGCGGTACGAGGTCGAGCGCGTCTCGCGCCACCACTACGCCGTACACGGGATCAAGATCGAGCGCCTGGCGAAGATGACCGACTTCGGCAACGACGAGGCATCGGACCGGTTCCAGCGCGTGTTGGAAGCGTCCGGTATCGTCAAGAAGCTCAATGCCGCCGGGATCAGCGAGGGCGACACCGTCCATCTGGGCGGGCACGAACTTGTCTGGGGCGATCAGGAAGGCGAAGACGACCGCACCCGCGCCGGTGGGCGACACCGCCGCCGCGAGTAGATATTCGCCGCTACATGCAGCATACGAGGGGGCACGGGGGACGAGCGGCAATTGCCCCCTGTGTGGTCTCGACCTCTTGCGGGCCGCGTCGTTGCAACGATTGGCCGGATCCGTGCGTAGATGGTGGCGGTACTGATGCGGGCGGCGCGGGCCGCGACCGCACCGGGGCCGCCGCCGAACATCTTGCGGCGACCGACGAAGTAGGAGGAAACGGATGAGCGGTAACGATCCGAAGCGCAACGAATGGCCGAACCTGGATCACGATCCCGAGGGGAAGTCGAATACCGGTGGCGTGGGCGCGGACCCCGGCGCGGATGCGTCCGACCGTGAGGATTTGCTGCGCCAGTTCCAGGAGTTGGGACAGCGCCTCGCCACCACCGCGCGCGCCGCCTGGCAGAGCGAGCAGCGCCAGGATTTGCAGCAGGAGATCAAGGATGGCCTGCGCTCCGTGCGCGACCAGTTGAATGACGCGGTCGAGGGGGCGCGCTCCTCGGCGCGCACACAGGACGTGGCCGACAACGTCAAGGAGCAGGTCAACCGCGCGAGCGAGTCGGTGCGCTCCGGCGACTTCCTCGGGGAGGTACGCGGCGGGCTGGCGATGGGGCTGCGCGAGCTGAACGAGCAGTTGCGCCGCTTCACCGAGCGCCTCGAGCAGCGCGACGGCGACACGACCGACAGCGCCACCGCGAGTGGCCCGAGCGGTGCGAGCGCCACGACCGCGCCCCCGTCGACCACGGCGGCGTCCGCCGCCCCGACGGTCGATCAGGTGGTGCCGGACAGCGCCCCGGACCTGAACGTCCTGCCGGAAGCCCCGGCGGCGGCGAAGGGCGATCTGCCGACGGAGCCGGAAGGGCCGACACCGGGCGAGCGGGCCTGACGATAGCGCGCACAAGGAGGCGGGGCGGGTGGCATTTGCCACCCGCCCCGTCTCTTTATGTATTTACTGTGCCGCCTGGATTCGGGATTCGCTGGCCGCTAGGCCGCTGGTCGCCCGCGCGGAAACCGACTTGCCGACCAGATGCGGCGCGGATGTCTCGCCGACTGCGGGGGCCGAATCTTCGGTGTCCGCGCCCGCGCCCGGTGACGGCGGTTGCTTCTCTTCGCCGTGCCAGCCGATATGCCGCCAGCCGAGCCCGACCAAGCCGACGATCAGCAGGACCGCAGAGAGGACATGCGCCGCCTTGAACGGACCGATGTCGAGGCTATCGGTGCGGAGCGACTCGATGATGAAGCGCGCGACCGCGTAGCCGATCAGGTAGATCCAGAGGGTATCGCCGTCGCGCAGGCGGCGGTCGCGACCGATCCGCACCGCGAGCTGGTAGAGGACCACGCAGGCGAGCAGGTTGTAGAGCGATTCGTAGAGGAATGTCGGGTGGAAGTGATCGAATTGCTCGTAGCCGACGGGGCGCCGCGCCGGGCTGATATAGATGCCCCACGGGAGACTCGTCGGCCCGCCGAACGCCTCCTGATTGGTGAAGTTCCCCCAGCGCCCGATCGCCTGCCCGAGCGCCATCCCCGGCACGATGATGTCCACCCAGCGGAAGAAGCGGAGCGTGTTGTAGCGGGTGAAGAGCCAGATCGCCAGCAACCCGGCGGCGATCGCGCCGTGGATCGAGATGCCGCCGCCGCGAATGTTCAGCGCCTGCCAGGGATCGACCGCGCAACAGGTGTTCCAGTCGAGCAAGACCCAGTAGGCGCGCGCGCCCGCGATCGCCGTGAAGACGACGATCGGGACCATGTTCCAGAGGTGATCGGCGTTCTCGCCCTTGCGGCGGGCGAGGCGCGAGGCGAGATAGGCTCCGCCGAGCACGCCGAGCATGATCAGGATGCCATACCAGCGCACGGCGAGCGGCCCGAGAGAGAACGCGACCGGATCGGTGACCATGATCCCTCCGTGCTGAACATCGTTGTCGTGAACGTCGCGGTCGATGACCGCAAGGGTAGCACACTGGGCACGGCGTTGCCCCCCGCACGTTGTATGACGCGCGAGGGGCGGGAATGGCTTCTGCATGATAACGGGCGGGGGCTGGCCGCGTGGCGCTGCGGGCTACTGCTTCTGCGGATCGTGCCCCCAGTTCATCAGCGAATAGCGCCAGGGCGTGTCGGTCACATCGCCGTGCGGGCGCTGGGCGAGGTGGCGGTGGACGTAGCCGGTGATGCGGCGCAGCTCCCTGACGTCGTGCTCGTTGTAGTCGGCTTGCTTCTTGTCGAGGAGCGTGATAAGCAGATGGCCTTCGTGGTGCCCGACCGACTCGCTGCTCCCTTTCTTCTGCCCGACCGCCTTCGACTCGTCGGTCTTGAGCCAGTCCGTCAGTTCCTTGGCGGTCATGTTCACCGCCTCGCGGAACTCCTCGATCGCGCCCTGGTCGTCGTCGTTCGCCATCACCCCTCCTCTTCGTGTGCGGTCGCGCCGCTTGGTCGCGCGTGTCAGCCGTTAAGCATCTCGCGCGCCAGGGCGACCGCGCCGTGCGCCGCCTCGACCGTGGCGGGGCGCTGCGCGACCCGGAGGCCCTGCGCCGCGACGACCCGCAGGAGGGGCGGGAGGAGTTGCGCTTCCCCGGCGCGCAGGAAACCGCCATCGGTGACGAGCGGGACGCTCGTTTCGGGCGCGGCGTCGAGGCGACGGATCGTCGCCACCGCCAGCGCGCCGAGCGCCGCGCCCGCGCCCGCGATGATCCCGCCCGCGACCGTGTCGCCCGCTCGCGCCGCCGTCAGCACCAGCGGGGCCAGCGCGGCGATCGCTTCGCGCGGCGGGGGCTGCCGATAGACGCGCGCGATGATCTCCTCGGGCGCGCTCAGCCGCCAAGCTTCCAGCAGCGGGCCGTGCAGCGCCGTCGTCGGGTCGCGTCCGTCGTGCGCGTGGAGGATCGCCGTCAGCGCCGCGAGGCCGACCGCGTAGGCGCTCCCGGCGTCGTCCAGCAGGTAGCCCCAGCCGCCCGCGCGGATCTCCCGACCATCGTCGGTGCGCCCGTAGCCGATCGAGCCGGTGCCGCTGATCAGCAGCACGCCCGCGCCGGTCGGCAGTGCCGCGCGCAGGGCGATCGCCGCATCGTTCGTGACCACGTAGCGCGCGGCGGTGATCACCTCGCGCAGTAACCGCCCGACCGCCGCCCGATCGTCGTCGCGCGCCGCCCCCGCCGCCCCGATCGCCGCCGCCGCGACGGTGGCCGTTTCCGGCGCGACCCCTGCCGCCGCGAAGGCCGCCCCGATCGCGTCCGTCAGCGCCACCGCCACCCGCGCCGCGCCCGCCGCATGGATGTTCCCTGGTCCACCCACCCCGCGCCCCAGGATCGCGCCATCCGCCGCGCTCGCCAGCAGGCAGATGGTCTTCGTGCCGCCCGCGTCGCAGCCGAGGACGAGCGGGCCGGGGTCGGTGGGCGTAGCGGGCGAGTGGCCGAGTGGATCGTGGAGCGTCGCCCCGGCCTCGCGCTCTTTCGACACATTCCCCTCTTGCCATGATCCGCCGCAGCGGGTTTCGTTCCTCACCGCTCGTTTCGCGCGGCCACCGCGCGCAATCGCTCCTTCGCCCGCTCGCGCAGGACCGGGCCGTGACTGAGGACGACGGTCGTGAAATCGAGGTCGAGCAGTTTTTCGGCGGAGCGCTGCGCCAGCGCCGGGTCGGCGCAGAACGGCTTGATGACGCCGACCCGCAGCGTGCGGAAGAGCTGCCCGAAGGCATCGGCGGTCATCAAGAGGCGGCACCCCTCATGCAGGAGGGAGCAATGGCCGAGGGCATGGCCCGGCGTGGCGATGACACGGAAACCGGCGACCATGTCGCCTTCGCGTACCGTGCGGTCGACCGGATAGGTCGGCAAGTGCCGGTGATCCGTGATCGCCTGCATGATCGGATTCCCGTTGCGATCGGGCGGCTGTTGCCCGGCGATAACCTGCGCTTCCCCCTCGGGGGCGATGATCTCCGCGTCCGGTGCCCAAGCAGCCAGCCCTTCAAGCCCGCCGATGTGATCGACGTGCTGATGGGTGAGGTAGATGCGCCGCAAGGTCGTGGCGTCGCCGCCGAGCGCGCCGAGCGCCGCCTGGATGCGCGGCACGCTGCTCGCCACGCCGGTGTCGATCAGGGTCCAGCCGTCGCGCTCGGCGATCAGCAGCACCGAGATCATGTACCTTACCGGGATGGTATCGACCCGATAGATCCCCGGCGCGAGTTTCTCTGGCATGGTGGTCATCGTCGCTGCTCCCTCATCGATGGCTATCGCGGCGCGCGGGTGGCGCGGTACCTCCTGCGTCCCCCCGTGTGGTTCCATCCTGTGTGCCGACATCGCGTCGATCCACCGGTGCGTTCACCGCGCGGGGATCTGCTCGGTGATGTAGCGTGCGATCGACCCGTAATCGTCGTTGCGCGGCACCAGGATCGCCTGGCCGTCGCTGGAGGTGTCATTGACGAGGACATTGCTGTCGTCGAGGCGGATGCGGGTCGCCCCGGCGAGATTGGCGCGCAGGAAGAGGATCGGCAGATCGACCGGGGCGAGATTCGTCCGCAGCGCCGGTTGCAGGGCGTCCATGACCGCGAAGGCGCGCGGCCAGGTAGTCGGGCGCTTCAGCTTCGCGGCGATCGCGGCCACCAGCCGATTCTGCCGCTGCGAGCGCGCGAAGTCCGAGGCTTCTTCCGGGGTATCGGCGTAGCGGGCGCGGGCGTAACGGATCGCCGTCTCGCCGTCCATGTGCTGCCGCCCCGCCGCGAAAGAGATGGTGATCCAGTTCGGATCGATCGCCGGATCGTCGTTCGCCGGGTACCGCGAGCTGAACGCGCGCGCTACATCGATATCGACGCCACCCAGCGCGTCCACCAGCGTGCGGAAGCCCTGGAAGTCGATCGTGATCCAGCGACTCGTCGGCAATCCGGTGACCTGGCTGACCTTCGTCGTCACCAGCTGCCCGCCCGCGCGCTGATCGTTGTCGTCGCCCAGCCCGTAGGCGTAGGCGCTGTTGATCTTGGCGTAGCGCCCGGAGTCGGGCGGGATCTGCACCCAGAGATCGCGCGGCACGTTGATCTGCGCCGCCTGCCCGCTCACCAGATCGCTGTGCAGCAGCAGCAGGGAATCGGTGAGGTAGGCTCCGTCGTGCCCCTGACCGCCATAGCCGAGCATCAGGACGTTCGCCTGCCGCTCGTCGGCGAGGGGCCAGAGGTGCGCGGACCAGAGCGGCTCGGTCGAGACGGCGGAGAGGAACGCGAGCGCCCGCACACCGCTGGCGAGCGCCAGGATGACGAGGCCCAACACCACGATCCGCCCGAACGGGAAACGCCTGCGTCGTCGCGCCGATGGTGGCGGCGCATCCCAGGGGTAGACGAGATCGGGCGGCAATCCTTCCCCCCACCGGTCGCGCGCGGGGTAGGCGCCGTTCGGCGTCGGCGCGGGGTATGGTGGCACCGGGGGCGGGGGCGGGGGCGGGGCTGCCGGGTAGCCGGGGAGCGGCCCTGGTGGCGTGTTGCTCATCTCGCCTTTTCACTCCGCCGCCCCGACGCTCGGCCTCCCCGCCCGTTAGGGGCGGATGGTCCGCAGGCGGGGGCGGTCCTCGTCGGGGGGGAAGGTGATCTCCACGATCGTCCCCAGGCCGACGAACTCGGTCGCGCGTAGCCCGGCGACGGTGAGCGGCCCGCCACTCAGGGCCAGCCGCAGGATCGTGATCGGGTCGCCGTGGCTGACGCCGACGATCGTCTCGCCGGGGTGTCGCTGACAGGCGCGCACCACGAACTCGGTCATGCGCGCGGCGATGTCGGCGATCGATTCGTCGCCCGGCTCGCGCCGGTGCTCGTAGGCGCTGAACCCCGCCTTGAACTGACTATACGGCGTTCCCTGCCAGGAGGTTCCGATCTCGTAGAGGAGTTCGGTCACGATGCGGGCGGCACCGGGGTGCCGATCGGCGATCTTGGCGGCGGTCTGGCGCGCGCGGATCAGCGGGCTACTATACACCGCCGCGATCGGGCGATCGGCGAGCTTAGCGGCGGTCCGGTCCGCTTGCTGTTCGCCCCAGGCGCTCAGCCGGAAGGCGGGCAGCCGCCCATAGAAGAGGCGTTGCGGGTTGTGGACCTCCGCGTGGCGTACCATCAGTACGGTCGTGGTGGCGCAGTCGAGTGCGGTGGCGTCGAAGGTGGGGGCGGGGGGCGCGGCGATCATCCTCGGCTCGTCCTTACGCTGCCGCCCGGCGACCGTTCACACGGGTCGCGAGCAGAAAATTCCTTGTCAGAATCAGTATAAACGAGCGCGCGCCGGTCGTGCAGTCGGCGCGCGCCTTTGCCACGATGGCACGATTCGGTATATTTGAGTCGGATTTTCTGTGGTATACTCAGGGTCCGGAAAGCGCAGCCCGGTACATCGTCGCCGCCCGAAATCCCGCGCCAAATGGAACGTCGGGATGGTGGCAAGAGTTGCTGTTGATCGGGCGCGACCGCTCGCACCAGGGGGAACGGTCGGAGTGTCCGACCGCCGTCGCCGGTGCGCTTGCTGATCCTCGACGCCGGAAGGCGCTGGAAGGGAACCGCCGCATGTTCAATCCCCTCAACTGGGTATTTGGCCTCTTCAGTCGCGACCTGGGCATCGATCTCGGCACGGCGAACACGTTAGTCTATGTCCGTGGCAAGGGGATCGTGATCGCCGAACCTTCGGTGGTGGCGATGGATACCAAGACGCGGAAAGCCCTCCAGGTCGGGGCCGAGGCGAAGGCGATGATCGGCAAGACGCCGGCGAATATCATCGCGATCCGCCCGATGAAGGATGGCGTTATCGCCGACTTCGACTCCGTCGAGATGATGCTCCACTACTTCATCCGCAAGGTCCATCTCAATCGCGGCATCTCGCCGCACCCGCGGGTGGTGATCGGCATCCCTTCCGGCGTCACCGAGGTCGAGAAGCGGGCGGCGAAGGACGCGGCCCTGTCGGCCGGGGCGCGCGAAGCCTACACGATCGAGGAGCCGATGGCCGCCGCGATCGGCGCGGGGCTGCCGGTCAATGAGCCGGTCGGCTCGATGATCATCGACATCGGCGGCGGCACGACCGAGGTCGCGGTGATCTCGCTCGGCGGCATCGTCGTCAACAACTCGATCCGTATCGCGGGCGACGAGATCGACGACGCCATCGTCCAGTACGCCCGGCGCGACCATAATCTCGTCATCGGCGACCGGATGGCGGAGAACGCCAAGATCGCCGCCGGTTCGGCCTACCCGCTGGAGGAAGAGCGGCGCGTCATGTTGCGCGGTCGCGATCTGCTGACCGGCCTACCGAAGGGGATCGAGGTGTCCTCGGTGGAACTGCGCGACGCGATCTCCGGCCCGGTCAACACGATCGTCGATCTGGTGAAAGCCTCGATCGAGGAGACCCCGCCGGAACTCGTCGCGGACATCATGGAGCAGGGCATCACCCTGGCCGGGGGCGGGGCGCTCCTGCTCGGCCTGGAACGCCGTCTCCAGACCGAGTTGCGGATGCCGGTCCACACGGCGGAAGAGCCGCTGACCTGCGTGGCACGCGGGGCCGGACGAGTGGCAGAGTCGCTGCATCAGTACGAGCGGGCGTTGGCGGGCGGACAGCCGCGCCGCCAGGTGGTGCGGGCCTAAGATGCGCCAGACCCGGATGGCGCCGCGCAACCCCAACCACGCGCCCCTCTCGCGTGGACAGTTGCTCGCCCTGATCCTGATCTTCGTCATCACCGCCTTCGCGCTCCTCCTCCTCGACCGGCGCAACCTCCTGGAGCCGATCAAAGCGGTCACCGAACGGCCCTTGCTCGCCGTCAGCGAGCGCTTCACGTCGGTGGGGGAGGGGTTGCGCTCGTTCGGTGATCGCTTCGGCAACGTCGCCGAGTTGCGCGCCGAGAACGACCGCTTGCAGGCCGAGAACGACCGCTTGCGCGCGTCGGACGCCCGGGTGCAGGAGTTGGAGCGCGAGAACGCGCAACTGACCTCGCAGGCGAACTTTGCGGTGAAGTTCCCCGAACTCAAATCGGTCCCGGCGCGCGTGATCGGGCGCAACCCAAATGAGACGCAGAAGGTGCTGACCATCGATCGCGGTGCCGACGATGGTATCGTGATGGGGATGCCGGTCGTTAGCCCCGATTTCCTGATCGGCGTGGTGACCGAAGTCTACCCGAAGCGCTCCCAGGTGCGCCTGATCATCGATCAGAACATGCAGATCGGCGTGCTGGTGCAGGATCCGCAGCGTGGCGCGGGGATCATGTACGGCAACTGGCAGCAGGGCGGTCGGCTCGTGGTGAAGCACATCGACCGCGACGCGGGTGTGACGCCCGGCGCGAAGATCATCACCTCCAACCTGACCAATCACGTCCCGCCAGGATTGGTCGTCGGCTTTGTCAGTAAGGTCACGCGCGACGAGCAGACCGATAGCCTCCAGCTCGATGTCGTCCCCTACGTCAACTTCGATGGCCTGGAGTCGGTCTCGGTCCTGCTCACTTCCGAACGGTGAGGCGGCCTCGGCCCTGCTCACTTCCGAACGGTGAGGCGGCCTCGGCCCTGCTCACCCTGCTGCACGATGAGGCGATAGCGGTCCCGCTTCCCCGCTGCACGATGAGGCACTATCGATGGATCCGCGCCTGAGTCTCGCCCTTGTCGGGGCGCGCGCCACCGGCCTCGCCTCCCGCGTCCTCGGGCGCGGGGGGGGTACCGCCGCCCCCGGCCTGATCGCCGAGCGCCTCGACCCCGCCGCGTTGCGGAAACTCGGCGCGGCGTTGATAGGGGGTGCGATCGTCATCGGCGGCACGAACGGTAAGACGACGACCGCGCACATGATCGCTACGATCCTCGATCGGGCGGGGCGGCACGTCGTCCACAATCGTTCCGGCTCGAATCTGGTGCGCGGCGTACTGGCGGCGCTGGCGGCGCAATCGTCGCTGACTGGGCGCTCGCACGGCGAGGTCGGCGTGATCGAGGCCGATGAGGCGGCGCTGCCCGCGCTCGTCACAGGCTTGCGCCCGCGCTACCTCCTCCTGAACAATCTCTTCCGCGACCAACTCGACCGTTACGGCGAACTCGACCACATCGCGCAGAGCTGGCGCGCGGCGGTCGCGAAGCTAGACCGCGTGATCACGCTGATCGTCAACGCCGATGATCCGATGCTGGTCGGCGTCACCGAGGCGTTCCCGCGCGCGCGGACGATCTTCTTCGGGATGGCCCCGGTCGGCGCGGCGGGCGCGCTCGATCCGCGCCTGACCCTCGCGGCCCTGCCGCACGCCGCCGATGCCGCCACCTGCACCCGTTGCGGCGGGCGGCTCGCCTACCACGCCCTCTACCTCTCGCACCTCGGCGACTGGTATTGCCCGACGTGCGGCAATGCCCGCCCCCTGCCGGACGTGATCGCGCGCGACATCCGCCTCGATGGGGTCAAGGCGCTCGCCCTGACCGTCGAGACGAGGGGGGGGGCGACTGCCGCCGCGCACGCACCGTTCGGCCCTGATCCGGTTTCGCTGGCGTTACAGGTGCCGCTGCCGGGCCTCTACAATGCCTACAACGCCCTCGCCGCCGCGACCGCCGCGCTGGCCTTCGGGACCGCCCCGGCGGCGGTCGCGGCGGGGCTGGCCGGGTTCACGGCGGCGTTCGGACGGATCGAGCGGGTGGCGCTGGAAGGGCGCGAGATCGTCCTGGCGCTGGTGAAGAACCCCACCGGCTTCAACGAGGTGCTGCGGATGCTCGTCGGCGGCGACGAGGCGGGGCTGACCACGCCGACGCTGCTGATCATCAACGATCTCGACGCCGATGGGCGCGATGTCTCCTGGCTCTGGGATGTCGATTTCGAGATCCTGGCGCATGGCGTGGCCCCGCTCCACACCGCCGGGATTCGCGGGCCGGACATGGCCGTGCGCCTGAAGTATGCGGGGGTCGAACCGGCGCGGATCACGCCGCACGCCCCCGCCGACCTGCGCGCGGCGCTCCTCGACTTCGTCCACGCCGCGCCGGAAGGGGCGACCCTCTACATCCTGCCGACCTATACGGCGATGTTGGAGGCGCGTCGCGTCCTCTCCGACCTTGGGGCCGTGCGCGACTTCTGGCGGCAGTAGCGGCGCGCTCGCCGATCACTTTTTGGCGCTATTGGGAGATTGTTTGTCGACTAATGTTTCGATCGTGCGCTACCGCCTTGTTTGCTGTATCTCCTAGCCATGTCTGTTGTTTCTGTCCTGACTCAGCTGGTGCTGTCGTTACATGTGAATGTTCTCGTTTTGGTATATAGCGTCTCGTACTAGCTCATTGTGAAGCATACGCCTGCTGACCTATCTAATTACTGAAACCGCCTTCAGACATCGTCGATAGTCATCCGCATTGTCGGCTTCGAGTGTTATTTTCTTTGGATTGAGATGCGCGATGGCGTTGCGTAAGGTCATCTCATATCGGTGATACACAGACTGGAAGTCTTTTCCCAGGAGAGCCGCGAATTCCTCGCGCTCCTCTTGCCCAAGATCGCCCAAATCTTCGGTGTTCCGAGGTATGCGCTCATTTGGGAGAACACGTGGCTCCCCTTCTCGTAATCTCCTGCGGGCCTTAACCCACTCAATAACTTTGTAAGAGCAAAGGATCTGGGGAAAGACATTACTGTTGTTCAGCCCTTCTCGGTAGGCTGAGAGCGGTAAGCGATACTCCGATCGAACTATCAGGTTGAATCCTTAGTCGAGTGTACGTTGTCGCGCAATGACTCCGAACGTAGCTCGTAACGCCTGTGTCTGCTCCTCGAACGTGTGCCACGCGACTACATTTACCGCCGCATCGTGCTTGTAGCTCAGCCAACTAAGTATTCCCATCAGAGTAGTATGGGCGGTCGCCTGCGCTTGGGGAAAATCATGTGCGGTGAGAGTCATTTCAATTTGTGATAGCTGCCCGCGCTCGCCAGTGAGGAATTGGACAGAAATTGGTCCGATCTCTGATAGAACATCGAAGCGATGTCGCTGTCCATCTGGTAAGAGAATAAGGGAATCGCCGGAGTCGGCAATGTCGTTGGGGTTTAGGACATGAAGTGTGTTTGCATCCCTGGTATGGCGAGCACCGCCGTCACTGCGTATGTTCCAGGTTGGCCGTGATACTCGTTCAACTCATGTATATTCGAGCTTGTCATGACTGACTGCGGCATTGTTTGTATCGTAAAAAACGTATTGTACTCAGGTAGTGGCTAATGTGATCTGCTGCGTTTCCGTCGAAGGCGCAGCTTCCTCGTTGGTCATTTCACCCTCGTTGTGAGAATTAGCCCATATCATGGCGCGGCAGGAGGACCCAGAATGTGCTGCCGCGTCCCTCGCTGCTCTCTGCCCAGATTTGCCCATTGTGGCGCTCCACGATACGCCGTACGATGTAGAGGCCGAGACCGAAGCCGTCGAGATGCTGGCGGCGGGCGTTCACGGCGTGAGTGAAAGGCTCGAAGATCGTCAGTAGATAACATTCGCAATAGATGCGGGGCGTGCGGGCCCCCTACCCCCGCAGGATGGGGATCAGGCGGCGAGCCGTTCGCGGTAGGCAATGACCCGCCGGAGGCG
>JAABUU010002387.1_pt1 | contig 26946 bp, 23 predicted proteins | sample 5559301 | NCBI WGS metagenome assembly JAABUU01 (sample SAMN10711884, study PRJNA513360) | rock metagenome | isolation source: Antarctica rocks | place: Antarctica: Victoria Land, Richard Nunatak white | reverse complement strand
GCTAGTTCCAATAGTTCACCTGAGCTATGCCCGCTGAACACCCCAAGACAGCAAAGAAATCGAGCACCCCAGCCCGAAAAACTCACGCCCACACGCTCGACTCACGCGTCCCGTGAATCGAGGCTAACTGCGTAAAGCAGGGCAACGCCTCACAGGTTCCGCTGACCTTCGGCAACGTACCCTGTCGCGTGCAGTCGCCGTTTCACTTCGGCAACGGCGTCGCTGACGCCTATTACCCCCACCTGACCCGCGCGCCCGCGCCGAAGTAGCGGTGCTGCCCGGCCCCCGGAAAGGAAGCCCGATGGAAGAGCCCCGCCCCAACATCACCCGGAGGCGCTTTGTCGCCGGCGCCATCGCCACGGGCGCGGCCGTCGCCGCCCCGGGCGCGGCCGAAGCCGCCAAGCGCCGCCGCCGCCGCGCCCGTCGGCCCCGCAAGGCCGGCCACAGCGCTGATGTGGTCGTCGTCGGCGCCGGCCTGGCGGGTCTCACCGCCGCCCGAGAGCTGGTCAAGGCGCGGCGGTCGGTGATCGTGCTGGAGGCGCGTAACCGCGTGGGCGGTCGCTGCTTCAGCCGCTCGCTCGGCCCCGGCGCTACCGACGTGGCCAACATGGGCGCGACCTTTGTGGGACCGACCCAGCATCAGGTCCTGGGGCTGATGTCCGAGCTGGGCATCGGCAAGTTCCCCACCTACGCCGACGGCAAGCTCGTATTTCACGAGGATGGCAAGAACACCCCCTACACCGGCGCGATCCCGCCCAGCGACGACCCCGTGGCCGTGATCCATCTCGGCACCGTCACGCTGCCGCAGATCGACAGGATGGCCGCCACTGTGCCGCTCGATGCCCCCTACAACGCCCCCAAGGCGCAGGAATGGGACTCGATCACCGTCGACAGCTGGGCCCAGCAGAACGTCCCCAGCGCCAAGGGCCGCGTGCTGCTGGGCCTGGCCGTGGAGGCGGTGCTGTCGGTGGAGCCGCGGGACATCTCGCTGCTGTACTTCCTCTTCTACGTCCACGCCGCGGGCGGGGTCAACGCGCTGATCGCCAACGCCGGCGCCGGCGGGGCGCAGGACCTCCGGGTCTCCGGGGGGACCCAGGGAATCGCGGTGGCGGCGGCGCGGCAGCTGCGCGGCCGGGTGATGCTCTCCCACCCGGTGCGGGAGATATCCCAGAGCGGCAGGGGGGTGACGGTCACCGCCGACGCGATCACCGTCCGCGGCAAGCGGGTGATCGTCGCCATCCCGCCCAACCTGGCCGGCCGGATCGTGTACTCGCCGGGACTGCCGGCGCTTCGGGACCAGCTAACCCAGCGGATGCCGGTCGGCTCGCTGATCAAGACCATCGGGGTCTATGACCGGCCCTTCTGGCGGGGTCAGGGGCTAAACGGGCAGGCCACCAGCGATCAGGGCCCGGTCAAGGTCACCTTCGACGCCTCCCCGGCCAGCGGCACTCCGGGGGTGCTGCTGGGGTTCGTCGACGGCGACGACGCCCGCCAGCTCTCCGACCTCTCCGACGCAGAGCGGGCGCAGCGGGAGATCGCCTCCTACGTGACCCTCTTCGGCTCCGAGGCCGCCCACCCGAGGACCTTCTTCGACCAGGTGTGGGACCGCGAGATCTACACCGGCGGCTGCCCGGTGGGGGTGATGCCGCCGGGGGTGATGACCGAGTACGGTCGCGCGCTCCGCGCCCCGGTCGGGCGCATCCACTGGGCCGGCACCGAGACGGCGACGGTGTGGAACGGCTACATGGACGGCGCGATCCAGTCCGGCAAGACGGCCGCCGCGGCAGTCCTCGCCGCGCTCTGACTATGACCACAGTTCGTGAGGCGACCTTCGAGGTCCTGCGGGCCCACGGGATGACGACGATCTTCGGGAACCCGGGCTCGACCGAGTTGCCGATGCTGGCCGACTTCCCGGAGGACTTCACCTACGTGCTCGGTCTCCAGGAGCTCGTCGTGGTGAACATGGCCGATGGGTACGCGCAGGCCGGCCCACGCACGTCAACCTCCACACCGCCCCCGGGGTCGGCAACGCCGTCGGCGGCATCGCCGGCGCCCAGGCCAACAAGGCGCTGCTGGTGATCACCGCCGGCCAGCAGGTCCGCGCGCAGGTGATGATCGAGGCGAACCTGACCAACAGGGACGCCGTCCTCGGGCCCCGGCCCTACGTGAAGTGGAGCCACGAGCCTCCGCGGGCGCAGGACGTTCCGGGCGCGATCGCCCGCGCCATCCATCACGCGATGCTGCCTCCCCGGGGGCCGGCGTTCGTCTCGATCCCGATGGACGATTGGGGCGCTGAGGCTGACGAGGATCGTGCCCGCCACGCCGTCGGCCGGCGGCTGGTCGGCCGCACGGCGCCAGACCCCGAGGCGCTGGCGGAGCTGGCCGTCCGACTGCGGGAGGCGCGCAACCCGGTCCTGGTGGCGGGCCCAGGCATCGACGCCGCCGGCGGCTGGGATCACGCCGTGGCGCTGGCCGAGCGCCGGTGCCTGCCGGTGTGGGCCACCCCGGCGCCCGGCGGTGGCCCTCGGCTTCCCCGAGGGCCACCGGAACTTCGCCGGCGTGCTGCCGCCGGCGATCGGCCCCGTCGCTGAGACGCTTAGGGGGCACGACCTCGTGCTCGGCTCCTCGGTCTTCCCCTACTACCCGTACAGTCCCGGACCGCTGCTGGCCGAGGGCTCCTCGCTGGTGGCCATACGAGCGATCCCGGCGAGGCTGCGAGGTCGCCCATGGGCGATGCCATCCTCGGCGACGTGACCCTGGCGCTGGTGGAGCTGGTGGAGCTGGTGGCGCTGGTGGGGCAGTCCGACCGCCCGCCGCCGGAGCCCCGTCCCGAGCCTGGGGAGCCCCCGCATGCCGATCCGCTCAGCGGCAGCGAGGCGATGGCGGCGCTGGCCGCGGCCTGGCCGGCAGACGGGATCGCGGTGGTGGAGACGCCCTCCTCCATCGTGGCCCTGCGCAACCGCCTGCGCCTCAGCCGCCCGGGCAGCTACTTCTTCGGTGCAGCGGCGGACTCGGCTTTGGCATCTCCGCCGCAGTCGGCGTGCAGCTGGCCCAGCCGGAGAGCGGCCGGTGGTGTGCGTGCTGGGCGAAGGCTCGGCGCAGTACGGGATCACCGCCCTGCGGACCGCGGCCGCCCTGCGGCTGCCGGTGACCTTCCTGGTGCTGGCAAACCAGGAGTACTCGATCCTGAAGTGGTTCGCGGCCCTGGAGCAGGTCACCGGGGCGCCGGGCCTGAACCTGCCAGAGCTCGACGTGGCCGCCGTGGCGCGCGCGTATGGGGTGCCTCGCGGGATGTCGTGGGCCCCGAGGAGCTGACCGCCGCACTGCGTCAGGACATCGCCGCGCAGGACGGTCCCCGACTGGTGCAGGTGCGTGTCGCCCCCGGCATGTGGCTGGAGTAGTGTGTCCCCGCTGAGGGTCCACGGAGGAGGTGGCCGGTGAGCGGGCGCAGAGCAATCCTGGTGATGGCAACGACTGCGATGTCGCCGTGGCTACGCTGACCGCCGGCGCCCCGGCCGGAAGCAGCACGACACCGGTACGTGTGATACCGATCTCCTCCGATCCGGTGACTCGCCTCCCCGTCGTGAGGCACGTGACGCCGGCCTACAACCGGTACTCGATCGTCAACCGCTGCTTTCTGGTCCACTCGGCCTCCGAGGTCGACCACATGGACGTGAAGACCGGAAACAACGCGCTGTCGCTCCACGACCCTGGTGAGAACACGCGGATCTACAATCTGGGCGGCTTCGTCACCCCGATCGCGGGCGCCTCGCCGCAGTCGTTCGTGGCGCAATGGCACTCGAGCCTGAAGATCCGCAACCCCCGCTTCTACAACGGCACTGGCTTCGGCTACGGCGCCGACATGAACGGCCTCGCCGAGCAGAGCCAGCCGACCTCGGGTCATCCCATCAGCTACCCCTTCACCTCCTACGACGGGCGCGTGCGCTTCGACCGCGAGCAGTGGGGGCAGCGCGTCTTCGACCTCAACCACGACGGCGTGGCCAACTACGGCATGTACGCCGAGTGGCTCCAGGAGCTCCAGACGCTCGCCGGGCGCCCGATCTTGAACGACATGTTCCATGGCGCCGAGGCCTACGTGCAGATGTGGGAGCGGGCCTACGGCGTCCCGGCGGGCTCCTGCCGGCCGGGCAGGGGCAGCTTCGCCGCCGGCGGGATCGGCCCCCTGCGGCTGGGTGGCACGACTCAGGCGCTGCTCTACGCGGCCGGGCAGCCCGCGGCCCGCCCAGGCCCCACCTACCGGTACTGCGTGGGCGGTGCGCGCGGGGCGGTGGCGGCGGTTTTCGACGGTGGCGGCCGGGTGGCGATGGTGGCCTCCTCGGCGCCCGGATATCGCGCCGCCGGGGTCGCTCCGGGTACCCGCGTGCGGGCCCTCCGCCGCCGGGCTCGCCGCGCGGTCGGCAACGTGTGGCTGGGACGGCGGCTGCAGGGCGGCGCGCGCTTTGCCTACGTCGTGCGCCGGGGTCGGGTGGCGACCCTGGCTGTCGTCTCCGGCCCAGCGACGCAACGCGCAGCGCTCGCCGCCGATGTTCGCGCCGCCGGGCTGTGAGCGGCGCCGCCGGACCCGATCCTGGCCTGTGCGCGGGCTGTCGCCACCATCAACGCGTCCCCAACACGCGCGGCTCGGTGTTCTGGCTCTGCCAGCGCTCTCGCAGCGAGCCCGATCGCTTTCCGCGCTACCCGCGGTTGCCCGTGCTGCGCTGTACGGGTTACGAGGCGGAGCCTGAGGCTGCTACTGCGGCAGCAGCGGCTCCAGCACCAGCTGGTTGGACCCGTCCTGAGCACCGCTGAGGTGCTCGGAGAACAGCCCCAAGCTGGTGATCTGCGCCACCTGGGCGGCGTCGGCGGTCCCCTTCCACAGCCCCAGCTGGGGCACCAGGGGCGGGGACGTGAGCGGCAACGTGCTGCTCAGCGGTTGGTCCAGCAGCGGCTTGAGCTCGTCGTGCGCGAACAGCAGCGCGATGTCCTGGGGCTTGGGGGCGGGCCCCGCTCCCGGAGGCATGGCGGTGAGCGAGCTCATCGGCTGTGAGCTCCCGGGCGGCAGGATCGTCGCCACGTACTGGGTGCCGCCGACGTACTTGAAGGTGTAGAGCGTCAGCTCCAGGGCCTCGCGACGCAGCAGCAGCAGCCGGTCGGGGCTGGGCGCCCCCCCGATCGCGCAGTTGGTGGTGCCGATCCCGCACAGGTTGTATACGATCGTGTTGCCGCCGATCGCCGTCACGGTGCTGGAGGGGGGATCCTGGCGTAGCGCAAGGGTCAGCCCGCGCGAGGCCTGTGAGCCCGAGCTGCCCCCGGAGACCGCGCTCGCGGCGGCGTTGCCCGTGTTGACGACCGTGACCACCGCGAGCTGATCCAGGGCGGAGATGCGGTAGAGCGGCGCCAGGTGCGCGGCGATCTCCCGCGCCCCCTGTAGCCCTCCGTCGGTCGGGGACCAGTCCGACCACTTCGGCGGCGGACCTCCGTTCGCGCCGCTGATCAGGAGCGTGAGCGCGATCACGGTCGCGCCGATGGCGATCCCGACCAGCGCCGCGGTCACGGCGCGGAACTTCTGGGAGTGCGGGGTGGAGCGGAGGGGCTCGCTCACACCCGTGGCCACGTGCTCTCGTCCAGCAGGTCCAGCTCGGGCCGTCTCAGGCCGGCGCTGTCGAGCATCTCGACGACCTCGTCGCCGTAGATCTCCCGGCGCGCTACCAGCGTGTCGGCGATCTGCTCGATCGCGCCCCGGTTGGTGGCCATCAGCGTGTACGCGGTCACGTAGGCCTGCCCGAGGAGCTGCGCCGCCGCCTGGCGCTTGCCGGCATCGCTCAGCACCGAGGCCACCGGGTCCTGGATCATCGGACCGCTGCTTCTCGCCCGGTTCATGATCGTCTTGCCGATCCGCTCCAAGCGCGCCAGCACGTGCTCGTCGGCCTCCTCGGGGTCAAGCGGACTGCCGATATGCACCGGCTCGGCTCCCATGCCCCAGAGCCCCACCATCGCGGCCGCCGTCGCGGTGGCGCTGTGCACGTCGCCCCAGACGCCCTGGGTGTTCTCGCCGTAGAACACGTGCTCGGCCGCCATCGCCCCCAGCGTCATGATCAGGCCGCCCATCACGCGGCTGCGGAAGTGCGAGAAGCGCTCGTCCTTCTCCATGCTCTGGTAGTGGCCGAGCGAGCCGCCGCGCTTGCGGATCGAGAGCCGGGTGGAGAGTACGTCCTTCTCCAGGTACACGTGGCCCGCGGCGGCGTGACCGGCCTCGTGGATGGCCACCGCGCGCGTCTCCTCCTGGATGTACTCGATGTTCTGCGCCGTCCCGGTCTCCACCGTGGTCATGGCCTCGACGATGTCCCGCCAGGCGAACACCCGCCGCCCCTCGGTGTGCGCGATCGTCAGCGCCATCGAGCAGCACTGCTCGATCATCGACGGGGAGTAGCCACTGGTGATTCGGGCCAGCTCGTCGCGCCGCCGATCGGTGTCGAGGTCCGGCTCGTGGTCGACCTTCGCCAGGTACAGGTCGAAGATGTCCACGCGATCATCCTTGGTGGGCGTCCTGAACCAGATGTGGCGGCCCATCCGTCCGGCGCGGATGAGCGCCGGGTCGAGGACCTCGATCGGGACGTTGCAGGCGCCGATGAAGTAGATCTGCTCAGCACGTGGGCGCGGGGGCGCCAGCCGCAGGGAGGCCCCGCGTATCCGGCTGGGGAACACGAACATCGCGTCCAGGAAGGTGTTGATCCGGTTGGTCAGGAACTTGCGCATGGCCGGCGGCTCATCGATCCCATCCATCACCACGAGCAGCTGATTGAGCGCCTGGCCGCCACCCATGCCGCCCATCCCGAAGCCGGGGTACATGTGACGGATCCGGTCGCCGGTGCGCTGCATGAACGATGCGTAGCCGCTGATCTCCGGCTCCGCGCGCTGCTGGAACAGGCGCTCGCGCCACTCGCGGGACTCGACGATGAGATCACCGGTGGGGGTGAGCGACCCGTTCTGGCCGTAGAAGCAGAGGTCGTGGATAGAGCTCGGTACCGATCCCGGCGCGCCGCCGGTGAGCGCTTGGCGCCGCATTCCGACGGCGTCGATCTCATCGATGAAGACGATGCACTGACCGCCCCACTTCTTGGCCAGCTTGCGCGCCTTGCGGGCCAGGAACTGGACCGTGATCGCGTCCATCCCAATGAACATGCCGGCAAAGCCCGAGCCGGGGATGGTGACGAACGGGCAATTGAAGGTGGTGGCGATGCCCTTGGAGATCATCGTCTTACCGGTGCCGGGAGCGCCGAGGAACAGCAGCCCACGCTCGCGCCGCCCGCCCGCCTTCTCGAACTCCTCGCCGGACTGCCACAGGCTGATCACCCGGGTGATCTCCTCCTTGGCCTCAGCCTGGCCGCGGACGTCGTCCATCTTCACTCCCCACCGAGCGTCCCCCGGCTCGTACCCACGGATCTGGCGGACGGCGAAGAACAGGAAGGGACCGAAGAAGATCGCGAAGTTGACGAAGAAGAGCATCGGCAGCTGGATGAACACCAGCCCGAGCTGGGGCAGCGCGTCCGGCGGGAAGATCTGACGCAGGCCGTTGAAGGGGGAGAAGAACGGTGCGCTGACGCCGGAGAAGGAGAAGAACAGCTGACAGATGCCCAGCAGGGCGAATACGGCCACGACGTAAGCGGGCAGCCGCCTGAACTTCGTGCGCCAGTACCAGTACCGCCGGCGGGCCACGATGTCATCCGCCCGGAGGCCCTCGTCCGCGCCGTACAGGCTCGGGGAGGGAATCAGCCGACGAGAGACCACCTCCACCAGGCCGCGGAAGATCAGCACCGCGAGCACGGTCACGATCAGGGCAGCCACGACCGACAGGTGGTTGCTGTCGTAGAGCACGAGGAAGAACGCCGGCGCGGTCAGCAGCGCCACCGCCGTGGCGGCGCGCGTCAGGCGCCGCCACTCATGCGCCAGCGCGGAGGCGTGCGGGTTGATCGGCCCCTTCGCTCCCGGGCTCGGCTCGGCGTAGGCCATACGCATCCAAGGGTACAGGCCACCCCCCGCGCGATGCGAAACCTGGGAGGGAGCTCGGCGGCGGGAACGCCGGCCGGCAGGGGAGGGGTGCCGCGTAATATTTGTGGCGCCGTGCCGCTCTATGACTTCAGGTGCCAGCGCTGCGAGGAGCGCTTCGAGGCCCTCGCCGGGGTCTCCGCCGGCGCCGCCTGCCCCAGCTGCGGCAGCGAGGAGGTGGAGCGCGTGTACTCGGCCTTCGCCGGCCCCTTCACCGTCGGCCTGCGTGGTCAGGCGGCCAAGCGCTCAAACGCCACCCGGGCGGTGCGGGAGGAGCAGCGGCGCGAGCGCAAGGAAGCGCGGCGCCAGCAGCGGGAAGGGAGCTGAAAGCCGGTGCGGCGCGCGGGGATGCGGGGCCTGGTAGCCGTCGCGTGGATCACGGTCCTCTGGGGGCTCGGTGGCTGCGGCGGGAGCGGCGGGAGCGTCACCCGCACTGGTACGCCCGCTGCCGGGCGGCATCCGGCGGGCCCGCTGATCGGCGCCATGTTCGACGGCCCGGTGCTCGGCCCGCGGGTGGATCTGAACCACCAGCTTGACCTGGCCGTGAGCTCGGGTGTCGAGAGCCTGCGGGTGGCCGTCGACTGGTCCTCGGCGCAGCCATACCAGAGCCTCGCCCAGGTGCCGAGCGCCCAGCGGGGAAGCTTCACCGACGTCGGCGGGGTGCCGACCCGCTTCGCCGATCTGGATCGCGTCGCCTCCGCAGCGGCGGCACGAGGGCTGTCGCTGCTGCCCGTGGTGCTATCCACGCCGCGCTGGGCCGCCGCCGGGCCGCGAGCCTCCATCTCCACGCCGCCGCGGCCGGCCGCCTACGGCGCCTTTGTCGGCGCGCTCGTCCACCGCTACGGTCCCCACGGCTCGTTCTGGAGCAGCCACCCAAAGCTCCCCGCGGTGCCGGTCCGGATGTGGCAGGTGTGGAACGAGCCCGACTTCGCCCGGTACTGGTCGGTACAACCGTTCGCCCCCAGCTACGTGAAGGTGCTGGCGGCCGCGCACGCGGCGATCAAGCAGGCGGATTCGGGGGCCCAGGTGGTGCTCGCGGGGCTGCCCGAGTTCTCCTGGCAGTACCTGGCCCAGATCTACGCGGTGCCGGGAGCGCGGGCGCTGTTCGACACTGTCGCAATCCATCCCTACACCGCCCGTCCCGCGGGCGTGATCGAGATCCTGGCGCGCGTGCGCGCGGTGATGGACCGCGCCGGAGACGCCCGCAAGCCGCTGCTGGCCACCGAGATCACCTGGCCCTCCTCCCAGGGCCACGCGCCGCCGCAGTTCGGGGTCGGTACGACCGAGGCCGGTCAGGCCATGCTCCTGGGTCAGGTGATGCCCCTGCTGGAGCGCAATCGGGCCCGCCTGCGCCTGAACGGCTTCTACTGGTACACGTGGATGGGCGACGAGAGCCGCCGGTCGTCTGCCTACGCCTTCGACTACGCCGGCCTGCTGGGGTACGCCGACGGTCGCGTCGTGACCAAGTCCGCCCTCGCGGTCTTCAGGCGGTGGGCGCTGGCGCTGGAGCATTGCGCTGGAAAAGTTGCTTCGGCCACCGAATGCGCGTAAGGGCGGTCCATGTCCTCAGCCCTGATCGTCGTCGACATGCTGAACGCCTACGACCACGACGATGCCGAGCCGCTCAAGGCGTCGGTAGAGCACGTTGTCACCCCGGTTCGGAAGCTGATCGACAGTGCCAACGAGCAGGGGTTCGACGTTCCTCTACGTCAACGACAGCTTCGGCGACTGGAACGCGGGCCAGGAGCAAGATCGTGGAGGCCGCCCTGAACGGAACCGCCCGGGCGCAGGTGGAGCCGATCGCGCCGCCCGCGGGAAGTCTCTTCGTGGTCAAGGCGCGCCACTCGGATTCCGGCGCAGTTCGGTTATTGCCCGTCACGCGACGGGCGCCGGCAAACCACACGGAGAATTCCACTCCAACGTGTGGTGGTGGTGGAACAGCTCATGGCGTTCCTCACTCGTTGAGCGCACAAGCTCCGTCCCGGGTTGATGACGCTCCGTTGCTCCCATCTACAGGTTGACCGCCACGTACTTCGTCTCCAGGTACTCCTCGATCCCCTCCGAGCCGCCTTCGCGTCCGAAGCCCGAGTGCTTGACCCCGCCGAAGGGCGCGGCGGCGTTGGACACCATGCCCTGGTTGAGGCCGACCATGCCGGTCTCCAGGCGCTCGACGACGCGCAGCGCTCGCTTCAGGTCACGCGTGTACACGTAGGCGACGAGCCCGAACTCGGTGTCGTTGGCGGCGGCCACGGCCTCGTCCTCGTCCGCGAAGCCCTTGACCGGCGCCACCGGTCCGAAGATCTCCTCCCTGAGCAGGGTGGCGTCGTCGGGCACGTCGGCGAGCACGGTGGGCTCGTAGAAGTAACCGGTCCCGTCACGGGACTGGCCGCCGACGAGAGCGTTGGCGCCGCGTCCGACGGCGTCCTCCACCAGCTCCGCCACCTTGTCCCGCTGATTGGAATCGATCAGCGGGCCCACCTCCACGCCCTCCTCGGTGCCGCGGCCGACCTTCATCCCCCCGATCTTCTCGGCCAGCTTCTGCGTGAACTTATCGGCCACGGCGTCGGCGACATGAAAGCGGTTGGCAGCCGTGCAGGCCTCGCCCACGTTGCGCATCTTGGCTATCAGCGCGCCCTGCACCGCTTCGTCCACGTCGGCGTCGTCGAACACGATGAAGGGTGCGTTGCCGCCGAGCTCCATGGACAGTCGCAACAGGTTCTGCGAGGCCTGTTCCATCAGCTTGCGGCCGACCTCGGTGGAGCCGGTGAAGGAGAGCTTGCGCAGCCGCGGGTCGGCGATCAGCGGGCCCATCGTCTCACCCGAGGAGGAGGCGGTGATGAGGTTCAGCACGCCCTTTGGCAGACCGGCCTCCTCCAGGATGCGGGCCAGCGCCAGCATCGACAGCGGCGTCTGCTGCGCCGGCTTGACCACCATCGTGCAACCCGCGGCGATTGCCGGACCGATCTTGCGGGTCCCCATCGCCAGCGGGAAGTTCCACGGCGTGATCAGCAGGCAGGGCCCCACCGGCTGCTTCATCGTCAGCAGCCGGCCCTGGCCGTTGGGCGTGACCGCGTAGCGGCCGTCGATCCGGACCGCCTCCTCGGCGAACCAACGGAAGAACTCGGCGCCGTAGGCGATCTCCGCCTTGGACTCCGCGATCGGCTTGCCCATCTCTAGCGTCATCAGCAGCGCCAGCTCGTCGGAGCGCTCGGTAATGGCCTCGAATGCGCGCCGCAGGATCTCACCCCGCTCGCGCGGGGGGTGCTGGCTCCACTCGGGACCCGCCTCCGCCGCCGCGTCAAGCGCCGCGCGGGCGTCTTCCTCGGAGGCGTCGGCGACCTCGCAGAGCGACTCCTCGGTGGCGGGATCCTCGACGGCCAGGGTTCCCTTGGCGCCATCGCGCCACTCGCCGGCTATGTACAGCTGCTTGGGGACCCGGTCCAGGACGCGCTGCTCTTCCGAGGGGCTGATCGTGGTCATGGCACGAACTTACCCTGCGACCGTGACGCTCAATACCCCAGCTGGTGGGTGCGAGAGGGCGGTAGGCTGCCGCGGATGAAACCGGTCCACCTCGCCACCTTCCGCTCTCCGAGCGGCAACCTCGGCTGCCTGCTGATCGGGGGCACCGCGCGCTGCGACATCCGCCGTCGTTCCTGGTCGCCGCCGCCGCGCCCGGCGAGCTGCCCGAGCCAGGTCGACTTCGGCCAGGGACTGGAGATCTCCTCCGGTCAGGCCCGGATCGTCTGCGCCGGTGACACCGCCCTGAATCCGAGCGCGCCGCCGTTGCCCTACGGCCGTGACACGGACTCGGCGGGCTTCAGCTGCTCCAGCCGCACGACTGGAATCACCTGCGCCAGCGCGAGTACGCGCCACGGCTTCTTCATCTCCGCCCAGAGCTACAGGCTGTTCTGACCCCTAGGCAGCCTGGGGCATGGGAGCCGGCTCCAGCGCCACGGCCAGCACCTCGTCGATCGTCATCGCAAAGTGGAATCGCATGGCGGTGCGCACATCCTCCGGCACGTCGTCGAGGTCGCCACGGTTGCGCTCGGGCAGGACCACCTCGGTCAGCCCGGCGGCATGCGACGCGAGCACCTTCTGCTTGACGCCGCCGATCGGCAGCACCCGACCCTGGAGGGTGACCTCACCGGTCATCCCGACGGTGTGGCGGACCGGCCGGCCGCTCAGCAGCGAGGTCAGCGCCGTCACCATCGTCACGCCGGCGCTGGGGCCATCCTTGGGGATCGCCCCGGCGGGGACGTGGACGTGGAACGAGTGGTCCTCGAACGTCGTCGGATCGACGTCGAGCTCGGGGGCATGGCCACGCACGTAGGAGAGCGCGATCTGCGCTGACTCCTTCATCACCTCGCCGAGCTGTCCCGTGAGGGTGAGGCCGGGCTTGCCCTGCATCGCGGTGGCCTCCACGAAGAGGACGTCTCCGCCGGCGCCCGTCACCGCCAGCCCCGTGGCCACGCCCGGAACCGCAGTGCGGATCGCTGACTCCTGGAAGTGGCGCTGGCGCCCCAGGGCGTCGCGCACCGCCTCCAGGCCGAGCTGCACCGGAGCCGTGGCCGTGCCCGCGGCGATCTTCGTCGCGGTCTTGCGCAGCAGCGTTCCCAGATCCCGCTCCAGCCCGCGGACGCCGGCCTCACGCGTGTACTCGATCGTGATCGTCCGCAGCAGCTCGTCCGAGGCCACGACCTCCTCCTCGCGCAGGCCGTTGCGCTCCAGCTGCCGCGGCCACAGGTAACCACGGGCGATCGCGACCTTCTCGGAGGTGGTGTACCCGTCGAAGCGGATCACCTCCATGCGGTCCAGGAGCGGACCCGGGATCGAGTCCGCGACGTTGGCCGTGGCAATGAACAGCACGCCGCTGAGGTCGAGCTCGACGTCGAGATAGTGGTCGCGGAAGGAGTGGTTCTGCGCGGGGTCGAGGACCTCCAGCAGCGCCGAGCTCGGATCGCCACGCCAGTCGGCACCGACCTTGTCGACCTCGTCGAGCATGATCACCGGGTTCATCGTGCCCGCGTCCCGCAGGGCGCGCACGAGCCGCCCGGGCAGGGCGCCGATGTAGGTGCGCCGGTGGCCGCGGATCTCGGCCTCGTCACGCACGCCGCCCAGCGACATCCGCACGAACTCGCGACCGGTGGCCCGCGCGATCGACTCGCCGATCGAGGTCTTGCCCGTACCGGGAGGCCCGATCAGCGTGAGGATCGCCCCCGAGCGCCGGTCCTCGGTGATCCCGCGCTCCTGGCGGAGCTTCTTGACCGCGATGTACTCGACGATCCGGTCCTTGACGTCGTCGAGACCCTCGTGATCGGTGTCCAGAACTTCCCGCGCATGCTGGGGGTCCAGGCGCTCCTGCGAGCGCTGGCCCCACGGCACCGCGATCAGCCAGTCCAGGTAGGTGCGGATCATGCTCGACTCGGCGCTCTGCTCGCCGATCCGCTCGAGCCGTCCGAGTTCCTTCTCGGCCTGCTCGCGCACGGCCTCGGGCATCTCGGCCTCGGAGATCTTGGTGCGGTACTCCTCCACCACGGAGGCATCGTCCTCGCCGAGTTCCTTGCGGATCGAGTCCATCTGCTTACGCAGGAAGTAGTCGCGCTGCTGCTTCTCGGCGCCGCTCTCCACGTCGTCGCGGATCCGCTTGCGGACCTGCAGCTCCGCCAGGCGCTCGCGCTGGTAGCCGAGCGCCAGCTCCAGCCGCTCGGTCACCTCGACGGTCTGCAGCAGCTTGGACTTCTGCGCGAACGAGATGTCGGGCGAGTAGCCGGAGGTGTCGGCCAGCGGGCCCGGCTCGGTGATGCTGCGCAGAAACGCGGCGATCCGGCCGTCGTCGCCGCGGACCTCGAGGATCTCCTCCACCACGGCGCGGTACTCGCGCTCCAGGTTGCGGGTGCGTCCGTCGACGGGGACGGTGTCGAGGCGTTCGTCGACCTCGACGAACAGGCGTCCGTCGGGCATCGTGTGGGCGGCGCCGGCCACGCCACGGTGCAGGCCGGTGAGCGAGACGGCGCGCGCTCCTCCGGGGAGCCCGACGTGATCTGAGACCTCGGCGACGGTCCCGACGTCGGCGAACTCCTGCTCGTGGCGGGGGACCAGCAGCACTTGACCCTCGTCGCCGGCGTCGACGGCGAGCGTCACGGACATGCCCGGGAAGACGACCGCGTCGTCAAGCGGGACCAGAAGAAGGCGTGACATCTGGGTTCACTTTCGCTAGGAGCTTACTTAAGATAAGTGAAGCTTAGCATGGCGTTGGTGCGGATCGCCGTGGTGATCTTAGTCCGGAGGGCTGAGATTATCGCAGGTCTTTGACCTGACCCGGCGACTTGCCACCGCGGGCGCGGTCGTTCTGGGATGATCTCCGCGATGCCAGATCAAGACAGGACCACGCCGGAGGCCCCGCACGACGTGCTCGCCGCCGACGAGTTCGCGGTTCCCGCCCCCGACCCCGAGCTCCACTACCACGGTCCGGTGCAGCTGCCCGAGGATCCCACCGGCGAGGTCGAGCCGCACGACGTGCTGGCCGCGGAGGAGTTCCCCATGCCCGCGCCTCGGCGGTCGGCCACGGCACTGGCCGACCGCCGAGGCGGGTACGGCCGGTTGCTGGCGGAGGTCGCGGCGGCTGTGCTGCTGGCGCTCGTCATCGGCCGCCGCCGCCGCCCGTAGCGGCGTTTGTCACACGGGCGCTGCGTTTCACCCGCCCCTGGATTCAGTCGTCAGAGCCGCTCAGGTGCTCAGCTCCGTGGGGAGGACGCTCGGCGCTTGGGGACCAGGTCGGTGATCGTCCCCTCGGCGAGCTCGGCGGCAAAGCCGACGGTCTCTGACAATGTGGGGTGGGGATGGATCGTGAGCGCCAGGTCCTCGGCCACCGCGCCGAGCTCCAGCGCGTGCACCGTCTCGGCGATCAGCTCACCGGCGCCGATGCCGACGATCCCGGCACCCAGCACGCGGTGCGTCCCCGGCTCCACGAGCAGCTTCGTGAGGCCGTCATCGCGGCCCAGCGACAGCGCCCGTCCGGAGGCCGCCCAGGGAAAGACCGCGACCTCGTATTCGATGCCCTGAGTTCGCGCGGCGGTCTCGGTCAGGCCCATCCACGCCACCTCGGGGTCCGTGTAGGCCACCGCCGGAACGGTGCGGGCATCGAACCCGGCCCCCGCCACGCCCGCGATCACCTCGGCGGCGGCCTTTCCCTCATGGGTGGCCTTGTGCGCCAGCATCGGCGCGCCGGCGACGTCCCCGACGGCGTAAATCCACGGGACGTTGGTTCGCAGCTGGGCATCGACGGCGATGAACCCGTTGTCCTCCACGGTGACGCCCGCCGCGCCGGCGTCCAGGAGGTTGCCGCCCGGCTGCCGACCGACCGCCACCAGCACCTGATCGAAGCGCTCCGTGGCGCCGCTTGAGAGCTTCACCTCCAGACCTTCCGGGGACGCCTCCACCGAGACCACCTCGGTGGAGGTGTGGATCGCCTCGTAGCGTCCGCTGATCCGCTTCTGCAGCGGCGCCACCAGGTCGGGATCGCAGCCGGGGATGAGCTGGTCCAGCAACTCCACCACCGTGACCCGGGAACCGAGGGCCTCGTAGACGGTGGCCATCTCCAGGCCGATGATCCCACCGCCGATGACCAGCAGCCGCCCCGGGATCGCGGTGGGGGAGAGGGCGGCGGTGGAGTCGACCACGCGAGGGTCCCGAGGGAGCAACGGCAGCTGCGCCGCCTGCGAGCCTGCGGCGATGACGCAGTGCTCAAAGGTGATCTCACGCTCGCCGGCGCGCAGCGAGTGGGGTCCGGTGAACCTCGCCTCGCCACGCACCACCTCCACCTGACGCTGCCGTGCGAGGCCGGCGAGGCCCCCGGTGAGCTTGGCGACGACCCCATCCTTCCAGGCCAGCAGCGCTTCCAGGTCGATCTCCGGCTCGCCGAAGCGAATCCCGCGCTCGCGCATGTCCTGCACCTCGCCCAGCACGCGGGCGGCGTGGAGCAGCGCCTTGGAGGGGATGCAGCCGACGTTCAGGCACACGCCCCCCAGGCGCTCGTCGCGCTCCACCAGGATCGTCTTCAGGCCGAGGTCGGCGGCGCGGAACGCCGCGGTGTAGCCGCCGGGGCCGGCGCCGATCACGACCACCTGAGCCTCGGGGGAACCGCGAGTGCCCGCGGCCGGCTCATCGGTCGCTGCGGGCTCCCCGGCCGGCTCATCGGTCGCTGCGGGCTCCCCGGCCGGCTCATCGGTCGCTGCGGGCTCCCCGGCCGGCTCATCGGTCGCCTCACGCTCCAGGTCCAGCAGCACCGTGCCCTCTGCCACGCGATCCCCGATCTGCACCCGCAGACCCGAGACGACGCCGGCAAACGGTGCCGGCACGTCCATCGTGGCCTTGTCGGACTCCAGCGTGACCAGCGGATCCTCGGCCGCCACCGAGTCCCCCGCCGCGACGTGGATCTCGATCACCGGCACGTCGGCGAAGTCGCCGATGTCCGGTACCGGGACCTCGGTCGCTGTCATAGCAGCGCTCGGCGCAGATCGCCGAGCAGGCCGGCGAGATGGGTCACGAAGCGAGCTGCGGCCGCGCCGTCGACGACGCGGTGATCGTAGGAGAGCGACAGCGGCAGCATCAACCGGGGGACGAACTGCGCGCCGTCCCACACCGGCTTGGTCGCGGCGCGGGTGGCGCCGAGGATCGCCACCTCGGGCGCATTGACGATCGGCGTGAACGAGGTCCCGCCGATCCCCCCCAGCGAGGAGATGGAGAACGTGCCGCCGGTGATGTCGGCCGGACCCAGCTTACCCTCACGCGCGCGCGCGGACAGGCGAGTCAGCTCGGCAGCGATCTCAAGCAGGCCCAGACGGTCGGCGTCGCGGATCACCGGGACCACCAGTCCCTGCGGCGTGTCGGCGGCGAAGCCGACGTTGACGTAGCGCTTGAGCACCAGCTCCTCACCATCGAGGGAGGAGTTGAAGTCCGGGAAGGCCTTGAGCGCCGCCGCGCACCCCACCACCAAAAAGGCGACCATCGTCACCTTGACCTCCTGCTCGGCGTTCAGCCGCCGCCGCCACGCCTCCAAATCGGTGATGTCGGCCTCGTCGTTGTGCGTGACGTGCGGGATCATCACCCAGTTGCGGGCGAGGATGGGAGCGGAGATCCGCTGGATCCGGGTGCGGGGGATCCGCTCCACCGGGCCGAACTTCTCGTAGTCAATCGATGGCCAGGGCGCCAGCGAGAGCCCCAACCCGGGGCCAGCCGCCGCAGGCGGGGCCGGCCCTCCTGAACCAGATTCCTCCACGTCCTGACGAGTGATCCGGCCGCCGCGGCCGGAGCCGCTCACCTCCGTGATGTCGACCCCGCGCTCACGCGCCAGGCGCCGGGCGCTAGGGCTGGCGTGGATGGGACCGGCCGGCGGGGAACCCTGCGCGGCCTCGGCCTCGGGCTCGGCCTCGGCCTCGGGTCCGGGCTGCGGCTCCGGCGGCTCGGGCTCGGGCGGCTCGGCCGCCAGCGCGCCGCCCACCGCGTCCGGGGCACTGGCCTCAGCCGGGGCTCCGCTGGAGGCCACCGCCGAGGCCTGGGAGGCTGGGGAGGCAGCGGCACCGTTGGCGCCGTCGGTGCCAGACACCATCGTCAACAGCAGTGTCCCTTGTGAGACCCGGTCGCCCACCTGTACGTGCAGCTCGCGGATCTCCCCGGCGAACGGTGCGGGAACATCCATGGTCGCCTTGTCTGACTCGAGCGTGAGCAGGGGGTCATCGACGCCCACCGCGTCGCCGGGCCCGACGAGAACCTCGATCACGGGCACCTCGTCGAAGTCGCCGATGTCCGGCACCTCGACCGAGATCACTTCCGCGGCGCTCATACGCTCGTCGGCATCGCCGCCTCCGGGTCGATCCCGAAGCCCTCGATCGCCTGCTCCACCCGCTCCACGGGGATCCGGCCGGCCGCGCAGAGCTCCTTGAGCGCCGCGAGCGCGACGAACTGGCGGTCGACCTCGAAGAATCGCCGCAGCGCCTGCCGGGTGTCGCTGCGACCGAAGCCGTCGGTGCCCAGGACGCGGTAAGGGCCCGGCACCCACTGGCGGATCTGATCGGCGTAGGCGCGGATGTAGTCCGTGGCCGCCACCGCCGGGTCACCGGAGTCACCCAGGCATTCGGACACGTACGAGCGGTGCCCCTGTGCCTGCGGGTGCAGCATGTTCCAGCGCTCGGTCTCGATCCCGTCCCGACGCAGCTCGGTGAACGAGGTGACGCTCCAGACCTCTGCGGCGACGCCGAAGTCCGCCTCCAGCAGCTCGGCGGCCAGCAGCACCTCGCGCAGGATCGTGCCCGAGCCCAGCAGCCGCACCCGGGGCCCGTCGCCGGTCGCCTGCCGCACGCGATACATACCGCGCAGGATTCCCTCCTCGCTGCCGGGAGGCAGGGCGGGATGGTGGTAGTTCTCGTTCATCAGCGTGAGGTAGTAGAAGACGTCCTCCTGTTCGACGCACATCCGGCGCAGGCCGTCTTGGACGATCACCGCCACCTCGTAGCCGTAGGCCGGGTCGTAGGCGCGGCAGTTGGGGACCACCGAGAAGAGCACGTGGCTGTGGCCGTCCCCGTGCTGGAGTCCCTCGCCGTTGAGGGTCGTGCGCCCGGCGACGCCCCCGAGCAGGAACCCGCGCGCGCGGCTGTCGCCCGCCGACCAGATCAGGTCACCGACCCGCTGGTAGCCGAACATGGAGTAGTAGATGTAGAAGGGCACCGTCTGCGCGCCGTGGGCGCTGTAGGAGGTGCCGGCGGCGATGAACGAGGAGACCGAGCCGGCCTCGGTGATCCCTTCCTCCAGGATCTGGCCGTGCGCCTCCTCCTTGTAGAAGCTCAGCTGCTCGGAGTCCTGCGGGCTGTAGCGCTGGCCCAAGGGCGAGTAGATCCCGACCTGGCGGAACAGCCCCTCCATCCCGAAGGTGCGCGACTCGTCGGGGATGATGGGCACGATCCGCGGACCGATCTCCTTGTCGCGCAGCAGTGCCGCCAGCACCCGCACAAAGGCCATCGTGGTGGAGATCTCACGCTCGCCGGAGCCCTCCAGCTGACCCTTGAAGGTCTCAAGCGGAGGCACCGGCAGCGACTCCGGCGCCTGGCGCCGGCGGACAGGCAGCGACCCTCCCAGTGCCGCCCGGCACTCCCGCAGATACTGCATCTCGGGAGATTCGTCAGGCGGCTTGAGGTACTCCGCCTCACACACCTGAGCGTCGGTCAGCGGCAGCTCGAAGCGGTCCCTGAACATCAGCAGCGCGTCCTCGGTCATCTTCTTGGCCTGATGGGTGGTCATCTGCCCCTCGCCCGAGGCGACGCCCATCCCGTAGCCCTTGATCGTCTTGGCCAGGATCACGGTCGGCTGGCCGCGATGGCGAACCGCCTCGTGGTAGGCGGCGTAGACCTTCTGCTGGTCGTGTCCGCCGCGGTTGAGCAGCCAGATGTCCTCGTCTGACATGTGCGCCACGCGCTCGGCCAGCACCGGGTCGCGGCCGAAGAAATGCTCGCGCACGAAGGCACCGTCGCGGGACTTGAACGTCTGGTAGTCGCCGTCGACGCACTCCTCCATCACGTGCAGCAGCCGGCCGTCGGCGTCGGCGTCCAGCAGCGGATCCCAGCGCGAGCCCCAGATCACCTTGATCACGTTCCAGCCGGCGCCGCGGAAGTCCGACTCCAGCTCCTGGATGATCTTGCCGTTGCCGCGCACTGGGCCGTCGAGGCGCTGGAGGTTGCAGTTGACGACCCAGATCAGGTTGTCGAGGCCCTCGCGGCCGGCGAGGGCGGTGGCGCCCATCGACTCGGGCTCGTCCATCTCGCCGTCGCCGAGGAAGGCCCACACCTTGCGCTCAGCGGTGGCGGCGAGGCCCCGCGCCTGGAGGTAGCGCATGAAGCGGGCCTGGTAGATGGAGGTGATGGCCCCGATCCCCAGCGACACCGTGGGGAACTGCCAGAACTCTGGCATCAGCCACGGGTGCGGGTAGGAGGACAGCCCCCCGTCGCTCGAGACCTCCTGTCGGAAACCGTCAAGCTGCTGCTCGGTCAGCCTTCCCTCCAGGTACGCGCGCGCGTAGTTGCCGGGGGAGGAGTGGCCCTGGAAGTACACGAGATCGCCCTGATCCTCGCCTTCGGGCCCCCGCCAGAAGTGGTTGAAGCCGATCTCGTAGAGCGTCGCCAGCGACTGGTAGCTGGCGATGTGGCCGCCGAGGTCGGATGAGGTCTTGTTCGCCCGGATCACCATCGCCATCGCGTTCCAGCGCACGATCGAGCGCAGGCGTCGCTCCATCGCTGGGTCCCCGGGAAGCTGCGCCTCCTGCTCGGGGGCGATCGTGTTGATGTAGGGAGAGTTGAGGCTGCCGATCGGGCCCGTGCCGGCATGCTGGGCGCGCTCCAGGACTGCAACGAGGATCTGGCGCGCCCGCTCGGTGCCGTCGTGGGCGAGCACGGCGTCAAGCGCCTCCACCCACTCTCGGGTCTCGGCAGCGTCAAGATCGGCTCCGGCGCCGTTGGCAGTTACGGTCTGAGCCGGATCGGTCATCCGAGGAGTGAATATAGACCCGCGGCCACCTGAAGGGAAGTCGTCTCCGCTACGGTCACCGGCGTGGCGCTGCGAGCGGTGGACGGTGGGCCCGGGGCTCCCTGGAGACGGGAGCGTGGCGGCGCGCTCGACGAGCTGACGGTGGAGTCCGACGTGCTGGGAGGTAACCCGCTCGGTGATCCTGCCTTGCGGCCGCTGTACGTCTACCGGCCCGCCGACGTGGTGGCGGGCAGGGCCGGTCGGGTGCCTTCGATCTACGTGATCCAGGGCTACAGCGGCCAGGTCGACATGTGGCAGGGGCGCAGCGCCTTCCAGCCGACGATGATCGAGCGCCTCGACGATCTCTTCGCCCTCAGCGACTGCCCCGCCGGCGTGATCGTGTTCGTCGACGCCTGGACCTCGCTCGGCGGCTCGCAATTCCTGAACTCCACCAGCACCGGGCGCTACCTGGACTACCTCTGCGACGAGGTGGTGCCGTTCGTGGACTCCTGCTACCCGACGCTGTCCGATCGCGACCATCGCGGGATCGCCGGCCACTCCTCGGGCGGGTACGGCGCGATGGTGGTGCCGATGCTCCGCCCCGACGTCTTCGGAGCGCTGGCCTCCCACGCGGGCGACGCGCTCTTTGAGTGCTGCTACCAGCGAGATTTCCCGGGCATCGCCCGTGGCCTGCGAGACCACTTCGACGGCTCCTACGAAGCGCTGCTGGAGCAGGCTCAGGCGGCCGATCCCTTCGACTGGGTCCGGTTCGGAACCGCCTTCTCGATGTACGCCTACGCCGCCGCCTACACGCCCGATCCCGAGCGTCCGGGCAAGGCGCTGCTGCCTTTCGAGACCGCCACCGGCCGCCTGGTGCCGGCGGTGTGGGAGCGCTGGCTGGAGCTCGATCCGGTGCGCATGGCCCCGCGGCGCGTGGAGGCGCTCGGGAGCATGCGGCGGATCGTGCTCGAGGCCGGGCGCAGCGACGAGTACTTCCTGGACCTGGGGGCGGAGGCCTTCTCCGCCGAGCTCCGGAAGCTGGGCGTCGAGCACACGCTGGGGCTGTTCGACGGTCGCCATGGTGGGGTCTCATACCGCTACCCGGCGGCCATCGAGCAGCTGCTGCTGGCGCTGGCCGGCTGAGGGTGAGAGGCTGTCGGGATGACGCTTCAGGCTGATCGAGAGCTGATCTTCGCCGGACCCGCGGAGCTGGCGGGGCGGGTCCGTGCGCGGGAAGTCCATCCGCGGGAGCTCGTGGAGGCCTGCCTGCGCCGGATCGAGGCGCTCGACCCGCGGCTGAACGCCTTTCGGGTGACGATGGCCGGGGAGGCGCTGGCGGCGGCGGAGGGAGGGCGCAGCGATGGTCCGCTGGCCGGCGTGCCGATCGCGATCAAGGACGACTTGCCGGTCGCCGGCCGGTCCACGACGCGTGGTTCACGCAGCTACGGGGCGCCGGCAGCGGCGGACGCCGAGGCGGTGCGGCGCCTGCGCGCCGCCGGCGCGATCCCGATTGGGATCACCAACGTGCCCGAGCTGATGATCTTCCCGTGGACCGCCTCGGCGGCCAACGGCATCACGCGCAACCCGTGGGATCCCTCGCGCACGCCGGGCGGATCCTCGGGTGGCTCGGCGGCGGCCGTGGCCGCGGGACTGGTGCCGTGTGCCACGGGATCCGACGGGGGCGGCTCGATCCGCATCCCCGCGGCCGCGTGCGGGCTCGTGGGGATGAAGCCGACGCGGGGCCGGATCTCCTCGCAGCCGATGGGGGAGGGGTGGCTCGGGCTCAGCGTGTACGGGGCACTGGCTCGGACCGTCGCCGACAGCGCGCTGCTGCTCGACGCGATGCACGGCACGCTGGGGGGCGAGCAGCCGGCGGCGCCCCCGTTCTCCGGCCGCTACGTGGATGCCGCCACCCGCCCGCCGGGCAGGCTCCGGATCGCCCTCTCACGCAAGCTCCCGCCCGGCCTGCTGGGCAGGGTCTCGGCTGACCAGCGCGGCGCCTGGGAGCGCACCGCCATCGTGCTGGAAGAGCTCGACCACGAGGTCAGCGAGCGCGATCCGGCCTACGGGCTGGCGCAGGTCGACTTCCTCCAGATGTGGGTGCGAGGCGTCTACGAGGAGTCCCGGAAGCTGCCCGACCCCTCAGCGCTCGAGTCGCTGACGCGGCAGATGGCGGGCGCTGGGCGCCGGCTGGTGCCGCCGCGACGCCGGCAGGCGCTGACGGGCAAGCGCGAGCAGACCAGCCGGCGGATCATGGCGCTGTGGGAGGACTTCGACGTGCTGCTGACCCCGGGACTGGCGAGGACCGCGATCGACGCCGAGGGCGGCTTCGGCAAGCCGGCGCCGCTGGCGATCGACATCGCGGGCCGCTTCACCCCCTTCACACCGCTGCTCAATCTAACTGGCCAGCCGGCGATCGCGCTCCCGGCCGGCACCGGTGCGGACGGCCTGCCCCTGAGCGTCCAGCTCGTCGGCCGGCGCGGGGCCGAGGACGTGCTCCTGGCCCTGGCCGCTCAGCTGGAGCAGGCGCAGCCGTGGGCCCAACGGCGCCCGCCGCTCGCCTGAGCGCTCCGCCGGGTCGGGGCCGGGGCGGGGGCCGGGCTAGTCGTCCACCTTGTCCCGCTTGGGGCCCTCCCAGGGCTCGGCCTCGGGATCCTGAGCGGGATGGGGCTCGCTGGTGCTGGTGGCGCCGGTCTGGGTGTGCGGCGGCTCGCCGAAGGACGACCCCTCGGGATCACGCGGATCCTCGCGCTGCTCGTAAGGGTCGGGCCACTCGGTCGGATCCGGCTCACCCACCGGGGTGTTCAGCGCATGATGGGGTGAGGGATCGTGCGAGCGATCCCCGGGATCACGGCCGGGTGGTTCGGAAAAGCCGGTGGCCGGCTCTCCATCCGGTGCCTGTGAGGGTTGCGGATCCGAGGTCATGAGGGCTCCCTGAAGTAGCTTCTGCGGGCGTTTGGCCTGCCCACGGGACTGGCGGTCCAAACCGGTGTTACGCTGAGCTCACATGAAGGCGAGCCCTGGAGCGGTGACGCTGACCCTTCCGCGGGTGGCGGTCGATCGTCGAGGGATCACCGTGCTGGCGTGCGTCACGGGTGCGTGGACATCACCCAGGGCGCGGTGCCGGCGCTGCTGCCGTTCCTGATCCATCACCGCGGCTACAGCTATGCCGCCGCCTCGGTGCTGGTGCTGGTGCTGGTGCTGGCGATGACGATCACCTCGTCGTTGATCCAGCCGCTGTTCGGCCATCTCGCCGACCGCCGCTCGCTGCCGTGGCTGCTGCCCGGCGGCGTGCTGGTCGCCGGGGCGGGAACGGCCCTGGGGGGGGGGGGGGGTGCATCCGTCCTGGCTCACCTTCGCCACGATCGCCCTGGCGGGGGGTGGGCGTGGGCGCCTACCCCCCGGAGGCGGCGCGCTACGCCAACTACGTCTCCGGGAGCCGCCGCGCCAGCGGCATGAGCCTGTTCTCGGTGGGCGGCAACGTCGGGTTCGCCCTGGGACCGGTGCTGGTGACGCCGCTGGTGCTGACGCTCGGCCTCGGCGGCACGGTCTGGCTGATCGTCCCCTCGGTGGCGGTCGCCGTGCTGCTGCTCTGCGGCATGGCGCACCTACGCTCCTTCCGGCCCCAGGCAACCGCGTCGCCGGGCGCTGGGGTGGCGCCGCCGCCCCCGCCCGTCGAGGACCGCTGGGGGCCGTTCTCGCTGGTCGCCGCCATCGCCGCCTTCCGCTCGGGGGCCTACTTCGGGCTGCAGGCGTTCGTGCCGTCGTACTTCATCGCCCATTTCGCCGCCTCCGCGGGCGAGGGCAACGCCGCCCTCACGGTGATCCAGCGGGCCGGCGGTCAGCTTCATCCTGCTCGGCCTGGTCGGCTTCTTTACGATCGGCAACTTCTCGATCACGGTGGTACTGGGGCAGGAGTTCCTGCCCGGTCGGATCGGATCGCCTCCGGGGTAACGCTGGGGGCCGCGATCGGCATCGGCGGCGTCACCGCGGCGCTGCTGGGCGTCCTCGCCGACCACGCCGGGTTGACCGCGGTGATGCTGGTGATCGCCGCGCTGCTGGTGCCGGCGCTGCTCTGCGCCCTGGCCCTGCCGCTGGAGCGACGCAGGGGCGTAGAGGCGTAGGGCCGCCCCGGCCGGGTAGCGAGCGCTGATGCAGGAGATCCTCCCTGGCCTCTTTCACTGGACCGTTTTCCACGAGCCGATCGGCGCCCGCGTCAGTTCGCTCTACTTTGCTCCGGCCGGCGTGGTGATCGATCCCAAGGAGCCCGAGGAGGGTCTCGATTCGCTTCCGGGCAGGCCCCAGCAGGTGCTGCTCACCAGCGGCCACCACGATCGCGACGCCGCCCGCTTCGCCGAGGCCTTTGGCATCCCGATCCGGGTCTCACGCCCGGCCGCGGAGCGCCTCGGCGACCGGTTGCCGGTGGAGGTGTTCGAGGATGGCGACGAGGTGGCGCCAGGGGTGCGGGCGATCCACATCGGCAAGATCTCCGAGGACGAGGGCGCCTTTCACCTGGATCTCGCCGAGGGGGTGATCGCCTTCGCCGATGGCCTCATCCGCTACGGGGAGACCCTCAGCTTCGTACCGGACGAGCTGATCGGAGAGCACCCCGAGCGCGTCAAGGAGGGTCTGCGCGACGCCTTCCGGGGCCTGCTCACGCGTGACTTCGACCACCTGGCCTTCGCCCACGGGGACCCGCTCATCGGCGGGGGCAAGGAGGCGCTGCGGAAGTTCGCCGCGGCGGGCCAGGACCAGCTCCGCTAGCGGAGGGCCACGGAGGCCCCGGGATCAGTAGTAGATGTCGCACACCGGGCTCGCCCCGGCGTGGAAGGTGCGTCTGAACAGGCGTAGCCGGGAGAACTCCAGGTGGCCGCAGAGCCGGCGGGGGTGGTCGAGCGTGACCGTCTGCTCGGAGGTGATGCAGGGTCCGCCGCCGCCGCCGCAATCCCGGGCCCGTCCGTGGCCCACGGCCCGCGTGGGCGTATAGAGCGTCCAGGTCATGTGGGTGAAGCAGGTGCGGTTGGTGGGGCACCAAGTCCGCGGGCGGTAGCGATCACCCGCCCGGACGTGCGGCCCGGCCGCGGTCGCCGTCCCCATGAGGACGGCGGAGACGGTGGCGGCCAGGAGTGCCGCGAAGCATCAGCGAGAGCCAGCCCTTGCGGGACATGTCCTCAAGGGTACCGTTCCTGCGCGATGAAGCGCTCGGCGAGCAGCACCGCGCGAACGAGGTCGGCGGGCGCGGTGGGGGTGCTGTGCCTGCTCGTCGCCGCGCTGAACGCGGTGCTCGTCCATCAGCGGGGGCTCTCCGGCGACGAGCCCTACTACGAGCGCATCGCCAGCCACCCGGCCGGCCCGCACAACTTCCCTTACGCCTTTCGCATCGGGCTTCCGTATCTGGTTCACGTGCTGCCGTTCTCCCACGCCTTCTCGTGGGAGCTGCTAGCACTGATCGCCGCTGCCGCCGCCGGCGGGGCGCTGTGGTCGTTGCTGACGGAGCTGGGGACCGAGCCCCCGCTGGCCGCCTGCCTGTCGGTCGGCTTCACGATCTCGCCGCCGCTGCTGGTGGTGCTGCTGCGTAACGGCCGCGGCGTCGACGCGCTGGCGATCCTGGTGATTACGCTCGGGTGCCTCTTCATCGTTCGCCGGCAGCGGCTCGCCCTGATGCTGACGCTGCTGGTCGGGACGACGGTGCACGAGTCCTGCCTGTTCCTGATCCCGCTCGCCTACGCGGTGTGGGCGCAGCGCCCCGTGGATCGCGCCGCGCTGCGGGACCTGGCGCTCGTCGCGGCGCTGCCGGCGCTCGTGTACCTCTACCTGCGCAGCGCCATCGTCGCGGTGGGGGAGGGCTACCAGCCCGGCTACGGGCCCTCCTTTGTGCACGAGCGGATCGCCTTGATCCGCGATGCGCTGAGGGGCGGCGGCTGGAAGCTGGAGCTGCGCCGGCTGGCCCTGTCCTTCGGGCCGCTGTGGCTGGTCGCGCCGGTGGCGCTGCGGCGCCCTGGCTTTCCTCGCCGCGGATTGGTCCTCGTGGCCCCGTGCGCGCTGTCGATGACCTTCGCCCTGGACTGGGGACGGGCGATCTTCTTCGCCGCGCCCGTCTTCTACGCCGCCGCGGGGAGCGTGCTCAGCGGTCGTCGCCGACTCGCGCTGGCGGTGGTCGTGATGCTCCTGGCGGTCGATCTCGGCTACGCCGGCTACATGCAGCTGCACGGCGTCAGGCATGGCCTGGACAGCACCGCGCCGCCGGCGCGGGGGCCGGTTCACTAACCTCGATTCTCGGTCAGATAGTTGTGCTGAGGTTTCGGGGTCGGTCATCTTGGCGGGAAGCGGAAGCGCAGCTCGCGGCCGTTGAGCCAGGGGATCGTGGTGGCTTGGTCGGCGAGGCCGGCG
>JAABUU010002385.1_pt1 | contig 26952 bp, 21 predicted proteins | sample 5559301 | NCBI WGS metagenome assembly JAABUU01 (sample SAMN10711884, study PRJNA513360) | rock metagenome | isolation source: Antarctica rocks | place: Antarctica: Victoria Land, Richard Nunatak white | reverse complement strand
CGATGGACGGGTCCATGCGGCCTGCGCTCCTGGCCGTGTGGAACAGACACGGCTAGCGCTAGCATGCCCCATGCGGCCCGTTCCTGTCATTCGCGCCCCGCTCCACACTTTAGTGGGGTTGTACCGGGGGTTGCGACGCTCGTATTAATGCTCCTCCTGGCCCTGTTCGTTCCATCAGTGGCGCACGCGCAGGGAAGGTCGCCGACGAGCCAGGGGAGCGCGGTGGCGCAAGACGTGGCCGTGGGCCGCACGTACCTGGCGCAGCCTCTCTCGAATGCCATCTTCGTGCTGGCGTCGGGGAGTATGGAGTTGCTCTCCGTCCTCAGGGTACCGGCCTCTCCGACGGGGCTCGTCGTCGACACGCGTCGTCATCTGCTTTATGTCTCTGCTGACAAAGCGGGCGTCATCAGTGTCTATGACGATCGTACGTACCGGCTGGCGCGCCGCTATGGCGTTGGCGGTCATCCGGCTGGTTTAGCCTTGGCGAGGCAGGGACAGCAACTCCTTATGACGGATGACAGCGACGGCAGCCTGCGCGCGTTGACGCTCTCTGGATCGTATCAGCTGCCGAGCCAACTCTTCGTCTTGAGTTCGTCTACTATGCCGCTGGCCCTCCTTGCCCACGGTCGGCGTGGTCTGGTGAGGAGGCGATGACGTGGGGGCAGGGCTTCACGCCCGGCGAGCGCGTGGCGCTGTCCTGGGGCGTACAACCCGTGGGCGGCGATGTCGCCAACGCGGTGGGGATCGTTATGGTACGCTTCCGCGTGCCGCGCGGGGCAACGCTTGGCGACCACCTCGTCATTTTACAGGGCGCGCGGAGCAGCAAGAGCGAGAGCGGGCTGCTCCGCGTCGTGCCGGCGCCACCCGCGTCGCGGCCACCGATGCGTTATAAGCGAGGCGACACACGGTCCGCGGCATCGCTGCTACAGGCAGTGCTCGCGCCAAGTGTCACTATTCCTCTGTCTCTACCAGGGTCTCACACGACGCGCCGAGCGTCGCGGGCGCGGGCCCTGCACACGAAAAGTGTGGCGCGGGTGACCGCGGGCGGGCTACGCGTCCCACTCGCGCTACTGTCGGTTGTCCTATTGCCCCTCGCGCTGGCGCTACATAGGATAGGGAGAGGACGCCGGCGCGCCAAAGGCCGGGCCACGGCCAAAGCCGGTAAAGGGCCACCGGCCGGGGGTAAGGGCGGCGCGCCGCGCGCGGCGCGCCCATCGCCACCGCTACAGAAAGCATCTTGAGCGGCGCATTCGGGCGTGCCGCTGGCCTGACCTTAAAAGGTCATGGTAGGGGACAGACCTTAAAAGGTCGTTCCGCGACGGCCGTAGGGCTGTGCCAGACGGAGGAGCGCGTGTCGCGCTCAGACAGACCTTTTAAGGTCCGTCTGCTGCCATGGTCTTTTAAGGCCAGGCCTCGGTATCGGAGAGTAAGAGTGGGAGAATAATGATGGCTCACGCGATAGATCACGGCCAACGGGCGGAGCCCGTCATGATGGACGCACGCATCACGAAGAAAATGTTGCAGGCATTGGCGCCCCTCCCCGATACGGCGATGCGCCTGCTCTCTTTGCTCGACGACCCCAACGTGCCGCTACGTGAGATCGCTGACATCGCGGTACGGGATGTCGGTATCTCGGCCACGATGCTGCGTATGGCCAATAGCGCCATGTTCGGCCTGCGGGGACGTGTCGGCAGCATCAGCGACGCCATACGCGTGATTGGGACGGCCCAGGCGCGCCTGCTGGTATTGGCCAGCGGGGTCTCGCAGACGGCGCAGAAAGAACTGCCGCTCTATGCTCTGGCCGCGGGCTCGTTCCTGCGGCACAGTGAGCTCGTGGGCAACGTCACCATGTACGTGGCGCGCGAGATGGGCTACGCCAATATCGGCAGCGCCTATAGCGCGGGACTATTACACGATATCGGGAAGATCGTCATCAACGGAGTGGCGCAACAAGACGCTATCTACACCCACACGACCCTCGAAGCCGTGATGGGACGTCATGGCTGCGCGTTGCCCGAGGCCGAGCGTATCGTCTGTGGGAGCACGCACGCTGAGGTTGGGCGTCAACTAGCCGAGTTATGGTCCCTGCCGCGCGAACTGACCGAGGCGCTGACGCTGCACCATGAGGCGCTGATGCCCGGCGCGGAGAATATGTTGGCCTGCTGTGTCGCCATCGCCAACGCAGCCGCCTGCGAGGTTGACCCCACGTATCCTGCGTTTAACCGCCCTGGGCCGCTGCCCGAGCCGTGCCCCGTCAACCTCGACACCGTGTGCGCCATCGCGGAGCAATACATCGACGAGAACGCGCGCTCGGCGTAGAAAGGCGTCAGGCGTCAGTAACCGCGATGAGCAGCCCACTCATTAACAGGTAACCCACTCGAACCACGGGCCGCCTGCCGCCTAATACACGGCCAACTGCTCCGCGTACGCCGAGCGACGGACGGACTCGAAGGCGGCTTTTTTGATTTGCCGGACGCGCTCACAGGTCAGGCTGTGACGCGAAGCGACCTGCTCGATCTTGACCGGGGTCGTGTCTCCCAGCCCGAACAGTTCGGTAATGATTTGCTGGTCGCGGCGGCTGACCGACTGTAGCGCCTGGTAGATCGTCTCCAGCATGTCACGGTTCTCGACGTATCGCGCGGGTCCCTCGGACTCGGCGGCCGCCAGCGCATCCAGGTGTAGTTCGGCCTCTTCGCCGGAGACGGCGACGATACTCCAGGGAGCTGGGTCGGACGCGCCGTGCTCACCTTGCCGCGCCGTCGTGAGACCGGCGGCGCTGTCGCGTTCCGCCTGCTGTTGCTGGTCCTTTAACGTACGGCGGTGCTCATCGATGAGGCGCGTGGGGATTTTGAGGGGGCCGTGGCTGCTCCAGATGGCGCGGGTGATCTGCTGGCGGATCCACCACACGGCATACGTGGAAAAGCGGAAGCCGCGGCTGCCATCGTAACGTTTGACGGCTTTCATCAGCCCAATATTGCCCTCTTGTATGAGATCAAGCAGCGAGAGGCCGGCCGCCTGGTATTCCTTGGCGATGCTGACGACGAGCCGCAGATTGCACTCGATGAAGCGCTCCTCGGCGTCGGCGTCGGCATGCTCACGGATGCGGCGGCTGAGTTCGCACTCCTCGGCGGCGGTAAGCTGAGGGTAGCGCGTGGCATCGCGCAGGTACGTGCTGATGAGGCTGACGTCGGCGGAATCGTCGGGCTCTTCGACGGGGCGATGGTCCCATGGGTCGAGTTGTATCACGTCGTCGAGGATGGGCTCGGCTGCTATCGTGCGCATCATCGTGCGCGGGGCGCCAGTGGGGGAGCTATGCATACGCATCATGCGCGCGTTCCTTTCGGCAGCCCGGCTAACTCGACGACATATCAGTGTCCGCTCGAGTCCCGTGGCTTTGCGTCCCCGCCTCTCGGCAGGTTTGCCTTTCCGGCCCGTGTCCCGTGTGTGGTCGGTCCGGGTGGATCAAACGATCCACGTACGCACGCAAGATAGGCGCGATGGGGGGGAGGGGCAATAGCCCGAATGGGGGATATGGCGAGGCATGGCCCGAACCTGGCCTTAAAAGACCATGGCAGGAACCCGACCTTGAAAGGTCACTCTGGCGGAATATCCTGTGCGGGTGGCAAACGCCGGGCGCGGGCGCTATCGCGCCGCCGCCATCGCTAGCGCCGCGCCGCCGGTGGCTGGCCGTCCCGCCTCGCGGACGGCCGTCTGCCAAGCTGTGAGCAATTGGCGCAGCAGGCCGGTGACTTCGTCGAGCGGCCCGCGGTCCTTGTCGATATTGGCGGCGACGAGGCGCTGTAGCATGTAGCCGTAGAGCCGGTCGAGCGTCACGGAAACGTCGCCGCCGCGCTCGTGGTCGAGCGTGCGCCGCAGCTCGGATACGATGTCTTGCACGCGCACGATATGACCGTGCGCCTTGGCGGGGTCGCGCCGGTCGATGGCCTGGCTGGCCTGCCCGGCGTTTTTGATCGCCGCTTGGTAGAGCTGGATGAGAAGGTCTCCGGGGGTGGCTGTCTGCGTCGTGACTTTGCGATACTGCGCGTACCCACCTAGCTGCATGGATCTATGCTCCCTCTCGGCATCCCCGCATCACGCGTGCTCGCGTGATGCGGTTGTCAGTGTTCTTTGCTCTATCTTATTCGGCGGATCGCGCCGCTTCTGGAGGGGTCACACCCACTGTAGGACCATTGTCCGGCCGGGTCCCGCTGTCCTTGCCGAGGCTCTGGTAGGCCAGCATCTCCTGCCGTATTTGGGCGATCGTCTCGGGCGGACTCGCGGCGACGACCTGATGGGTGGTCGGGTCGATCACGCGAATCTCCGCGAGCGTATTGTCGGCGCCCATGATGTAGTCCGTGACGAGGGTACGCCCGGCGCCGAGGGTCGCCTGCGCGCTGCTGAGCGAGATGCCGCGCAGCGGTGAGTCTCCGCCCATGTGGCTGGGCGATTGTGCCTGAGCTTGCTGCTGGGCGACTACCGCGAGTTGACGCGACGACGTGTCGGTAGTCGCCTGACGTAGATCTGTGTGTGTCTGTAAATGTTCCATCATCGTCCTCTCGTCTTGTAGGGCTTAGCCCCGCCAGCTTGGGCGCGGATCACCGCTGTCGCACGGCAGGGCGCCGGAGAGATAGCGTGTGGCCTGCTGGCGCCTTGTGAGGTTTGCCAGGTCGCGCCGTACCACCGCCATGCAGGCGTGGATGGACTGCTGCAGGTCTTCGGAGCGCTCGCGCACCCGCGCGGCCAACGCGGTGAGTTCGGGCGCCCAGGGCGTGTGCGGCGGCAGGTAGGCCAAGGCCTCGCTCACCGTCTGACCGCGTAGGTCGGAGAGGCGCGTGAACGAGGCCATGTCGCCCGTATCCAGGGCGTGCGCTTGCTGATCGTTAAGCGCCGCCAGTTGCTCCAACAGCGCGCGCTGCTTGCCCTCGACGGGTGTATCTAGCATCGAAAATTCTCCCTTACTACGGCCCATTGCCCGACGAACTCGACGAGCTTGACGAACTCGACGAGCTGACGCCGGAACTGGCGAAGATCGCCGCCTGGTTGTTGAGCAGGCTGAGCGCGTTGCTCATGGCCGTGAACTGCGCCGTCAGTATCTTGCGGTGGTTAGCCATCGCCGCCTGCAGCGCCGTGATCTGCGTCTGAATCGTCTTGACGCGCGCGTCGCCCGAACTTTGGTACTGCCCAAACGGACCGGTGAATGGGTTCGACTGCTGGAGCAGATAGGTGTTGAGTTGCTGCGCCACGCCGTCGAACCCATTCACCGCTTTCGTGCCGTTGAAGAGGTTCGCGACCGCGCTTGGATTAGCAGTGAGCGCGGCGGCCAGCTTCGTCGCGTCCAGCTGCAGCGTCGTCGTCGTGCCGGCGGCGCTGCCTACGCGGCCCGTGGTGACGCCGATGTCCTGCAGCGACTGGTACGATCCCGACGAGGTCAGCGCGCCCGTGATCGTGGTGATCAGGCGATCTTTGAGACTGTTCAACACCGGATCGCCGAGCAACGAGCTATACGTGCCGCTGGCAGGGTCTTTCTGCTGCGTCAGATTGATGTCGCCCAGTACCTTGTTGACGCCGTCGACAAACGCTTGCACTTGCTTGGTGACGCCCGCGGTGTCGGGGCCCACCGTCAGCGTCGCCGTCTGCCCCTGCGTCAGGGCCGTGATGGAGAGGCCGGGTACGACGTTGCTGAACGTGTTCGTGGGTGACGTCACGGTCGTCTTGCCATTGAGGGTCAAGCTGGCGGACGCGCCCAGCGCCTGCGCCCCCGTCGTGTCCGGCTGTAGATTCATCGCCTGCAAGAAATTGCCGGTCGTATCGTGCAGGTTCATCACCGCCTGCCCCGTCGTCTTGTTGGTCAGTACGAGCGCGTCGGTCGCGCTGTTGTACTGCGCCGTCACGCCGGCCGGCGAGCTATTGATGCGGCCAAGTACGTCGTTCAGCGCGTCCGTCCCCGCGTTCCAGCTAATGGACACACCGTTGATGGCGAACGAGCCCGTCAGGTTGCCCGCGCCGTCGTTCGTGGTCGACGTCAGTGGCGTAGCCAGCGCGGCCGCGTTCAACCGCTGCGCGGGTTGGACCACGCCGACGCCCGTGCTGCTGGACAGCGCGTCGCCAGGCGCCACCGTGCCCTGCACCGTGGCGAGGTTCATTAGCGACAGGAAGTTGGACGAGTCGCCGCCGGCGCCGAATACGATCTTGTGCGACGACGCCGCGCCTGCGGCGAGACTCACCTGCAGCTTGTTGTTGGACAGCGTGACGCTCACGGCGCTGGAGTCCACGCCGACCGCGCCCGCGATCGTGGACTGCATCTGACTGAGCACGCTCTGTAGCGTCTGCGACGGGTCGACGGCGATGGGCGGGAGGACCTTGCCATCGACGACGAGACTAAAGTTGCCCGCCGTCAGCGTACCGTTGAGGTTCAGCGCACTGAGCGTTTTGGAAGGGTCGATGGCCGCGCCGAGGGGACTTTGCGACGTGGCGACTGTTGGCGTGGCCAGACTATTGACCAGGACGGTATAGCTCCCCGCGACGGCGCTGGGCCCGGCCGTAGCGGTCGTGCCCGTCGCGTTGGAGGACGTGACGGCGTTGGCCTGCACGTTGCTTTGTAGTGTCAGGTTAAACGCCAGCGAACCAAGCGCCGTGACATCGGTCCCGATACTCTTGTAAATACTCTCATTGGTCTGGATATTCTTAATCTGCGTTTGTAGATGCTGGATCGGGATCTGGTCGGCCTGTAGCAGGGCGTTGACGACCGTGTTGGGGTCGAAGGGTAGCCCCGTCAGGCTGCCGAGCGAGCCCAGGTAATCGACCGGCGTGGTCCCGGCCGTCGTGGATGTCGTGGACGAGCCGATCGTGCTGTTGTTCGACATGGTGTGTTTCTCCTAGGCACAGAATAGCCGCGCCGCTATCAACGACGGAAACCCAGCCGGGCGAGATCTGTTCTCGCCTGGCTGGGTGGTGTCAGGCGCGCATGGTTGTCGTCACGCGCGCCGTCTCTACTTACTCTCCGGCGGATTAGCCGAGGAGCTTGAGCACGCCCTGCGGGGCCTGGTTGGCCTGCGCGAGCATCGCCGTGGCGGACTGCTGGAGGATCTGCGCCGTGGCCAGGCTGGTCGACTCCTGGGCCATGTTGACGTTGGTGATCGCGCTGTAGGCGGCGGTCATGTTCTCCGAGCCGATGGCCAGGTTGCTCATGGCCGAGGAGAGGCGGTTCTGCACCGCGCCGAGGCTGGCCGCCTGCGTCGACACCGTGTTGATCGCGGCGTCGATCGTGGTGATCGCGGCGTTGGCATTGGCTTGCGTCGTGATGTCGAGCGCGCCCGTCGTCTTGGCCGCGCTGGTCTGACTGCCGTCGGTGGCGTAGACCGCCGCGGCGTTGCCCGCGCCCGATGCCGAGATACCCAGCGAGAACGAGTCCATCGCGCTGATGGCGACGTTGAGGTTCTGGCCGGCGTTGGCGCCGACCTGTAGCGTCACACCGCCGGTCGTGGTCGCGACGGAAGCGCCCGTGACCGCGTAGGAGCCGGTCGCCGGGGTGCCGGGGGTGGCCAATGTCGCATCGTCCCCGACCACCGCGGCTTTACCGGCGACATCAATCTTAAAGCCGGCGACCCCGGAAGGGGCGGTGCCGTTGATCGTATACTCGGTATTGCCGGCGGCAGTGGTGGTGCTGGCCGTGTACGTAGTGAGGTCGAGCTTGTAGGTCTTCCCGTTAAGGGTGACCGTTCCGGCGCTACCATCGGTCGTGGTGGCGCCCGTCTTCGCCAGGCTGAAGTTGACGGTACCGTTAGCCAGACCGGTACCCGCGACCGTCGTGACGCCCGTCTTGGTGCCGTCGAAGCCGCTTACCGTAACGGCGCCCGCCGTGCCGCCGGTGTACGTCGATGTCGTGGCCTGCGCGCCGTCGAGCAGGTTCTTGGTGTTGAACTGCGTCGTGCCGGCGATCTGCGTGATCTCGTTGGAGATCTGGTCGGCCTCGGACTGTAGTTGCGTACGGTCGCTCGACGTGTTGGTATCGTTGGCCGACTGCACTGCCAGTTGACGGAAGCGCTGCAGCAGGTCTTGCGTGGTTTGCAGGCCGCCCGAGGCCGTCTGGATCATCGAGACGCCGTCCTGAGCGTTGGCCGAGGCTTGGTCGAGGCCCTTGCTCTGCGCCTGAAGCTTGTTGCTGATGGCGTAGCCGGCGGCGTCGTCGGCGGCGCTGTTGACGCGCTTGCCGCTGGAGATGCGCTGCATCGATTTGGCGAACGACATCTGGTTGATGTTGAGCTGGCGTAGCGCGTTCTGGGCTTCGAGGTTGTTGTTGATGCGCAGTCCCATGGTGGTTGAACTCCCTGTCCCTACTCTATCGCGAGTGCTTCCGTGCCCCCGCGTCTTTCTCGTGACAGCCTCTCGCTGCCTACATACATATCTTCGGGGGCGTTTCGCGCTTCTGTAGGGCCGGCGCCCAAATTAGGAGAATATTGCTAGCGGGCGCCCGCCGAATGGGGGACAGGCCCTCACCCCTTATCTGCTGGGCACGTATAATGCGCCAATCCCGTACTGGGGATTGGGGATAATGGGCGCGCGTGATACGTGTGACGCCCGACGTGGAAGGGATCGAAAAGCATGGCGGATATACCATACGCGGGGACGGTGCGCGCGCCGGATGTCCCGGTCGGCCTGGATTGGTTCAACGTGGAGCGCGCGCTGTCGCTCGCCGACCTGCGCGGGCGCCTGGTCATCCTCGACTTCTGGACCTCCTGTTGAATTAATTGCCAACATATGCTGCCGCAGTTGCGGCGGCTCGAAGCGATGTACCCCGCCGACCTCGTAGTGATCGGGGTACATGCGCCCAAGTTCCCCGCCGAGCGCGACTCGGCCAACGTGCGCGCGGCCGTGCTGCAATTCGGCGTCACGCACCCCGTAGTGAGCGATCCCGACCATGCCGTCTGGGACGCCTATGCCGTGCGCGCGTGGCCCACGCTCATGTTTATCGACCCACAGGGGCGTGTGATCGGCGCGCACGCCGGTGAGTTGCATTTCCCCCAGTTGGGCGAGGTCGTGGGCGCGATGCTGTACAAACTGCGCGGCGATGGGCTGCTCGATCACGACGACCTACCCCTGCCGCTGCAGCCCGAGGCGCGTCCGTCCGGCCCACTCGCGTTTCCCGATACCGCGCTCCCCGACGAGGCGGGGGACCGCATCGTGGTGAGCGATACGGGCCACCATCGTATCGTGGTGATGAGCCGTGGCGGCCGGATGGAGCATGTGTTCGGACGCGGGGCGCCTGGGCTTTCCAACGGCAACGGACAGGCCGCGTTCAACGCGCCGCGCGGGCTGGCGCTCGCCGGCGACGATCTCTACGTGGCCGACACCGAGAACCACGCCATCCGCCGCATCGACCTTGCCTCAGGGCACGTAAGCACGATCGCCGGGACGGGCGCGCAGGCCGCCAGCTTCAATCGCGGCGGATCAGCGCGCGAGACGCCGCTCTCGTCGCCGTGGGACTTGGCGCTCTCCGCGGACGCGCGCACGCTCTACGTGGCCATGGCCGGTTTCCATCAGGTGTGGGCGCTTGATCTCGCCAGCGCTATGATCGGCCCGTTCTCGGGGACGGGGCACGAGGGCATCAAGGACGAGGCGCGCCCGCGCGCCTGGCACGCCCAGCCGTCCGGCATCGCGCTCGCGGACGGTGTGCTCTACGTGGCCGACAGCGAGACCAGCGCGGTGCGGACGGTCGAGCTGGGCGGCGCGCAAGGGCGGGTTGGTACGCTGGTGGGGCGGGGGTTGTTCGAGTTCGGCGACCGCGACGGCGACGCCGAGACGGCGCGCCTGCAGCACCCACTGGGCGTCTGCGCGGCCTTCGGCGCGATGTGGGTGGCCGACTCCTACAACAACAAAGTGCGTCGCATTGACATAAACACTGGAGAGGTGCGCTCATTTGTTGGGGATGGCGCGCATGGGCTGGAGGACGGAGTCGGGCCAGGCGCGCGCTTGTGGGAGCCGGGTAACATCCGCGCGGGCTGGAAATGGCTCTATGTAGCCGACACCAACAACCACGCCGTGCGCGTGCTCGACCCTGCTAGCGGGGCGATCACGACGCTGCCCGTCGAGGAGTAGCGGAGGCGGTCAGGGCGGCTTTCCCGGCGCCGGTCTCTTTGGCGAGCGGCAACGTGACCGAAAGGCAGAAACCGCCATCGGGGCGCCGGCCGGCGTCGCAGCGGCCGCCGAGCGCGGCTACGCGCTCAGTGAGCCCTGGCAAGCCGTTGCCGCCATAGCCTGACTCAGGCGCGAACGGGGCGCCCACGCTGTCGTCGGGGCCGCGGCCGTCGTCGATGACCTCGACGCCGACGCAACCCTCGTCCTGTGTCGTGCGGATCGTGCAACGCCGCGCGCGGCTGTGCTTGACCACATTTGTCACGCCCTCGCGCACCGCCCAGGCCAGCGCCGCCTCGACGGCGGGGGGCGGCGACACGTCTTTGCCCTCGTGCTCGAAGGTAATGCCGGCCGCGGACAGGATTTCCCGCGCGCCGCGCAACTCGCCCGCCAGTGTGGGCTGGCGGTAGCCGGCCACCGCAGCGCGGACCTCTTGCAGCGCCGTGCGCGCCACGTCCCCCATCTCGCGGATCGCCGCGATGGCCTGATCGGGCGCCGTGGGGACGAGGTACTCGGCCACCTCACTCTTGAGCGCGAGGTGCGCAAGGTCGTGGCCCAGCAGGTCGTGCAGGTCGCGCGCGAAGCGCAGCCGCTCCGCTTCGACGGCCAGGCGCGCGTTCTCCTCGCGCGCGACCTGCAGCGCGCGGTTGGTCAGACGGAAGTGGTTGATGATGATCGTCAGGATACCAGCCATGCCGGTCCAGAACATCCCCGGTCCGACGTCGGCCAAGGCGCCGTGGCTGAGCCAGCCCAAGAGTCCTGTAAGCAGCGCCAACGCGGCCACGGCCCGCACGGCTTGACCTAGCGCGAAGCGTCCGCCCGCGCAGGCGCTGGTGAAGATGAGCATGCTTAACCAGCGTGGCCCGTCGCCTAGGATGAAGGCGGCGCTCAGGCCCGTGAGCGCGGCGATCGGAACCCAGCGCCACCGCCCCGACGTTGACGCCTGCTGCTGTGGAGTCGGGTAGGCGGCGCGGCTAAAGTCGTTGTGCCAGGAAGCCCACAGATAGACCGCGAGGAAGAGCGCGAGGCCGGCCAGGATCGCGCCGAGGCGTAGCGGCGCGGCGTGCGCGTGCAGCGCCTCCGCCAGGGGGGCGATGAGGTTCGTCAGGAATATCATCGGCAGCAGCGGCCAAAGGAAGGCGAAGCGCCCGCCGTCCGGCGCGGCGTCGCGCGTCCTAACCGCGTCAATCATCCGAACCTCCTCCTCTCCGCGTATAACCATGTCGTCATCGTACGAGAACGCGTAGGGGCGCCATCGACGCCCGCCGCCGTCCCCATCTGTCGTCTCGCTCCATTGTACATCGCGCATTGCCTTTCCTCCTCGGTTGCTCCATCGTATACTAGGGGGAGGAGGAATACATGGAAACATCACATACCCCGCCCCCCGTGGCCGTTAGCGTGCCTCGCCCGCTTACTCCGGATAAGGTGCGCCAAGTCCGTGCCCACATCGCCGCCGTCCACGATCACATACGCCGGCGCGGGGTCGATCCGACGCTGCTCCCCGACCCCGTCGAGGAGCTTATAAAAGCGCGCGACGCGGGCGGCTGGGAGTAGATGACGCCGGCGGTTGCCCCCGCTTTTGTCGTGGACGCCTCGATCGTCGTGCGTTGGCTCGTCGACGGTCCATTCAGCGTAGAGTGCCAGGCATTCCTTGACCGCTGTGGCGCCCTCGACGCGCGCCTCCTCGCTCCGACCTGCCTGTATTCCGAGGTTGCCAATGCCCTCTATCGTCTCTGCCTCGCTCCAATCGTCCCGCCGCCGCTCGTCCCAGGCGAAGCCATAGATCTCCTGCGCGGCGTGCCTGGCTTCGAGATTGCTTTTATCGACCGCGTGCATCATCTGGCGTCGGGCGAGATCGCGTTGACGCCCCAGTGGGAGCAAGCGCCGGATGGGAGTATCCGTGACTATCGCCCGGATATCTACATTCGTGGGATTGAGTTGAGCTACCCAAGTCGACGCGGTTCGCTCTTTGACATGTCTTACGCCGCACTAGCGGAGCAGGCCGGAACGACGATGTGGACGATTGACGAACGGTTCTACAATGGCGCGCGTGCCCATGGCCTCTCCCAGGTCATGCATCCTGGCCGCGACGCGTTGCCGTAACGCGATAACGGTGCGTCGCTGACATTTCTCGTTTCGCATCCGTGTACCTCGCGCACCATGCGCCTCCGGCGTTCCGTGTGCTGGCTTGCCGCGATCGCGCCATGGGCTAAGGCGCGCCCCGCGATAACGAGGCGCGCCCCCTGTCTGCCCGCCGGTCTACCGGGCCGCGCTCGCCGCGCGGCCACCCTCCATGCTTGTGAGACCTACATGGACCGGCGATGGCTGGACGCGCAGCAGGCGCGCCGGGAGCGCCGGCAGCCACCAGTTCCAGCGCCCGAACAGCGACACCAGCGCCGGGACCAAGAGCATGCGCACCACCGTGGCGTCGAGCAGGATGCCCGCCGCCAGCCCCGTGGCCATCACTTTGATGTCCGTCATAGGCGTCGCGGCCATGGCGACGAAGGCCAGCGTCAGGATCAGCGCCGCGCTCGTGACCAGCCGGCCGGTGTGGCCGACGCCGCCGACCACCGCCGCCGTGGTCGAGCCGGTGCGGTCGTACTCCTCGCGCATGCGTGAGAGGATGAACACTTCGTAGTCCATCGACAGCCCGAACAGGAAGGCGAAGACCATCAGGGGCACCCACGCGGTGAGCGAGCCGGTCGCCGCGATGCCCCAAATGGGCTTGGAGCCGGCGCCGAACTGCCACACCAACGCCATCACGCCCCAGGCCGCGCCGACCGAGACCACGTTGAGCAGGACGGCCTTGAGCGGCAAGAGCAGCGAGCGGAAGGCGCGCACCAGCAGGATGAACGTGACCAGCGCGATCAGGCCGACCATTAGCGGGAAACTGCCGTAGATCGCCGCGACGAAATCGGCGTCGCCCGCGGCCGGTCCGCCCACCTTTGCTGGTGTGGAGCCGGCGTGCGCGGCCTGGCGCACCCGATCGAGCGTGGCGCGGCCCGTCGCCGAGGTACTATCAGTCGCCGGCAGCGCCACGACCAGGGCGGTCCCCGCGCGACGCCAGGCCGGCGTGGCCGGGGCCACGGCGCCGCGCACGCCGCTGACATGGGTGAGACGGAGGGCCAGCGCGGCGGCGTCGCGCGGGGTCGCCAGCACGTTGATGGGGTCGAGCGCGCCGGCGCCGATGCCGGAAGTTTCCAGCGCGCGCAAACCCTGGTAGGCCGAACTCGCGCCCGGCGTGGCCAGCGCGTCCACGGAGGGGGCGCCGAGCATGAGGCCGCTGAGGGGGAACAGCAGCGCGCCCAGGAGGAGCATGGCCGCGCCGGCGGCGACCCAACGTCGCCGCACGACGCCGCGCGCCCAGGCCGCCCACAACCGGCTGGGGCGCTCGCTGTGGCCGTGGCGCGGCCAATCAAGGCGCGGCCCGACCGCCGAGAGCAGCACCGGCAAGAGCGTGCAAGCTACCAGCACTGTTACCAGCGGGATGAGCAAGCCGCCGTAGCCGACGCTGCGCAGGAAGGCGAGGGGCAGCACGACGAGGGCCAGCAGGCTGATGCCCACGGTCGTGCCGCTGAAGATGACCGAGCGGCCGGCGGTCGCCATGGCGCGCACGACGGCTTCGTTATTCTCATACCCCTGGGCGCGCTCCTCACGCCAACGGGTGACGATGAGTAGCGAGTAGTCAATGGACACGCCGAGGCCGATCAGCGCGATCAGGAACGACACGATCACGGAGATGTCGGTGAAGGTGGTCAGACCCCAGACCAACAAGAAGGTGGTGGGGATCGCCACGAAGGCGACCAGCAGGGGTACAAACGCCAGGAACGAGCCGAACACAAGGATCAGGATGACCAGGGCGCCCAGGCCGCCGACCAGGGTTTCGGCCAGCACACCCGACGTACCGCTGCTCGCGGAGGGCGCCGACGCCAACGCGTCGCGGCCGGTGACGTAGACCCGCGCCCCCGCGATGGGGCGCGCCGCCAACGCTCGCTGGACCGCGGCGACAGGCGGCGGCGCCTGCGACCCTGGGTGGACGGCGGGGTAGACCAGGGCGAACGTGGTCCGCCCATCGGACGACACGAAGGCGCGGTCGCCGGTCGCCGCGTAGGAGACGACGCGGGCCCCCGGCGCCGCGGCCTGGACCGCTCCAAAGGCGGCGGCGAGCCGTGCGGTGACGCCGGGCGTGGCGACGGTCGTCCCCTGGGGCAAGATGATGACGGGGACCAGCGGGGACGCGGCGCCGTCCGTCCCGTAGGTATGTAGGATGGCGTTATTCGTATCGACGCCTTCGTAGCCCGGCGGGATGGAGCCGCCCTGTGAGAGAGCCTTGGCCGCCGACCCCGACGAGGCCAGGCTGGCGACGGCGATGATGAGCCAGCACGCGGCGACGAGGAGCCGATGCCGCAAAATCCAACGTGTGATGGTTGCCATGCTGTGACCTTTTCCTTTCTTCGCTTCCGTGTCGCCGCCATGCCGGCGGCTTATAGATCTATTGTGGGGGTTGGGCGACCGATACGGTAGTGTGCGGAGTCAGGAGGTGGAGGTGACAATTGTCAGGTACTATTCTCATTCTGTTGCTATCGCGCCGCCGTGCTACATTGTGTTTATGGTGTGAGCGCTTGATACACAGGTGGCGGACTAATAGGCCCGGAAGCGGTCGAAGGCCGGCTTGGGCTGCCCATCGGCCGTTTCGAGGCCGTAGGTTTGGTCGGGTGATCCGCCGTCACGCAGCAGATACCAATAGGCGCGGGCGACGTAGGGCACGACCGGGTTCTCGGACATGGAGTAGAGCATGTCGAGGTTGAGCGCCTGCAGCGCGGGGCTGACCGTCCCCGTCGACCACGCGCCCTCGGTCATGTAGATGGGCTTGGCGCCGTCACCGAACGCCGCGTAGGCGTCGTGCATGTAGCGGTACGCGTCGATGATGTGCTGCGTGTCGACCAAACCGCCCTGGTCGAGGTAGAGGTGCTGGCCGATCACGTCGAGCGGGTTACCGCCCAATTGGGCGCGTACGGCGTCCCAGGTATGCGTCACCTGCAGACCCATGTCGTAGGTCTGGCGCAGGTAGTCGGCGCCGCTATTGCGCGGGTCGACGTGGCTGCCCTCGTCGACGGAGAGGATGCCGCCCGAGACGAGTGTCACGTCTGGGTACGCCTTTTTGACCAGGGCATAGGTGTCGGCCAGCATGGCGGCGAAGTTGCTCGGATAGATGTAGGTACCCGTCGCGCCCGCGGCGCCGACGTTGGGCTCGTTCCAGAGCTCCCAGGTATGCACACAGGGGTGGTAGCGCCCCACGAGATCGAGCACACGCGCCGCGAACTGCCGCATGAAGGGATTGTCGCCATCGCCCCCCGCCTGCTCGGCGTTGTTGGCGCTCCACGTTCTGGGATCGGTCAGCGGTGAGACGACGCCCGGCCCGACGAGGCCGAGCACGTCGACGTGTACGCCGCAGAAAGCCTGGATCGCGGCGTCGTAGGCGCCGTACTCGGCCGGGGTCCACGCGGCGTCATGCACGAGGTGGAAATCTATGCGCGCGTGCAGGGAGCCGGTCGCGCCGACAGCGTAGGCGTCAGACACGCCGACCACCGGCGTTGCCGCCGAGAGCATCCCGCCATCCTGCGAAACAAAGGGGTAGGACACGCCCTTGACGACGGGGTGGCAAGCCGCGCCCGGCGGGATCGCCGTCGGCGACGGTCCCGGCGTCGGGGTATAACCCGGCGTGGGGCCGCTCGTCGGCATAGACGGCGTGGGAGGCACAGGAATATTGCTGCGTACAGGCGTGCGCGTCGGTACAAGTGTATTCGGCGGTATAGGCGTGCGTGTCGGCGCGATGATCGTGCCGGTCGGGGTCCTGGTGGGCGTATCCGTCGGTATAGGCGTGGCCGTCGGACGGGGCGTCGGGGTAGCCGTATAGCTAGACACGATTGCCTGGTACGCGGCGACGATGGCCGGGGCGGCGCAGGTATTTGCCACATCAGTCGGCGTCGCGGTCATGGGAGGCGGCGCGGGGGTCGTGGAGATGCCGGCCGTGGCCGTCACGGTCGGCGTCGCTGTCGCGGTGGCCGTCGCCGGCTTGGCGGGAACGGCCGTCGGGCGGGTGGTCGTCGCCGCGGCGATGGGTAGCGAGGCGCTCACGTACACATCGTCGAACACGAGGGCGGCCGCCTCGCCGGCGGCGGCGCGCACGACGGCGCTGATGACGATGACATGTCCCCGCGCGCGGATCAAATCGGTCGTGACACGTACCCACTTGCCACCGGCGCCACACCCACCAAGTGGACGCGCCAGCGTCTGAACCCGCCGACCTATGACCTGGCTCACGGTGACACTCAGTAGGCTGCGCGGATGCGCGCTCCCACAACGACGCCAGGCGTACAGCAGCACGCGCGCGGCGATTGCGCTCGCCGGGATCGTCACGCGCGCGGACAGCGCGCTCGTCACGTCCGGCCCCGCGCCCAGACGACCAACCAGGGCGGCGTAGCGGCCCCCGTAGCGCGGCGCCAGCGTCACGCGCGGGAGCGGCGTACCGCCGGCTTGCCACGGGCGCAGGTCGCCACGCTCGAAACCATCGTTGCTGAGCAGTTGGACGACGCGGGTCCGCGCGTGTAGCGCGGCGCGCCCAGGGACGCTGCTGTTGATGGGAATGACCACGGCAAGGAACGCCACGATCACCAGGGCTACCGGAAACTGGCCGCGTCGGGACATACAGGAATTCTACCTTACTATTACAAGGAGCGTTGTATCGGGGGGACACTGCTATAGTAGCAGTTTGTACCGGATGATAAGCTATGTGGGGAGACGAAATGAAAGGCTTTCATGTACCTTAAGCGGCTGGAATTGCACGGCTTCAAGACGTTCGCCTCGCGCACCGTGCTCGATTTTGAAGGCGGCGTAACGGGCGTGGTCGGCCCCAACGGGTCCGGCAAATCCAACCTGGTCGACGCCGTGCGCTGGGCGCTCGGCGAACAGAGCATGCGCAACGTGCGCTGCCGCCAGGCCGAGGATCTCATCTTCGCCGGCACGACGGCCGGAGGGACGACGGCCAGCGGCACGACGGCCGGCAACCCATCAGGCGGTACGGCGCGCGGCGCGTCCCGCGCGCCCATGGGCCTGGCCGAGGTCGTGTTGACCTTCGACAATAGCGCCGGCTGGCTGCCGGTCGACTACCAGGACGTGTCTATCGGGCGGCGCGTCTATCGTAGTGGCGAGAACGAATACCTCATGAATGGCGTCAAGGTGCGCTTGCGCGACATCACCGACCTGCTGGCGCGCGTGGGCGTCGGCTTAGGCAACCACCTCGTGATCGGGCAGGGGCTCGTCGACACGATGCTCAGCGCGCGGCCCGAAGAGCGCCGCACCCTCGTCGAGACGCTGGCCGGGCTGCGCTTCTACTACAACCGCCGCGAGGACGCTGAGACCAAGCTCAAGGCGACCGAGGCGAACCTGCACAACGTCGACGCCATGATCGCCGAGGCAACGCCGCACCTAGCCGTGCTGCGCGCGCAAGCCGACGCCTACAACGCCTACCGCGAGGTCAAGCGCGAGCTGCGCGATCTCTTGTTGCTGCACTACGCCCACGCCTACCGCGGCGTCGCCGCGCGCGGGACGCGGCTGACGGCCGAGTTGGCGGCGGCGCGGGAGGCGGTCACGGCGGCGCGAAACGCGGTCGCGACGGCTGAAGGGGAGTTGCTAGACGTGCGCGAGCATGCCGGGACGCGGCGGCGCGCCGTGTCCGACCTGCGCGGCGCGTTGCGCGGCGTCCACGAGGCGCGCGAGCGCGCGGCGCGCGAACTCGCGGTCGGCCGCGCCCGGCGCGAGGGGGTCACGGCGCGTTTGAACGACGTGCGCGGCGGCCTGCCCGCGCTCGAGGCGCGCCACCAGGAAGCCGTCGCGGAGAAAGACGGGGCCGTCGCGCGGGGACGGGCGGTCGCGGAGGAGCGCGCGCGGCTCGAGGCGACGCGCGCGACGGTCGAAGAAACCGTGCGCGTGGCCAACACACGGGTTTCTGAGAGCGAGCGGGCGACGCGCGCGCTGGCGGAGCGCCGCCGCGCGCTGGAAGGCCGCGCGGCGTCCATCGCCGCCGAGGAGGGAGCGCTGGCGCGCGCCGAGGAAACCGCGCGCGCCGAGGAAGGCCGCCTGGCCACCGACGAGCAGGCCACGACCAGGGGCTGGACCGAAGCGCAGGGGGATGTGGCGCTGGCGCGCGCGGCGCTTGAGCAGGGCGGGGCAGCGCTCGAACAGGCCCGCGAGGAGGAGTCCAAGGCGCGCCTGCTGGCGGCGGCGTGGGGTGAGCGCGCGTGCGACGCCGCCACGGCGCAGCGCGAGGCGCAGCGCGGGGCCACCGAGACCGCCGCCCGCGCCGACGGCCTGCGCGCCTGGCTACACAGCGCCGGCGGGAGCAAAACCGGCGGCGTCACGGTGGCCGCGTCGCTACTAACGGACGCCCAGTCTGGTCCGGCGCTCGCGGCGGCGCTTGGTCCGCTGTTGGCGGCGCACCTCGCCCCACCCGGCGCCGATGTGAGCGCCGCCGCCACGATCCTCGCCAACGGCGCGCGCGGCGTGCTGCTGGCGGGGCGCGCCGATCTCACGGCGGAACAGCAGGAGCAGATAATCACCGTGATCGTTGCCAGCGGCGCCGACCGCGCCGCCGTCGTCGGCTGGGGCGATGCGCTGACCACGGTCGAGGCTGAGGCGGAGGCGCTGACGACGATTCGCGCCGCCCTCTCCACGGTGCTGGTGGTACGTGACCTGGACGCGGCGTGGCGCGCGCACGCGGCGCTTGGCGCTTGTCCTGACGCCAGCGTGATCACCCTAGCGACGTTGGAAGGCGAGTCGCTGGCGCCGTCCGGCCTGTTGCAGCGGCCGGCCGGCGAAGGGGCGGCCGCGCTGGAGCGCGCACGTCAATTGCGCGAGACGGAGCGCTCCGCCGCGGACCTGGAGCGGCAGTTGGCGGCGGCCACGACGGCGGCGGAGCAGGCCGAGCGGGAGCGCGCGCGGGCGAGCACGGCGGCCGAGGCGGCACTGCGAGCGCTACGCAACGCCGAAGGAGAGCGCAACACGCGGCGCGGCGCCCTCACCACGGCTGAACGGGCCGAGGCGCAGGCACAGCGGGAGGCGCAGTGGGCGGCCGAGCGCACGCGGCGCGCCACTAACGAGGCAATCGCGCGCGGCGAGCAGCGCGGGACACTGGCGCAACGCGCCGCCGAGGCGCACGCACAGCTTGCCGCCCTCTCGACGGACGAGCAAAAGGCCGCGCGGGGCTACGACGAGGCGCGCGCGGCGTTACAAAAGGCGACCGCCGCGCGGGCCGAGCAGGGCGCGGCCCTGGCGCTCATCTCCGAGCGCACGGCCGACGCCGCACGCCGTGGGCGCGCGGCTGCGGAGGCGCTGGCGCGGGTCGACGCGGACCTGCAGCGCGCCACCGCGACCGTGGCGCGCCTGGAGACCGAACTGCGCGACTCGCGCGCGGCCGAAGAGGGGTTGGAGGCGCGGACGCATGACGCCGCCGCTCAGGTACAAGGGTTACACGAGCAACTGCGGCCAATCGAGGCGGAGTTGGCGCGGCTCGACGAGCGTACAGCTGAGTTGGAGCGGCGCCTGGGCGAGGCGCGTCCGGCCGAGGCGCGCGCGTCCGCCGCGCACGAGGCGGCCGCGCTGGCCAGCCAACGCGCCACGCACGAGCGCGAAACGCTGCTGGCGGGGCTGCAAAGCGACCTGGGATTGGCCCCCGACGACCTACCCGAAGCCGTGGACGCGCCGCCGAGCGGACTGCACGGGTGCGTCAAGTCCCTGCGGTCGAAGCTGGCATCGTTCGGTCCCGTCAACGCGCGCGCGCCCGAGGATCTGATGGCGGCGGCCGAACGGCAAGAATTCCTACAAGGACAAGTGGTCGACCTGCGCGAGGGCGTCGCGCGGCTGCGCGCCATCATTGCCGAGGCCAACGGGACTGTGCGCGAACGCTTCGGCGTCGTGGCCGGTGAACTCGACGCGCAATTCCGCCTCTATCTGCAGCAGCTCTTTGGCGGCGGGCGCGGCGAGTTGACTGCCCTCTACGACGAGGCCGGGCTGCCCAGCGGACTCGACATCGCCGTGCAGCCGCCCGGCAAGCGCACCAAAGACCTCCAGCTGCTCTCGGGCGGCGAACGCGCCCTGGTGGGGCTGGCGCTCATCTTCGCCATGTTGGCGGTGCGGCCGGTGCCCTTCTGCGTGCTCGACGAAGCCGAAGCCGCCCTCGACGAAGCCAACACGCAGCGCGTGGGCGAGGCGCTGCGCGCGTTGAGCGTCCAGACGCAGTTCATCGTCGTCACGCACAACCGCGGGACCATGAGCCAAGCCGACAGCCTCTACGGCGTCACTATGGCCGAGAGCGGCGTTTCGCAGGTCGCGGGCCTGCGCCTCGAAGACGTCGGGGTCGTGCGCCAAAGCCGCGCCGGATAATCGAGAGGAATGCTTTGCCTTCCTCGTGAGACACTGTATGCTGGACGTGGGGGTAAAACGCTCGTATGTACGGAGGACAGTTAACCTATGAGTACCGCACAGAAGCCATCGCCGGAGCCTTTGGCGCCGTGGGCGGAGATCGTCCCCGGTGTCGGTCCAATGACCGTCAAGGATCTGCTGGATTGGCCCGACGATGGGTATCGCTACGAAGTGGTGGAAGGGGTCTTGGTACGCGTGGCTGGTAGTGGTTTCGACGCCACGACCATCGGCGGGAATGTCTACGCCGCGTTGCGCGCCTTTGCACTCCCACGGCGGCTCGGTGTCCCTACACCTGCCGACGGAGTGTACAAATTCGTCGGCGCCGAAACGGGCCTACTCCCCGATGTCGGCTTCGTCGAGGCGTCTAAAGTCCCGCTTATCGTGGATCGGAGGAGGCCTATACCCTTCGCTCCAGGTTTGGCCGCCGAGGTCGCATCCCCCGACCAGACGGCCGACGACATGGCCGCCAAGGCGCGCCGCTACCTCCATGGCGGTACGCGCCTGGTGTGGGTCTTATGGCCGGGGCGGCAAGAGGTCGACGTATGGCGCCCCGCGGACCTGCGACCGCGCTACCAAGACATGCGCCCCTCCACGACGCTGGGAGGGGACGCCGTGCTTGACGGAGAAGATGTCGTACCCGGCTTCTCCCTCGCCGTCTCTGACGCCTTCGCCGACCCCCTCGCCAGCCTATACGCGGTGTAGGCCAACACGCTGCGTGGTGTTGCGCTTGCGCGGCTAATGCCCGACAATCAAGGGAGAGCGTTCCCGTCGTCGCGCCCCGCGCCTTGGAGGTCTATATGCAGCGGTCTATTTACCATCTTTACCTCGCTATCGCCCTGACCGGCGCCACCATCACGACCAGCCTCGTCGTCGCGCCCATCACAGCCGCGCGGGCCGCGACGGCCCCGTCGTCGTCCGTCGTCGTCATCACCCCGGCGCTCAACCTGCGCGGCGGGCCGCGCCTCTCCGCGCCGATCCTGCGCCGCCTCGCGCGCGGCGCCGTCCTGCGCGTGCTGTTCTATCACATCAGTTGGGTCGCCGTCGTCACGCCCGACGCGCTGGTCGGCTACGTCTATCGCTACGACGTACGCCCGATCGCCGCAGCCGCCACGATGACGAGTGCGGCGCCAACGTCACGCGTCGTCTTCCAGCCGCCGTACCTGACGGTGGCGGTCGCGGCGGCCGCGTTGCGCGACAGCCCCGCTATCGTCGCGCCAACCCTGCTCGTGCTGCCGCGCCATACCCCACTTGCCCTATTGGGCGTGGACAGGACCGGGACGTGGGCGCGCGTGGTGACGCGGGCCGGCCGCGTGGGCTGGATCGCGCGCTTCATGACAGTATCGATCTAGCGGAAGAGGAGGAGGGAAACAGTGGAGGACACCGAGCAGCATGACACCGATGCGCGTGAACTCACCGAGGCCAACCTACGGCTGTTCGCGGGCAAAGCGGACGTGCCGACCTATCGGCGGGACCAATTGACGCAGGCCATCGTCCACCTTGGGGTAGGGGCCTTCCACCGCGCCCATCAGGCCGTGTACCTGGACGACCTCGCCCAACGGCGCATCACAGACGCATGGGGGGAGTGCGGCGTCGGGCTACTGCCGCAGGACAAGCGCATGGAAGACGCGCTGGTCCCGCAGCACTGCCTCTACACAGTAGTCGAACGCAGCGCCCACGCGGATAAAGCGCGCATCGTCGGGTCGATGACGCGCTACCTACTCGCGCCGGAGAACCCCGAGCGGGTGTTGACTAAGCTCGCCGCCCCTGAAACGCGCATCGTTAGCCTGACCATCACCGAAGGCGGCTACAACGTCAACAACGCCACGGGCGCGTTCGAGGCGGACAACCCCGCGATCCAGCGGGACCTGCGGAACCCGTCGGCCCCCGCCACCGTCTTCGGCTATATCTGCGAAGCGCTGGACCGCCGGCGCGTGGGGGGACTCGCGCCGTTCACGGTCCAGTCGTGCGACAACCTACAGAACAACGGCGCCATCGCCAAGCGGATGATCGTGGCCTACGCGAACCTGCGCGACGGCGCGTTGGGCGCGTGGATCGACGCCAACGTGGCGTTCCCCAACAGCATGGTCGATAGGATCACGCCGCAGACGACGGACGCGGACCGCGCGATGGTCGCGCGCACGTTCGGCATCGCAGACGCGTGGCCGGTCGTGACCGAGCCATTCAAACAGTGGGTCATTGAAGACACGTTCTCCAATGGACGTCCGCCGCTGGATGAGGTCGGCGCGCAATTTACCACGGACGTCCACCCGTACGAGATGATGAAGATCCGGCTGCTGAACGCGAGTCATGTGGCGATGGGCTACCTCGGCTATCTCGCCGGCTACCGCTACGTCCACGACGTCATGGCCGATCCGCTATTCGTGGACTTCATAACGCGGATGATGGACGAGGAAGTGACGCCGCTGTTGCCGCCGGTTCCAGGCGTAGACCTGGCCGACTACAAGCGGACGCTCGTCGAGCGGTTTGCCAACCCCAAGATCAGGGATCAGGTCCAGCGCATTTGCCTGGACGGATCGGCCAAGATGCCCAAGTTCCTGCTTCCCTCGGTATCCGAGGCGCTGGCGTCCAGACGGCCCTGCCGCTTGCTCACCCTCGCCACGGCCGGTTGGTTCCGCTACTTGAATGGCGTCGACGAAGAGGGCGCGGAGATACCGATCGAGGACCCCATGGCCGGCGCCCTACAGGCGCTGGCCGCGCAAGGCCGGGAAGACCCGCGCCCGCTGCTGGGCGCCCACAGTATCTTCGGCGATCTGAATCAGAACCAAATGTTCGTGACAGCGCTCGAAAGGGCCTTGCATGACCTCTATGCGAAAGGCGCGAAAGCGACACTTGCCGCGCACCTGGCATCTCCCAGCGCCTAACGCACGTTGGTTGTAGGCGGCATCCACTGGGAACGCTAGCGTTCCCAGTGGATGCCGCTCATTAAGTAGGTTACGAGGCGGCCAATTCGCCCAGGTGGACGCTTGCGGTGGCCGTGCTGCCGTTGCGATTGAGCGTGAGCGTGACCGTGTCACCCGGCTTCTGGTGCGCCAGCGCCGTGAGCAGGTCGTCCTCCCCCGTGATCGCCTGGCCGTTGAAGGCCGTGATCACGTCGCCCTGCTGCACCCCCGCCGCCGCCGCCGGCCCGCTCACATGGTTCACGATCGCGCCCACCACCGTTGGCGTGGCGACGCCCCCGCCGTTCCCGAAGTAGCCCTGCGCCTGGTTCTGCTGCTGCGCGTCCGTCGCCGCCACCCCCAGGTAGGCGCGGCCCGTGTGCACGACCCGGCCGGTGGAGATGAGTTGTTGCGCGATGTAGGTCACGCGCGTACTCGGCACGGCGAAGCCGATGCCCTGCGCCGCCCCGCCGTTGTTGTTCTGTGGGTCGGTCGCCTCCAGCGTCGGGATGCCCACGACCGTGCCGTTAAGTGTCACTAACGCGCCGCCCGAGTTACCCGGATTGATCGGCGCCGAGGTCTGGATGGCGTTGGGCAGGTAGGCGCCGTTGCCTTCCTGCACGGTGCGGTCGAGCGCGCTGATCAAGCCCGAGGTCACGCTCTGCTTGAGGCCAAGCGGGTTGCCAATGGCCAGCACCGTCTGCGCCACGCTGAACGTGCCCGAGGAGGCGAAGCGCGCCGCGGGCAGCCCCGACGCGTTGATATGTACGATGGCGATGTCGTCGGCGGTGTCGGTCCCGACGAGGCGGGCGGGGTAGGTCTTGCCGGTGGCGAGGGTCACGCGCAGCGACTGGGCGCCGGCGACGACGTGGGCGTTGGTGACGATATCGCCGGTCGTGTCGTAGATGACGCCGGAGCCGGAGCCGATCCCCACGTTGCTTACATAGACGACCGAACGACTCGCCGTGGCGAAGGCCTGCTCGGTCACGGCATCGACCGGCGCCGCAGACACTGATGCGGCGCGCGTCGCATCGTACGCCCTGGTGTTCGTACTGAGGTTCGCGACGCCGCGCGCGGCCGTCGTGGCCGCGTTGGCGCTGGTGCTGACCGTGGGCGTCGCCAGCACGCGGTCAGCGGCGACACCCGTCGCGACAAGGGCCACGGCGGCGATAGGTCGTGTGATCCGTTTCATTTTCATCGAACTCTACTCCTAATGTATCTTAGCAACGGCGCGGCGCCCGCGCCTATCTCATCAATCGCTACACGGTCGATTCACCGTATATCTTTATGATAGTGACCATTCACCGTATATCTTTATGATAGTGACCGTTGATAAGAGAATTGTGAGAATGCCATGTGAGATTTCTTATCTTTATAAAAGCAGGCGCGTTCTCACGCCGGAACAACGAGAGCGTCCAGGAACTTACGCGTGATGGCGTCAAACCGCGTGGGGTCGCCGTGCGCGCGGGCGACGAGCATAGCGCCCTCGATCCCCGCCAGCGCCACCTGCGCCTCCGTCTCGATTGGACCATCTACACGCAGCGTCCCGGCTGCGGCGCCATCTTCCAGCACGCGACCCAACCAGGCCTCGTGGTCGGCATAGAAAGCGCGCACCTCGACGCGTACCGGGTCGGGTAGAGTCGGCAGTTCGGCCGAGAGCAGCGCACATAGACAGAGGCGCGGTCCGTCGCGCAACATCGCCCTGTAGAGGGCCATATAGCGCTCTAGCTTACGACGCGGGTCCGCAGTCTCCCGGTCAATCTCCACCAGCATAGCGCGGGTGTCGGCGCGGTAACGGGCGACGACACTACGCGCCAACTCGCCCTTGCTGGGGAAATGGTGGTGGATCGTCGCCTTGCGCACGCCGACTTCGTCCGATATGTCGGCGTAGCTAAAGGCGTTGTACCCGCGCACCTGCATCAGGCGCTGGGCTACGTCCATAATTCGGCGGTCGGTGGGAATCGTCGTGTTCACGTACGCAGTATATCACAACACCTGTCGGGCCTACTATCTAGTAGGTAGATTAAATGGTTCCAGCTATTCTTGCAGAGCGTCACGCGCGGCGGGCGAGACCGAGCGCGCCGTGGGCAGTTGCGCGATCTTGTCGCCGAAGAGTAGGTCCAGCGTCCAGTCGAGTAGGATGCGGATACGCTTCTCCGGCAGCGGCGTCTTGGCCAGGTACACGGCGCGCCACATAGCCCAGGCGAGAACGCCGGAGAAACGCAGACCGTAGACCTGGGCGACGCCGGAGCGCTTGCCCACGAGAGCCAACTCACCGATGGGCGTGTACACGAAGGGCTGGGGCTTCTCCCCGCGCATGGCCGCGACGATGTTGAGGGCGCGACGCGTCGCGGGGTCGGGCTCGGCGTCGGCGCGGTCGAGCAACTCGAGCGCGCGGTTGCGAATGGCCGCAGCGTCGCCTACGCTCTTGACCGTCAGCCCGTGCTCGCGCACGCCGGGGATATGGGGGTCGGCTGTGATGGAGCCCAAGGCGATGACCAGGTGGTCCGCCGCCAGCGTGCGCGCCTCCTCGGGGACGCCATTGGCGGCGTTTCCGATGATGAGCGACACGCTCTTGCGCGCGAGGTCGATACTCTCGACGCGCCCCTGCGCGAAAGTCACGCGGGGCGAGCTGCTCATCAGTGGCGCCTTTCTCCTTGCTCTGTGGTAGCGCCGCTCCCTACGATCCAGTATGCGCCCCTTGCGCTGATAGGAGCATCGCCCCGAAGGATCGCGCCTCGCGCAGTGTCCGCCCCGAGTAGCCGGCTATCTGCCTTTTGGTTGGAAATTATCCCAAAGTCCTTCTACGGGTCGGAATGGATGTGGGTACAAGTCACTGGCTGCATATTTTTCGATCTTGGGGAAAGTCCACCCATGTAGCCCTTGAATATATTGCATGAGGATGACGCTTGTTTCCAGTAAACCATGCGTCCAAATAAGGTGTCTGCAAGTCCCACAGGGCGGCCTACTGTTTTCTTGTACCTTCGGAACAGGATCGGCGACAACAATACTTTTAATTTTTGCTGCGTAGGACTCTTGGAGGATCATATTTGCTATCGCATGTCTTTCGCCACATACAGTAGCGTGTGTAAGGTTAGATTCAAAACACGCGCCATCATGTATCTTCCCACCGTCTGATAGTAGGAAGGCGTACAGCGTATCGATGCCGCCCTGTGCATGGCGAACTTTGTTGTATCTAACGATAGCTTCTTTTGAGTAATCGACCAATGTCTTTTCTTCAGGTGTTAGCTTGATATCCATACTATCGATCCCCAATGTAACGGCCTTCTTCGCGCGCCGCATATCTACATGTTTCAGACTAGCAGTTTGTCGGAGAGAACGGGGCGCTCCGGCCCATGGGTGGTGATAGACTGGTCAGTATGAGTAGAACATTCAAGACTGTGGATTATGAGGCGGCGCGCGACCTGACGGTGCGCCTGGGCGA
>JAABUU010002383.1_pt1 | contig 26967 bp, 20 predicted proteins | sample 5559301 | NCBI WGS metagenome assembly JAABUU01 (sample SAMN10711884, study PRJNA513360) | rock metagenome | isolation source: Antarctica rocks | place: Antarctica: Victoria Land, Richard Nunatak white | reverse complement strand
GAGTCGCTCGCCGCGCCCGCGCTCGCGGCCTATCGCGACGGCCGCATCCGCTTCGTGCCCGAGCGCTTCGGCCGCACGTACGCGCACTGGCTCGAGAATGTTCGCGACTGGAACGTGTCGCGCCAGGTCTGGTGGGGCCACCGGCTCCCCGTCTGGTACGCGCCCGACGGCACCGCAATCGTCGCCGAAACGGAACAGGAAGCCCTCGCGATCGCCGCGCGCGAGCACGAAACGACGGAGCTCGTGCGCGATCCCGACACGCTCGACACGTGGTTCTCGAGCGGCCTCTGGCCGTTCTCGATCCTCGATTGGCCCGCGCAGACGCCCGAGCTCGCGCACTGGTATCCCAACTCCGTGCTCGTCACGGGCCGGGAGATCATCTTCCTGTGGGTCGCGCGGATGGTGATGCTCGGGCTGCACGTCGCGGGCGAGATTCCGTTCCACGACGTGTTCGTCGCGCCGCTCGTCTTCGATCTCCAGGGCCGCAAGATGAGCAAGAGCCTCGGCAACGTCGTCGATCCGATCGATCTCATCGCGACCTACGGCGCCGACGCGCTGCGCTTCGGCATCCTGCGCCAGATGCGCCTGGAATCGCAGGAGCTGCGCTTCGACGAGCGGCTCGTCGCGAAGGCGCGCGACTTCAACACGAAGCTCTGGAACGCGCTGCGCTACGTGCGGTCGCTGCCCGAGGGCATCACGCTCGCGCGGAAATTACCGGCGGCGGACGAGCTCGGGCTCGCCGACGCGTGGATTCTCGCGGAACTCCACGCGACGATCGAGCGCGTCAGCGGCGCGCTCGACGCCTACGAGTTCGGCGTCGCGGCGGACGCCGTGCTCGAGTTCGCGTGGTATCGCTACTGCGACTGGTACCTCGAGGCGACGAAGCTCGAGTCCCCGGTGCGCGCGATCGTGCTGCCCTACGTGCTCTCGGCGATCGCGCGGCTGCTGCACCCCTTCGCGCCGTTCGTCTCCGAGGAGATCTGGCAGCACCTCCCGCACGACGGCCGAACGATCGTCACCGCGAGCTGGCCCGACGCCGAGGACATCACCCTCGGCGACGCCATCGCCGCGAAGGCCGCACGTTACGAGCGCGTGCGGACGTGGACGGAGCAGGCGCGCGAGCAGCGCGCCGCCTTGAAAATCGCGCCGCGCGAGCGCGTCGAGATCCCCGTCCCCGCAGGCCTTCCGGCGGACGAACGCGCGCTGCTTGCGCTGCACGCGCAAGCGACGCTCGTCGATACGCCCGTCATGGGAACGCGGACCGACGGCACGTTCGCCGTGCGCCTCAACGCCTCGCCGGAGGCGCTGCGGACGCGTTACGTATCCGAGCTCGCGCGGCTCGCGAACGAGGTGTCGCGCGGCGAGAAGAAGCTCGCGGACGACCGATTCACGAGCAGGGCGTCCCCCGACGTCGTTGCGAAAGAGCGGGAAAAGCTTGCTGCGTACGGCGCCGAGCGCGATCGCGTCGCGGCGTCGCTCGCGTCGCTGACCGCGGAGGACGGGGCATGATGGGCGCCCTCGAGACGCGCGCGCGGACGCTGATGTCCGCCGAGCAAATCGACCGGATCGTCGCGCGGCTCGCGCATCAGATCCTCGAACCCGACGACGCGCAGGCGGGCGTCGTGCTCATCGGCATCCGGCGCGGCGGCGAACAGCTCGCGCGCCGGCTCGCCGCCACGATGGAAGAGCTCGGCGCCGTCCGGCCCGGGCTCGGCTTCCTCAACATCAATCTGTATCGCGACGACGACGTCGCGCGCGCGCTGCCGGAATCGGAGATCTCGGATGATCTCACGGGCCGCATCGTCGTCATCGTCGACGACGTGCTCTACACCGGCCGCACCGTTCGCTCGGCACTCGACGCCGTTACCGATCTCGGGCGGCCACGCGCGATCCGGCTCGCCGTGCTCGTCGATCGCGGGCTGCGCGAATTACCCGTGCAGGCCGATTATGTCGGTCGCGCGATTCCGACGAGCCGTCGCGAGTTCATCGAGGTTCATCTCGCCAAGGCGTTCTCGCCCGACGACCGGGTGATGATCCGCGGCGAGCGCGACGGCGATTCGTAGCCTCCTCGATCTCGACGACCTCACAGCGGACGAGCTCCGAGCACTCCTACGCCGAGCGCGTGAGTTCGAGGCGGGCGTGCCCGAGAGTCGCGCGCTGCTGCGCGACGTTAGCGTCGTTAATCTCTTCTTCGAGGCTTCGACGCGCACGTACACGTCGTTCGCGATCGCGGAATCGCGCGTCGGCGCCGACGTTGTCGCGCTGCCGCCGGGCTCGTCGAGTCTCGGCAAGGGCGAGACGATCGCCGACACCGCGATCACGCTCGCCGCGATGGGCGTTCGCGTGATCGTCACGCGCCATCCCGAGTCGGGTTTTCCGTATCGGCTTGCGGAGTCGTTCACGGGCTCGGTCATCAACGCGGGCGACGGTCGCCACGCGCACCCGACGCAAGCGCTGCTCGATCTCATGACGCTCGAGGCGGAGTTCGGGCGCATCGCGGGCCTGCGCGTCGCGCTCGTCGGCGACGTCGTGCATAGCCGCGTCGCGCGCTCGAATGTGCTCGGCTTGCTCGCGCTCGGTGCCGACGTGACGCTCGTCGGGCCGCCGACGTTATTGCCCGCCGCGATGACGCGCGCGGGCGTTCGCGTCGAGCGCGACCTCGATGCCGTGCTGCCGCAGCTCGACGCGCTGATGCTGCTGCGCATCCAGCAGGAGCGCATCGCGAGCGCCGTGCTGCCGTCGCTTGACGATTACGCCCGAAATTACCGGCTCGACGCGCGGCGACTCGCAGCGCTGCGGCCGGGCGCGATTGTCATGCATCCGGGCCCGTACAACCGCGGCGTCGAGCTCACCGAGGACGTCTTTTCGTTCGCGGGCTGGCGCTACGCGCAGCAGGTTGCCTCCGGCGTCTTCATCCGCATGGCAGTGCTTGATTTTCTTGTAAACGGATTGGTTTGAGGTTACTCGCTGCGAGGTAGCACAGCCGAGTTGCAAAAGCGCGATCAGTGCCGACTCGATACACATGTCAACGTCGCTTGCGTTCCTGAGAAGAAGCCCTTCTCAGGCACGGGAACCGCGACGATTCTCGACGGAGAAGAAGGCATGGAAACGCCCGCGGACGGCTCCCAGGTCGGCCCGATCGTCGGAAACGACGCTGCGGGCACGCGCTGGCCGCGATCGAGCCGCTCGAAGGCGGCGGGGCGGTCCTCGCCGAGCTCGCGCGAGCCGTCGAGCACGACCTCATGACGCCCGACCACGCGCCGGCTACCGAGCGGGCCTACGCCCACGACTGGGCCGACTTTGCGGCGTTCTACGGCCGCTGTGGCCTCGCGCCGCTCCCGGCGGCCCCGCAGACGCTCGCGCTGTATCTCAAGACCCTAGAAACCCAGCGGAGCCGCTCGCCGGCCGGTCTCGCCGCTGGGACCGTCGGGCTCTCGTTGCCGACGCTGCGGCGACGGCTGGGCTGGAGACGCCGACGGAACATTCCCTCATGCGCCGGCTTCTCCGCCGCTACAGCCGCGCCCGAGGAACGGCCGTGCGGAAGAAGGAGCCGCTGCGCATCGAGCAGCTGCCGGCGATCCTGATGGCGATGCCGGGCGACGAGCTCGCGACGCGCGATCGGGCGCTGCTGCTCGGGTACGCGGGGGCGTTTCGGCGGAGCGAGCTCGTGGTGCTCGACGTCGAGCAGCTGCGGTTCTCGAAGGCGGGCTGCTACGTCTCGATCGCGAGCGCGAAGAACGATCCGCGGAAGAAGGTCCGAGAGCTCTTTGTGCCACGATTGCCGATGACGTCGCCTCAAGTTGAGCTGTGCGCTGTCGCAGCGATTGAGCGCTGGCTTGCGATGTCGGATCCGCGAGGGCGGCCTTTCGAACATTCGACGATTTCCTGCCCGACCTTGTCGGCTGAAAATGCCAGGGCGTCTCGGTTAGGGAGCTCGTTCCTACCTACGTTCTTACAGCTATAACCTTTTAGGATCACGGCCCACTAGCCCATTGACTTTACGGACCCGCACTCATATCATCACTTCAGCAGTCAGATAATGCACTCGACGCTATTGTGGCCGAGCATTATTTTCATCTTACTTTTTCGCGAGGGCGTTTTATGACTAACCCGTATCGACGTGTTTTGTTTGGCGCTCTCCTCGGCTGTATCTTTTGGATTACTGGTTGTTCATCATCAGCAGTACCTATCAACCCAGGTATCCAAAGCCAATCGCCTTTAGGAAATACTGAAGCATCTCAATCAGCTCCGATAGCTCCGCAAGCAGCAGGCCAAGCTGCTGCGAGTTTGACCACGCAAAGCGTCTCTGCCAGACCAGAAGTTATCAACTGTCCGCAAGTATCCGGGAAGCCTCAATTGCTTGCTGCAGCTACGTGCAGTCGAAACTCTCTGGACCGTCATCTGCGTGCAATCCGACTCCAGCGCCAGCTCCAAAGCCGATTGGAACGTTTGCACCCGATAGCCCTGGCGTTGATTCATCGCGTCGATATCCAACATCCATTGGTGGTGGGGCAATAGCGCAGGTTTCACAAGGAGCAGTCGTCGGAATTACGTGGGTTTGCGCTACCACGATTACATATACGCCCTGTCCAAGTAGCGTTAATTCAAATTGGAGCGGGAGCTCAAACGGGCTTTCGGTAGACTTTAGCTCGTTTAGCACAAGCGGCGGCGCTTCGACGACGGAATTTTTCACAACGAGTGCTTCAACACCCGTCGGCGTCTATAGCGCGAACGTTTGCCTTAGCAGTCAACAGAATTACTCTAGTGCTCCAATTTGTTCTTCATTTTTGATTCAAGTGATCTCGTCGGTGATGCAGCCGATCGATGTAACATCAATTTCACCAAACGAAATAATTGAGCTACAGATGGCTCCCGCTAATTTTAAGGGCGCCCAAATACTTAATGGCGGCCACTTATACCTCGAAGTTTACGATAATGGAGTGCCAAGGGGTGGACAATACCCACTTCAAGCGGGACCGTCCGGTAATCCGGTAGGATGCTGTATGGTCATTCAAAGCTATACGCAACAGGTCTTGGCGGATCCAGGTATCGATATCACAAGTTATGTCACTAATTATCAACTTGCGCAGAAATACAACAGTTATGTCAATTATCAGAAAGCGGCCAACGTACCAAACTATAATTTCTTAACGTTCAACAGCAATAGTTGGACAACCGGCTTATTATTGTCGACGGGGATCAGCGAAGCGACAATCGAGGGCTGGGTTGCAACGCTAATGACGAGGTCGCTGCTATCGCCACCAGCATATACAAACGGCGCGCCTATTATTCCGTGCTTTCAAGCGAGTGTCAGGTTGCCCCTATTGCAGCCGCTAACATCACAGTACGGCGGCTGTGCCTTGTAGGCGGCTCGACAAAGAAGCCAGGTCACGTCATACTAAAGAACTTCGATCTTGGAAGGCCTTAATTTGGTGCTCCTGCGATGCTTGCTCATCGCAGGAGCATTGCTTTGTTCAAGCGGTTGCGGAGTCTCGGTGCGAAACTGCTCGGTTCAAGGCCTTCCAGGAGGTGGTACGATCATGCACGCTTTGGTTCGAAATAATATGGTGTTATCAGTAAAGCGTGTCGATGTCGAAGTTGTAACAGTTCCAGCGGCGGGCCGCTTAACTGCAACGACCCTTTACTACTTACCTGGAAATTTCCCGCACGGCGCCTGGAAGCAAGCCAGTAGTCATAAATCAGCACTGGAAGTTCAAAATGTGCCATGGGATCGTGGCGCTCAGTTGTCTCCGGTTAAAGAATGCTTCGCTCAAGCAGCAGTATTTGATGATGGAAGCATCAAAGTGCTTTATAGTCCGCTGTAAAGTTAGAGGTGCTCATAACTGGTTAGGACCTTTGACCTTAAGTAAGGAACCAAATGATATGATTCCGCCTTATTAAGCCACGTGGACCCATCAATCGTTGTACGGCTTCGCATTATGCGATTCGAACGCTTGCGCGAGACGTATCGTATACGGTGGAGCCTCTCGAGGAGAGTCGTATACTTGCAGGACCGCAAGCCGCATTCTTATGAAGCTGAGTGCGAATCGCCGGTTAAAGATGAGGTGCTCGAAAGCGACGTTAGCACTTGCCATCCCAAAAGCGATGCTCTTCGGGTACGCCTTGTCACGCCGTCCCGATTAGTCGCCCATAATCGGCGGCAGCGACGCATCATCGAACAAAGTCGCTCAACGAATATAGCTACGCAAGATTGACGTCCATCGATGCCCCATCACGTTTTGTAGGCTCGCCTCCGCGATTCCGTGCCTCGCGCCGGAGGTCAGGAATCCCGCTCGAAGACTGTGGGCAGCAAAATCGCCGAGCTCGTGTCGCGGATCGCGAGCGCTCCCGGCGGCGAACGTGCACGACTCCGTCCCGGTAGCCGTCGTCATCGGAATCTCCGGCGCACTAAGTTAGACTGCCCTCTCCGAGGCGACCGGAACGAACTGTCCGAGTCCGAAGTGCGAGTATCGCCCGAGTACTATTGGCCCGCATACGGCTTGCGAAAAACTAATCTCGACTGCGAAGCCCGGTGCGGCATACGTATCGCGTCGACGCATTCGTCGAAAAGCGTCGCCGCGTGTTTTTCGCCGTTGAGACGAACCGATGAGTTGAACGCCATCCGTGATTTCCACAGATATCGGCTCGGGGAAGCCGTGTTGCTGGAGGGACCGTCGGACCTGCGCTTCGGGCCCGTCAGCTTTTATTTCGTCGGACCGCCGGCTTGTGAACTTCACGTGTCGATCGAGAACGAACGGCGTTGCAGATCTCCAATGTGTCGCCGTAACGAGATCGGCGTTGCCGAGATGGGTGAGGGAATACGAAGCGTTCGGCGGCAAATCGAGTCGTCCGTCGTAGAGCGAGCGGACGGACACGACCGCACGATGGGTGTCGTTCGATGATCCGCGAGGGAACCATACATCGACGTGATCGATATGTGAGTCTTCGTCGAGATCGCGTGGCAGGAAGAAGGCGTGCCCGTGTCCGGTTGCCGGCTCGCCGTTTGGTCCTTTCCCGCTGAGCAGAGGATCTGCCGAACGCAGCTCGCGGCCCGATGAGTTCCTCATTGCGGCCGAGCGCATGGCCTCCGCTACCGTGAGCGTCTCGAAGATCGATGGCCGTAAGTATCTCGATTGCGCCGGTCCCTCGAGAATGAAACGCTCGATCCGCGGGGGCATCTGCGTCACCGAGCGTTCGCGCGCGGCGGTATCGAGCGCATTCATACCAAAATGTGGCGGAAACTTATAATCGTACCAGCTCGTTCCGAGCAGCGTGACGCGACGTTCGCCGGGCGTCGCTGCGGTTGTCATGACCAACTTTTCGAGGAGTGCACTCCCGCGCAGCTCCGGTGATGCGCCGAGCCGGCGCACGACAGGGCCTTCGCCGTCGGTGAGGTCTCGTAAGCCGACGTGAATCCGATCGTGCGTGGCGGCCGGGGCCGTGTCGACGAGGCTGAGCTTGCACCACGATTCGGCTCGCCCGAGGTACGTGATGTGTTGCAACGTCGCACTGAGGGCGTCGCGATCGTGCTCGTCGAGGGTGTAGCTGTCCCACATCACGTACGCGGAGCCGACGCCCTCAGCCCCGGGTACGACCGCAACAAACGCATCGAGTACGAGGCTCGTATCGAGCTGCAGGTCGGCTCGAGGAGTACCTTGTTTGAGATAGTGTCTCGTATGGCCGAGCGTTGCGGGTGGTAAATTATAGCGCGGCGGCATGGCGAGCGTATCGCAAATCCGCGCGAGTTGCTGGAGGTCCAGGTTGCCGCTGCGCAGCCACGCCGCAACGATCGCCCGCAACAGCCTCCACGGTGCAGGGGGCCACTCGACTTCGCCTTCGTTGACTGCTCGGCCCCAAGGCGTCGCGTGGAAACGACCGGCCAAGAAATCGATCCGAAGGGCTATCACGCTCCGTACGGTACCTTTGTAATTGCCGGCTCGACGAAGAGTCCGGCGTCAGCGTATTCGCGGATGGTGCGCGGAAAGCGACTGTGCAACTCGTCGAGCGACGGAACCAGCATATCGTTCGGCGCGCACGCGGGGCCCGTCCTCGGCCATTTCGAGATCGCATGCAGTTCGCAAGCGAAGTCTCGAATCCAAGAACCGCTGCCTGGTACGGTAAGAATGACGGCAAACGTTACCAAGAGCCTGAGATAGCTTCAACGGGGCCGTACCAGGGGACTTCGCTTCTCCGCATAAGGGTTCGTTCTTCCGAGGCGAACACGATCCTTCTATCTGAGCTTCTTAGTCACGGAAAACTGATATTGACGCGGGCTTCGGTTTTCGGTATTCTTCGCGAATGCCAAGTATTAGCGACGGGTGAGCGACCTTTTAATGAGCTTCGGCGATATTCAGATTCTGGAGCGGCGCTTGACGGCGGATTCCGGGTTCTATCGTTGGCAGCGGCGTCTCCTCGATGAGTGGCTTTTAGCTGGACGTATACCGATGGCGGTCGACGTACCGACGGGACTCGGCAAGACGAAGACCATGACTGCGTGGCTCATCGCCCGCGCGGTCGGTGCCCCTCTTCCGCGCCGGCTCGCCTATGCCGTCGATCGGCGTGCGGTGGTTGATCAAGCGACTACCGAAGCAGAGACGCTAGCGCGTGCAATGCGCGAGATTCTCGATGATCGTTCTATCGATCAGGCGTCCCGGTCACGGTGGAGCAAGAATCTGGGACTTGACGAATCGGAGCTTTCGATCTCTACGCTTCGGGGCCAGTTCGTCGATAACCGGAAGTGGATGAATCGACCTCACTCGGCATCCATTATCGTCGGAACGGTCGACATGATCGGCTCGCGGCTGCTCTTCTCCGGGTATGGTACGCGCTCCGCGACCATGAGGTCGGCGCAAGCCGGTCTCCTCGGATCCGATTGCCTCGTCGTGCTCGACGAGGCTCATCTCGTACCATCCTTCGAAGCGTTACTTCGTGACATTGCCGCCCTTACGGAATCCGATCGCGCGAGCGTTAATGTCGTCCCAGCCTTTTCCTTGATGGCGCTTTCGGCGACTGGGCGGACGCAAGCCACGTCGTCGATGTTTCAACTCGATGCCAAGGACTTCGCCGACCCGCCAGTGCGGGCGCGTCTGGCAGCGAAAAAACGCGTGCGCCTTCTTGCCCAGGTCGGTGTGTCCCAACTCGCCGATACGCTTGCGGAACGGGCATGGCTTCTCGCGAAGGACACTTCACGTCGCATCCTGATATTTTGTAATAGTCGCAAAATCGCGCAAGTGGTCGAGTCGAATTTGTCTACCCGCGTTAAGCGCCGATTCGGCGAGGACGCGAAACTTACCGAACTGTTCGTCGGCGAACGGCGGCTACGCGAACGTACCCTACTGTACGATCCTCCGGCTTCTTCCGAGCGCTCGTCGATCGTACCACGCTTCCTCCCGTCGGGCGCAACCGGCGACCGCCCGGTCTTTCTCGTCGCCACTTCTGCCGCCGAAGTGGGGGTCGACCTGGACGCCGATGATCTCGTATGCGACCTCGTCGCGTGGGAGCGAATGGTGCAGCGATTCGGTCGCGTAAACCGTCGGCCGGATCCCGGATGCGCGAGCATCGAGATCGTCCCAAGCGTTAGCGAGAAAGACGCCGACGACGAGATCGTTTTGCAACGACTCGAGGAACTTCGAGCGCCGTTCGAAAGCCCCGAGTGGCCGGAAGCTCCGGACGGGACGCGCGACGCGAGCCCCGGCACGCTGCAGCAACTGAAGGCTCACGCGCCACTCGCACAGCTCATTGCAAAGGCTCAATCGCCCGTGCCTTACCATCCCGCTCTATCGCGCGCGATCGTCGAGTCGTGGGCGATGACCGCGCTTCGGAACCATCCCGGGCGACCCATCGTGCAGCCTTGGTTGCGCGGATGGGATGAAGACCAACGACCGCAATGCCACGTCGCGTGGCGCGCCCATTTCCCGTTGCGTCGCGGCTTCGAAAACGACGCGGAATCACAGACGGCGCGGGTCGACCTCGAGGCGTTCTTCGATGCTGCTCCGCCGCACGTAACGGAGCTACTGGAAGCGCCCGCCGACCGGGTAGTCGAAATTCTCAAGAGCCGCGTTGAGGCCTGGAAGGGTCAACACGCCGCAGAAAGTGCGGCTGAAGACGAACCTCAGCCCGTCGTCATCGCTCTCGGCGTTCGATATGAGTTTGAAGCACTCTTAACCTTGCAGCATTTACTCACGGTGAAGAGCGACCGACTCGTTTGCTCCATCGCCGCGAGAACGCTGATTGTCGATTCCCGGCTCGGCGGTCTCGACGAATCCGGTCTGCTTGATTCGAAGGCTAGGATCGATCCGCCGACCCTCGATGGCGATCAGGTGGAGTGGCAGTTGCCGCTCGAGATCTACGGCCAACGACGCATCCGGTGGGGGAAACGCTTACAACCCGAAAGCGGCTGGCGTTTCCAGGGGTTCTTTTGGAGTGAAAAGCCGGAAAGCGACGACACGAACGAACTCTGGGTCGAAGTTTGGCGCGGGCGCGACGGGAATGCGGGTGATCCAGCGGTGACGCGATGCGCCCAGCGCCTGGATGAACATCATGCGTGGACGCGTTCGGAGGCGGAAACCATTTCGCTCGCGTTGGAATTGCCTGCCGGAAAGAAAGCGCTGCTCTGTGCGGCCGCTGCGTTTCATGATACCGGAAAGAATCGAGATTTATGGCAGAACGCCATGAACGCAAAGCGCGACGATGGCAGACCATACGCGAAAACGACCGGCGGGGCGGCGCCTCGGACGTTGGCAGGATACCGTCACGAGTTCGGATCGCTCGCGGATGCGCTGCAAAGCGCCGAGATCAACGCGCTGTCCGAAGACGACCGCGAACTCGCTCTTCACTTAATCGTCGCACATCACGGCCGCGCTCGTCCTTCGATCGCAGCCATCGACCCAGGCATGGCACCATCCTCCTCGCAGTTGCTCGCGCAAGAATCTGCGTTACGCTTCACGCGCTTGCAGCGCCGCTGGGGACCATGGGGACTCGCATGGTGGGAAGCGTTGCTGAAATCGGCCGACTGGGCCGCATCGCGGCGAGCGGACGCGAATGACTGAAGCGACGGTTCCGGTCGATCTCCGCAATCCCGGCCAGGTCTTCGCATGTTTAGGGCTCGTCGAGGCCGCAGAGGTGCTTTTACGAGCGCCATGTGAATCTCGTTTTAACTACACCGGGCTTCAAACCAGGGCGACGTTCACCATGCGGAGTGCGGGCGAATGCAATCCCATCGGGGCCGTGCTGGACTTCCTACGTCGAGCCGAAGTGGCGACGATCGTGCCGAGCAACTCGAAACTCTCCACGAGGAAGTGGGACGTCGAGGATGTGCACGGGGACCCGTTCGTGTCTTCCGGTCCGGTCCCGAAAACGCCCGCAACGCTCTCTGTCCGGCTTTTGGCTGGAGGTGCCCAGGTCGTGCTAGACTCCTGGGCCGACGGTCCGCATTCCGCCCGCGATAACGTCAAGTTCTGGGCAGGCTCCGGCGGCTATCCCGGCTCGGCGCTCACCCGCGACGTGCTCGAGCTCATTGCTGCCTTTCCAGACGATCGAGTAGATGCGCTCGTGTATGACCCGTTCGCATTCACGGCTCCCATGTCGAGCAGCTTTCGTTTCGACTGGCGGCGAGATTACATCCCCCTCGACGCCGGCTTCTCACCGAATAAGCATGATGGCATTACGATGGTCGGCTACCCGTTGACCGAGATACTCGCCTTAATCGGGCTCCAGCATGCACGCCCGTCACGCTTCAAAGCGAGCGACAAACCCAAAAGCAGTCCAAAGCTCAACTATCGATACGGCGTCTCTGCGGCTCTGCTTCCAACAAGTCTCGCACGCGTTGTGCTGGGCGCGGTCGACATCGGCTTTCCATTCCGAACCTTTCATATGTTACTCGGTTGGCCAGGTAAAGAAGGCCAGGCTCGCTGCATCGTCGGCGTTCGAGAGGAGTTCTAACAGTGGCATCCCTACAGACTGAAGCCATCGATGCCTGGGCCGAGGATCTTCGTGGCCCCGTGGCATTGCATTTCTGCGAAAAACTCGAGCCCGTCGAAGGTGAGGGCTCGATAATTTTCCCGCCGACATACGCTATGGACGACAAGCGTTCGGGTGCACCGTACGCGATAGATACGTTAACCGACGGCACGAAAGTGGTACAGGTCGATTCCGTGGGGTCGCAGGCCAATCGCATGGAGCCCCTGTTTCGTCGTGCACGGCCCGGGACGCCGTCGAATCCTCTCTCAGACCTCGTGCCGCAGATCGACATAGTCGTTTCCGCCGAGCTTACCGTGTCGCTTCTCGAAATCGGTCATCGCCTCGGCGACGCTCTCATTCGTGCGTCCTCATTGAGCGATGATGCCGCAATTGCCTTCGCAGATTTCTCTCAGCGTGGCGATGCGACCGCTATCGCCAAGATGGCGCCGACGTCGTTGGTGTTCGGGGCTTGGGATTCGCGAGGTGAAGGTGCGAAACTGCCACGACTCGTGCAGTCGGTAATTCGCGCCTGGAATGTCGATCCGATACGGCGTTCGGCGCAATACAATCCGCCGATCGACTATGCAAAGGTCGCGGTGTTTTCCGACGACGAAAAAGAAAAGGCGGAAGGCAATACCAAGAGCCCACTTGCGCAACGAGGTTTCGTCCACGTTCCGGCCGTCGACACGCACGGCGGGGTTGTGGTGCACGGAGCTATCAAGCGGGACATCACCGTCAATCTCGTGGCGCTCCGGCAGCTCGGAGCGGCAACGGAAGGAGCGGCCCTACGCCGATACATTCTCGGTCTTGCGTTGGTTGCGGCGACGGACCCGCAAGACGGGTTCCTGCGGCAAGGTTGCCTATTGACACCCGATCCCGAGGCAAGCACGAGCTGGACGCTTGTTGAGCGTGATGGGCGGCGATCGACGATAGCACTCGACCAAACCGTTGCGCTTGGCTATGCACGTAACGCTGCAAAGAGTTTCGGAGTCGGCAAGGATCAACAAGTGCAATTTTCGCGCGATCGAGCGAAAGCCGACCTGCCGCAAAAGGACGAGAAAAAGAAGAAAGCGTGAGTGCGGCCGTGACATATGCACTCGTCGTTGAAGTGCGACTCTTAGGCGATCGGTGGCACGGGGACGGCGACTGGCCGCCGTCTCCGTTTCGACTCTTTCAAGCGCTGGTTGCCGGCGCCTATGGCGGTCGCTGGCGCGCAGAAGAAGCGCGTAGCGAGAACGATCTCGCTTTTCGATGGTTCGAGCAACTCGCGCCGCCACTCGTTCTAGCTCCGCAGAAGCGGGGGGCTACGTCGGTCCAGTACTGGGTCCCCAACAATGATCTCGACGCGGTAGGCAACGACCCTCGTCGGTCAAGCGAGATCAGAGCGTCAAAAACCCTCAAGGCCGTCCTCATCGACGGCGAGGCACGTTTCGTCTATGTCTGGTTCTTCGACGAAGGGGAACTTGCAGCCCATCGCATGGTGTCCTTGTGCGAACGGTTGCACACCTTCGGCCGCGGTATTGATCCGGCTCATGCTTCTGCGTACATTTTACCGGCAATCGATTTCGACGCGCGAGCGACGTCATATCCGGGTAGCTTCTCTCGTCCGAGCACGGCGTGGGACGAGGTCCCGGAAAATACGTTGTTGCCGTGTCCAGCGGCCGGTTCTCTCGATAGTTTACATGAACGCTTCGAAGCAACTACGCGGCGACTTCAGCACACGGAATCTGGTCGTCTGCAGACGACATCTTTTCGACAGCCTCCGAAATCGCATTCGCAGCTCGTTTCTTACGACCGCCCTCCCCGTAGACTGTTCTTCGAGCTTCGGGAACTCGGCAAGTCTTCATCGTTTTATCCGATCCGGCTGGAGCACGCCGTGACGGTCACGAAAGCGCTGCGAGACCTAGCATTCGAGCGCCTTGAAAAGTTCTTGGATGCTCGGACGGTCGAACTGTGTGTTGTCGGTCGCGGCGCTACGAACGCGGAACGAAGGCGACGCGTTCGATTCGTTCCGCTTCCATCGATCGGCTTCGCCTTGACCGACCCTTCGATCAGACGCATGCTTGTGGAAATTCCTGCAGATTGTCCGATCTCGGAAGCCGACATGCGATGGGCAGTGTCCGGCCAGCTGCTAATGCAAAGCGTCGACGAAGGGACGGGCGAGGTCCGCGGCGCGCAACTCGTCGAGTCGACCGATGGTGAGATGCTGCGGAATTACGGCTTGCTGGGGAAAGGCGGGCGCCGTTGGCAGACGATCACGCCGGCTGCATTGCCGACGAAACGCCCCAAGGGTAGAATTGGCGGTCGTGGGCGAGCAGAATCGGAGGATCGCGTCGCGTCAGATGTCCTCCAGGCGCTACGACACGCGGACACACGGAGTCGCGCCATCGAAGTTAGAGTACAAAAGGAACCGTTTTGGAGCCGTGGTCGCCCAGCGATGGCTTTCGAACACGATCGGTTCGAAAGAGAGCGGCTATATCACGTGGAGATCGTCTTCGAAAAAAGCGTCGTCGGGCCACTTATCATTGGCGACGGCCGCTGGATCGGACTTGGCCTGATGCGGCCCATCGGAGACGGCTCCCTAGACCAGGCATCTCATTTTGCGCGAGAACCGGAGGTGAAAATCGACGATGGAGACTTGGGAGGCGACGACGAAGCCGAAATCGACGGTGCGGCCGAGGTACAGGCGTGATCGCATCATCGACCTTTTTGCGGACGGAAGATGATTGTGTTACAACATGATCGATGGCCGCTCGTGTTCGCCCGGAGACGCTTGCCACCACTCAAGACTTCGCAGCATGGTGCGAAGAGCAGGCCCGTGCCCTCCGAGATCACCGCTGGGAGGCGCTCGACATCGAGGAGCTGGCGGACGAGCTCGATGCGTTGAGCCGACGCGAGCGACGACGGCTGGAATCTAATCTCTCGGTCGTGCTGACGCATCTCTTGAGGGATGCTTTTCAGCCGGAGAAGCGCTCGAACTCGTGGACCGCCTCGATTGCCGAACACGCGCGACGAGTCGAACGCGCGCTCGACGAGATGCCGTCTCTCAGATCGTACTGGCAAGAGATCCTCGTCGAAGCCTATGATGGTGCGCGTTTCAAAGCGGCGATCGAGACCGATCTGCCGCTTGACGCGTTTCCGCCCGAGCTCAGCGACGAGCTCGAGACCTTGCTGCAAGCTGCGCTCGCAGAAGCGAGAACCGCCCGAACCACCGCCCGCGCGCGACGGCACGACGTCCACGAAAAGTAGTCTCTGCCTCATCCCGTGATCGCCTCCAGCAAGCCAGCTGCCATCGCGTCGTCGAAGAATCGCTCTCGCTCGGCGGCGTCGAGTCGCTCCACCTCACTCCCGCCCGGTAATCGCCGAACTCGGAGCACATCGTCGATTTCGCTTGCCATGCTGCGAACATGCGTGATGACGCCGATGAGCTTGCGGCCGCCGGCGCGTCGGGCGAGTTCCGCGAGTGCTGCGTCGAGTGCGGTCGTGTCGAGACTGCCGAACCCTTCGTCGAGGAAAAGTGCGTCCAGTCGTCCGCCCGCGAGCGAGGTCAGTTCGACGAGTCCGAGCGCTAGAGCAAGGCTCGCGAGGAATTTCTCACCACCCGAGAGGGTCGCGGCGGCACGCGTCTGCCCGGTCTGCCCGTCGAGAATCGAAAAGCCCTCGGCGAACGCGTAGCGCTGGCCCGTCATCGCTCGAAGCGTCTCCGTCGCAACGCCGAGCAGCCGGCGCTCGCGGCGGCGCATCACATACGCCTTGAAGCCCCCGTTGAGCAGATATCCGCGAAGGCGATCGAGCGCCGTCGCGAGCGGCTCGGCAGCCGCGAGTTCGGCATCGAGCTCATCGGCATCCGCGGCGGCTGCCGCCGCAGCGCGGCGACGCTCATCGAGCGCGGCGTGGCGCTGCGAAGCTTCAGCGAACTGCCGGGAGAGCGCTTCGATCGTTTCGAGTCCTTCGCGGTCGAGCATGCCGGCGATGGTCCGCTCGGCCTCGACTCTTGCACCTTCGAGCGCGGCGTGGTCCGCTTCGAGACGTTCGATGACCGCCGCCGCTCGCGTCGCCATCGTCGCTGCCCAGCCAAAGATTCTTGTCAGGGATTCGTTTATCGAGTAACCCGGCACCTCACCGTACATCGTCAGCCGTGCCGCCGCGATCTCCCGGGCGAGGTCTGCAAGACGCTCGACGATTACGGCTTCGACCTCGCTACGCCGGCTCGCCCGCAGCGATTCGACGCGGCGCTCCGTATCGCGTCGCGCAACGTCGGCCTTCTGGACCGCGGTCTCCATGGCGCGTGCGTCTCGCTCGAATCGTTCCGTCACTTCGAGCGCTGCTGCGATCTCGGCATCGGTGAGAGCTGCCGAAGGACGAAGATCCGGCGATAGCGCTTCACGGTCGGCATGAAGCCGGATCGTCGCTTCGAGCAAACGTTCGCGATCCTTCGCGAGCCGTCCGCGATCATTCGTCAACTGGGTGCTTGCCACGGCGAGCCCCGTTTTATCAGCCGCGACGTCCGTCTGCAAGCCGGTAGCGCGATCTCGTTGTGAGACGGCGACCGCTTCGGCCGACCGTCTCCGTTCGCATGAAACCGCGGTCGCCGCCTCGATCGTCGCAGCGTTCGACGCAACGTCGAGCGCGACGAGGCGTGCCGCCGCCGCGGTTGCCGCTTTGTTGGCAGCGGCACTCTCTCGTTGTGCCGCGTGTAACTCGGCCTCGGCCCTCGCTTTGTTACGGTCCTCGTCCTCGAGCCCGCGTCGTGCCGCCTGGGCCGCCGCTTCCATCGCTCGGGATTTGTTCATGGCGTCGTCGAGCGCTTGGATGCGCGGCGGCTCGAACGTGGCGGGAAGGGTTCGCTCGCAGACCGGGCATGGGGCGCCCGCTGCCAGCCCAATGCTCAGCGTCGCGACCCGATGCGTGTGCCGCGCCTCGTCCAGCCGTCGTGCCACCCTTGCGCAGGCCGCCATCGCAGCGTCATACGTCGTTCGTGCGATCGCATGAGCACCGGATGCGCGCTCGCAGGCGCGCGCCGCGGTCGACTCGGCGTGTCGGCGTGATGCTTGGGCCGCTTGCGCGCTCGTCGCGGCGCTCCATGCTTCGCGGTGCACCCGCTCGGCGTCGCGCGCTTGCCGGGCGGTCGATTCCGCGGCTTCGGCGTCGACGATTGCAGCGTCGCACAGCTCCGTCGCCACGTTCAACGCCTCGCTGCGTTGCTCGACCTGCGACGCTGCCACGCACAGCGCGGCTTCGCGTTCAGCGATCTCCTCGCATTCGGCGGCGAGACGGTCGCGTTCGGCCGCCATGCGTGTGAGGTTCGTTCGAGCGAGCGCGAGTGTGGCGAGCGTCATTCCGCGGTCGGCGAGCGCGTCGCTCGCCGACCGAGCTTCGGCAACGGCCGCTCGAGCAGCGGCAACGTGAGTTTTGGCTTCTTCGAGCTGTGCTCGCAGCTCCGCGTCGCGGTTCATAAGCCCCAAAATACGAGCGGTCGCTCCGTGGAAACGTTCGTGGGCGCCCCGTAGCATGGTGAGCTCGCGAAGGTTTCGCTCCCCTTCGAGCTGCGTTCGTTGCGAAGATTCGATCGTATGTTGCGCTTCGGCGAGTGTGGCCGCTCGTAACGAACTCACCCGCACGTCCTCGCCGAGCAGTCGAACCGTCTCACGCGGGTCTTGCCCGAGCTGATCGCGCTTCGCTCGAAGCGTCGCACACATCGTTCGGAATCTCTCGCGTGGTATTTCGAGCGTCTCGCGGATTCGGTCGATCTCGTCGAGTCCGAGCAATTCTGTGAGCGCCCGCGTTCGGTCTGCAGGCTTGGCGGTCAAGAGATCGGCGAACCGGCCTTGCGGCAGCACGACCGTCTTCGTGAATGTCGAGTAATCGAGTCCGAGCAGCCGCTGCAATTCCGTCTTCACGGTGGCTTCGCCGTCGGCTCGAAAGTCGGGCAGCTCATCGCACCGCAACGAGTGGATCGGCGGCCGGGCCACGCTCGACGCGGACCGTGTCACGCGATAGGTTCGATCGTCGACGGCGAAGGCGAAGTCGACGCGCATCGTCGTCGCGTCGAGCGCTATCAGCGTCTTGACGTCGCGCTCATTCCACGTCGTGGCATTGAACAGCGCGTACACGATCGCTTCGAGTATCGAGCTTTTCCCAGAACCGGTATCGCCCACGATCGCGAAGAGCCCGAGGCCCGAGAAGTCGATCGTCTGCTCCGCTCGGAAGCTACGAAAGCCGCTGAGTCGGAGCGAAACGGGTCTCACGCTTCGCCTCCGTCCAAATCGGCGAGCTCGACCGGTTGTTCGTCGCGCGCCGCGCGCATGACGCGCGTGAAGAGATCGGCCACACGTCGATTGTCGACGCCGGCGTTGCCTTCTTCGGCGAGGTAATCCGTGAAGAGTTCTCCGATGGTCGCCTCGTCGGCGTGACCCCGAGGCTCGATCGCTGCGACGGTGCGATTGGGATCGATGACGTCGATCCGTAGCACGATGGTATCCGGTAACCGCGCTTGCACGTCGTCGGCGATATGCCGTTGCGCCGGCGTTTCGACCGTGATATGCGCGAGCGACCCGCGGAGGTTGCCGGCTTGTTGCGCGAGATCGTCGAGGGTGCCGCGAGCGCGGCGAAGCGGCCGGCCGCCGCTCAGTGAAACGCAATTCATGCTCGGCGTCTTACCGGGTCGCGCCTCCACGCAGACGACGGACTTCGTCTCGCCGAGCTCACCGAAGTCGATTGGGATCGGTGAACCGGCGTATCGCGCCCAAGGTCGTCCCGCGAGCGCCTGCGGCTTATGAATGTGCCCGAACGCGGCGTACGAGACGGCCGGGATCTTCTCCGGTCGCGTCGCGTAGTCATCGACATGCACCTGACGCTCGCTATTGGCAAGCACGGCGCCCGTCACATGGAGATGAGCCGCAAAAACACGGACGTCGCGCCGCGGGTCGGCGTCTCGCTGAAAGCCGGCTGCGAGTGCGTCTTGCAAGAATGCGATGCGGTCGGCGTAAGCACTCGACCAAGTCGCCGGGTCTTCGAAATCTTCGAGAAACGTATTCCGCATGACGAACGGCAGGGGCGCAAGGCGAATCCGGTCACCGTCGCGTGCGGGGTAATCGAGGATTCCGCCGCTCGCCGGCGGTCGAGCGCGATCGATGAAGCGTACGCGGTTCCCGCCGCGCAACGTCTGAAAGAGCGCGAAGAGTTTTGGGTTTTCGTGATTGCCGCAGACGACGGCGACCGGTGCGATCGCGGCTAGCTCGTCGAGCATCTCGATTCCGAATCGAAGGTCGTCGACGGCAGGCATCTTCGCGTCGAAGAGATCGCCCGAGTGGACGATCAGGTCGGGTGTGAAATCCCGTGCGATTGCAACGATCTCGTCATGGACCTGCTCGTGATCGGGTCGCCGGGAAACGCCGTACGTCAGTTTACCGATATGCGTGTCCGACGTGTGCAACAGACGCATCAGAGTTTTCCGAAGGTCGCTTCGACGGCGGCAACGTCGGTTGCCTGGCGATCGCTCGTCGCATCGTCACCCGTATTCGTCGCGTACGGTGCGAGTGGGAACCGAAAGGGAATGGGAACGGGCACGAGCGGCTGATCGACGATCATCGTACCAGGTAGAAAGCGAGTCGCTCGTTCACGTTGCTCTGCCGAGAGGAACCGGTAATCGTCGGCAGTTCCGCTGTCAAGCCGTCCGACGATCTTGAGCGCGGCGTTCGTCGTGATCGCACGCTCGACGTCGCCGGCGCTCTGTTGCGCGCCGATGAGCAGGACGCCGAGCGAGCGGCCCCGCGCCGCGATGTCGACGAGTAGCTCTTTGATCGGGCTGCGGCCCTCGCGAGGCGCGTATTTGTTGAGTTCATCCAAGACGATGAAGCGGAGCGGTTCACGACCACTGCCCTGTTTCGCTTCGAAGATCTCAGAGAGGATCGCGCCGACCACGAATCGTTGCGCATCGTCGTGTAGCGCATGCAGATCGACGACGCACACACGTCTTTCCAAGAGAAACGGCTGCAGGCCGATCCCGATGAGGTGTCCGAGCCGTGGCCGTAACCCATCGAGCCTCCGCAAGAACGCGCCGACCGTCCCTTCGGTGTAGCGTGAGACCCACGTCGTATCCGGCGGATCGGCCTCGAGCCGATCGCGCAAAGCTCCGACGAGATCCGCGAATGTTTCGACGTGAGTACCGTCGCCCGGAGCGAGCGGTTCGCGCCGTTCCCGAAGCAGACGCTCGACATTGGAGGGCGACGTACTGCGGTGCGCGAGCACGATTGATCCGTCCCCGGTCGTGCATGGATATGCGTGCCGCAAGAGCTGCACGCGCACGTTCTGCTCGAGATACGGCACTTGCGTCCGGCTGTCGTCATCGACGCAGAATCGAAGGAGCTGTCGGCGCACGAATTCGAGCGGCGTCCATCCGAACACCGTCACTTCAGCTTGGCGCCGCGAAACGATGTCGACGGCGAGCGAGTGTTCTTCGGCATTGACGGCGCGGGGAACGAAATAGCGCACGTCGGAGAAGGGCGTTGCGACGTTCACCCCGAGCCGCGCCCAGCGCGGCCCGTCGATCTCGGGCCTATATGTTTGCTCGGATGATCGAGGTGCAGTAGATCTTCGCCCTTGACGTTGAACACGACGGCGTGCGTTTGAGGACTGCGCGCTCCCAGCATCGCAATGCCTGCTTCGCTCTCGAGTAATTGATACAACAAAAACATCGCGTACGATGTCTTTGTCGCAACGCCTGAGATGCCCGAAATCGAGATATGCCCGCCGCGCTCGCCATTGATGAAGGAGAAGTCGGCGTAGATCGGCCGGTCCAGCCGGTCGAGCCCGATCGGTAGCGCCTGCGGCATCTGATCGAGAAAGAGCGCAAATGTGCGGGTGGCCTCGTCCACGTGCTCGACGGGCGACCCCGGTAATGGGGCGACCCAGGCCTCCGGCACGGTCCGCAACACGAGAACGGTGGCCGTGCGCGTCGTGAGGCCGGGCATCAACCGCTCGCCGATGCGCCGCGTGTCCGACGGCATTTGCGCACCTTCGATCGATCCGTAGCCCTCGACGACGATGCCATAGTGCGCGACCGCGCCGCTACCGTCGGCGAGTGATTGCCGTGTGATTACGAGATCGTCGAGTTGCACCACGGCATCATCTTCTAAGACGATATCGAAAGTACGCGTCGTGACGGGCTCCGAGCCGTCAACGTAACCGATCATGCCCGCGCTCGCGTTGCGACGCATGCGCACGGCTTCCCGGACCGCGCGCTCCGCGAGCTTGTCGGAACCGAGCTGTCGCCGCAAGTGCAGTTCGAGCGCGCCGATCGACTGCAAGTTCTGCGGGGCCCTTGCATCACGATGGAGTACGCCCGCGTACTTCGGTAACCGCGCTGTCAGTCTGTTGGCGAACGCGACGGAAGCGGCGGCGCCGAGCGCTGCGCCGAACTCGAGACGGACGATACCGTTCCAGGGTCCATCGTCCCGCTGGTCTCGGAGCCTGAGATAGCAAGAGTAGCGTTCGTCGCCGATGCGGAACAGCGAGCTGCGCTGGCCCGAGCGCAGTCCCGTGACGCGTGCATGATCGATCGGCCCGAGCAAGGCACGCCGATGCGTCTTCACGTACCCGACGACCGCGCGATGCGAACGCAGCGCGAAGTTGAGCGGCCCGTCGGCGACGACGATCGTGCCGTCGACGGCGGTTTCTTCCGCGAGCCCGCCTTCGACGACGCGCATGCGCGCTTGGAGACCCGCGAGTGGTGCCTCAGCATCGTCGCCTGCCACGCTGGCGACCGTCCATGCCCAGCCGCCTTTGATCGGCGGCAAGGCGTCGGTCATGCCGGCTCCCCAGATCATCAGTCGCTCCACATGAATGCTTGTGAAGTGCGCGCCCGAGTGATCGATTACGACGCAACCGCATGCGAGCGCCCCGGTGATTCCACGAACGAACCGATCATCGACGAGCTGATAGAGAGATGCTTCCACGCGTCGGACGCCGTCGATGAACGCTATCCGTGAAAATGCGTCGTCGTCTCGACCGTCGTGTGCCTGAAGTACCTCGTCCTCGACGAGTGTCGCAGCGGGCTCTTCCTCGTTCTCGGTTTCAACCCGGTACGGTGATCCGTAGCCGGTTCCCCAGCCTTCGACGTAGACTTCGTTGCTCACTGTATCGCCTTGCATCACCAGGAGTATCTCCGCGGAGTAGGACACATCTCTGTCATCCGCGACCGAGGTGACGCGCGTGACCGAAGAAGCCGCCTTCCTGTTCGATCCCGACGCGATTCGTTCCACGAATGAGCCGGCGGAAGATACCGTACGGCTCATCTGGATGTTTGTCTCGCTGGCTCGAGCGCAGACGGTCACCTACGAGCGATACGCCGCTTTGTTCAGCCGGACGACGCGCACGTTCAAGCGCGATCTGGCGAAGTTGCGCGAAATCGGCTTGCGATTCGGCTTCTCGCTATCCAAGCTGCAGCGCGGTGAGATTCGGCTGCTGCGCTTCGACGGCGATCCGCAACCGCGTCAGCGTCGTAGCCAGGCAGAAGACCTCGGCGACGCGCTGCTCGCAATTAACGAGGCCCTCGGCGAGGTCGTCGCAACCAGCTTTCGTGGATGGGCCGACGCCTCGGTATTCTCGAGCGACCGTTTTCTGCGGATCGCGACACCGCGACTTCGAGAAAGCTCAGACATCGGCGCGACATACGAGTTGTTGCGTGCTGCCTGGCGCAATCGGGCACGCGTTCGGTTCCGATATCCTGCAGCGGATCGACCGGGATCACCGGAACGCATCGTCGAGCCTTATCGTACGACCTACAATGCTGGGCGCTACTACCTCATCGGCTTCGACGTTCGACCGAGTTCGGGTGGCTGGCGGCAGTACGCGCTCGATCGCATCATCGGGCCAATCGCTCGAGCGGGCTCGTTCTTGCCACGGGCCGTTCCGTCCGAATATCATGGTGAGGACGCGATCGGGCTCTTCAAAACCGGAACGGAGCGTCAAGTAACGGTTGCGTTTAGTGACGCGATCGCACAATCCGTCGCTGCCCGCGAGTGGCAGCGTTCACAGAGTATCGGTCGGGACGAAGCCGGGCGGCTAACGCTGACGCTAAGGGTTTTCGACCTCGGGGAGGCCGTGCGCTGGGCGTTGAGTTTTGGGACGGAAGCCGAGGTGGTAGCGCCGACCGACGCGGTCGCGCTTGCACGTGAAATGGTCGCGACCTTGCAGCGCCGGTATGTCGACGAGCCGACGGCCACCGCTATGGTGTGAGGAGACAGAGCCGTGTCATGGCCGGGGGTCCAGGCTAGGTGCGCTTAGACAGCGTGCCACCGATGCTCTGGAGCCATCAACTTGCTTGCCGTCCCCGTCGCGCAGTGCCCTACCTCACGTCGCTGTGCCACAGCGCGAGCCCTTTTCGCTCGGGTCTCGATGAACGCCGATCCTGACGACGACGGGCTACTGCCCGCGAGAATGATCAACGAGGCCGTCTATTGCCCGCGTTTGTTCTGGCTCGAACACGTTGCCGGAGAGTGGCGGGAGAGCCACGATACGCTCGATGGAACTCGCATTCATAAGCGCGTGGATCGCCCGGGACCGCAGCGAAAGACAGCTACCGCCGAAAGCGAGACGCCGACGACGGTCCGTTCGATGACGCTCGCTTCTTCGAACCTCGGCGTCATCGCGAAGATCGACCTCGTTGAGATCGACGGCGATCACGCGGTTCCGATCGACTACAAGCGCGGCTCCGTTCCAGGCGTCCCGGGCGGCGCATACGACCCCGAACGCGTCCAAATCTGCGTCCAAGGGATGCTACTGCGAGAGGCCGGCTATCGCTGCAACTACGGTGAGCTGTATTTCGCGGAGTCGCGGCGGCGGGTCCGCATTACGCTTACCGAGGAGCTCGTTTCCCTGACGAGCGCGGCGATCGCAGATGCAACTCGGTTGATGACCGCTGCAGTCATTCCGCCGCCGCTTATCGATAGCCCGAAGTGCGGCAGGTGCTCGCTCGCGCCGATCTGCATGCCGGACGAGACGAATACGCTACGTAATCGAAACGTCGGTACGATGCGAACTCTCGTCCCCGAGTCGGACGACGCTCTGCCGCTATATGTCGTTGAGCAGGGCGCTCGGCTTGGCCTGTCCGGAGAAGTAATAGAGGTACGAAAGAACGACGAGGTTCTCGAGCGAGTCCGTCTCCTTGAGGTTTCTCATGTGTCGGTGTTTGGGAATGTTTCAGCCTCGGCGCCGCTGCTTCGCGCTTTAGCGGAACGTGATATCCCGCTTCTCAATTTCAGTTACGGCGGATGGCTCGCCGCGATCACGCACGCGCCTGTTACAAAAAACCTCGATGCGCGGATTGCTCAGTTCAAAGTCGCCGCAAACCCGGAAGCCTCGATGTCGATTGCTCGACGAATCGTCGAAGGCAAAATTCGCAACCAACGGACCCAGCTTCGGAGATCCCTGGGCGAGTCGGCCCGCTCCTCGTTGCAAGAGATGTCGTGGGCGATTGATCGGGCACAACGAGCCCATACTCGTCCCACGCTTCTCGGGCACGAGGGCAATGCCGCGCGCGTCTATTTTGGTTCGCTTGCGCGGATGCTGAAGGTCGAAGAATATCAGGTTGACTTCGAGGGAAGGAATCGTCGGCCACCACGTGATCGCGTCAACGCTTTGCTCTCCTTTGCCTACGCTCTCCTCGTGAAGGAGTGCTACGCTGCGCTCTTAAGCGTGGGGCTGGAGCCCGGTCTAGGCGTGTATCATGTCGTTCGTCCAGGTCGCCCAGGGTTGGCGCTCGACCTGGCGGAAGAATTCCGACCGGTGATCGCGGATTCTGTGGTTATCAACGCGATCAACGTTCGGGAGATCGAACCGACTCACTTTTTATATCTTCAGGGCGAGGTCGCACTCAGCGCCGCCGGACGCAGGGCGTTCATCGCGGCTTTCGAACGACGAATGAATACCGAGATAATCCATCCCGAGTTTGGATATCGGATCTCGTATCGGCGGACGATATTCGTTCAGGCACGTCTCCTTTCGCGGTGTATCGAAGGCGAGCTCGAATCGTATCCAGTGTTTACGACTCGATGAAATAATCGTGTCGGTTCGAATGTATTTGCTCTCTTACGATGTCAGGGATTCACGGCGCTTGCGCTCCATGCACAGAATTGCCGTCGCATTTGGATCGATGTTACAGTACAGCCTCTATGCGTGCTCGTTAACTCGGGCACAACGCGTTGAAATGAAGATTCGGATTGAAAATCTCATCGACCGGGCGGTTGATCGCGTGATCATACTCGACCTCGGGTCAATCGAAGGAGACTCATCATGGCTACCTCCTTACGAGACGCTCGGCGCTGAAGTTGACATCAGGCTCCGCCGCTCTATCGTGATCTGACATCGAGAGGCCAAGTGCGTGCCACGGCCTTCGTGGGCGCTCGAACCAATGGAGACGGGGCGCATAGCTCAAAACCCGTCCCGTTGGCACCTGCGAAAGCCCATGCACAGAAGGGGCTCTCGAAAAGCGATCTGAAGATGCCGACTGCGCAGTCATCTCCTCGTAAGCCCTATCCGCGACGTACGCGTCGCGGCCCCGTTGAAGCATGGCCGTCGTCCGGTTCCGGTTCGAGCCCCCCATCTATCCGCGACGTACGCGTCGCGGCCCCGTTGAAGCGCGCGCGTCTCCTCGCTCACGTTCGCCTTCGCGGCTCCTATCCGCGACGTACGCGTCGCGGCCCCGTTGAAGCCCGGTGCGTGTAGACCGTCGAGCCGGAATAACGGCCTATCCGCGACGTACGCGTCGCGGCCCCGTTGAAGCGAGGGTCGCGCCGTCGAGCTGGCCGATCCCGATGTCCTATCCGCGACGTACGCGTCGCGGCCCCGTTGAAGCCGGTGCTATCGTCCATCGACCGGCAACACCCGGGCGGCCTATCCGCGACGTACGCGTCGCGGCCCCGTTGAAGCTTCCCAACCTGGGACTGTGGCGCGCCAACGAACGCAGCTATCCGCGACGTACGCGTCGCGGCCCCGTTGAAGCAGCACGGTCGGCGACGTGATCCCGACCGGCTATCATCGCCTATCCGCGACGTACGCGTCGCGGCCCCGTTGAAGCATCCCGCCGGGCCACGGCTCGTGAATCATGCTTGCGTGCTATCCGCGACGTACGCGTCGCGGCCCCGTTGAAGCCTCTATTTCCTCGCATCCAACTTTCCCGTGACGGGCTATCCGCGACGTACGCGTCGCGGCCCCGTTGAAGCACCACCTCCGCGACGGGCGTGCTCGGCGACACGTTCCGCTATCCGCGACGTACGCGTCGCGGCCCCGTTGAAGCAGACCGTTTCCTCCGGGTACGGAAACTCGTCGATCACCTATCCGCGACGTACGCGTCGCGGCCCCGTTGAAGCATCGTATCCTAGGGTCGAGAGACCCCTGATCGGCCTCGCCTATCCGCGACGTACGCGTCGCGGCCCCGTTGAAGCTCACTCGTGGAGAATAGCGGCTACGTCAAGCCTTCCCTATCCGCGACGTACGCGTCGCGGCCCCGTTGAAGCTCGCGCATGGCGCACTCGCTCGAGCAGCTCGTGGACTATCCGCGACGTACGCGTCGCGGCCCCGTTGAAGCGCGACGAAGCAGCGCATCGGCGTTCTGCTGGGTCAGCTATCCGCGACGTACGCGTCGCGGCCCCGTTGAAGCGGCGCGAGGGCGGGCTTCACGGCCGCGGCGGGCTTCCTATCCGCGACGTACGCGTCGCGGCCCCGTTGAAGCACGGCCATGCCGGCCTAGCGAGCCGGGGAAGTCCGCTATCCGCGACGTACGCGTCGCGGCCCCGTTGAAGCATGATGATCTCCGCTCTGCCGTCTCGTGGGGCGTCCTATCCGCGACGTACGCGTCGCGGCCCCGTTGAAGCGCGCCAACGATTGATTATTCGCGACGCCCGCCGAGATCTATCCGCGACGTACGCGTCGCGGCCCCGTTGAAGCCTGGACTTGGCTTGCTAGATGGTGCGCTTCCCCCGCCAGCCTATCCGCGACGTACGCGTCGCG
>JAABUU010002381.1_pt1 | contig 26967 bp, 24 predicted proteins | sample 5559301 | NCBI WGS metagenome assembly JAABUU01 (sample SAMN10711884, study PRJNA513360) | rock metagenome | isolation source: Antarctica rocks | place: Antarctica: Victoria Land, Richard Nunatak white | reverse complement strand
GCTGTTTCATCAGATCGACGCAGTAGGTCTCGTCGTCGACCATGCGGCGCACGCTCTCCAGGTGCCCCGCCGCGATCTTGAGGCGTAACGCCGCCTCCCGCTTATACTCCGGTTTCATCGCCCTATTCCATCGGAAGCTGTATACTCCCATACACTATTCAATCTGCCCACACTATAGCACCCCACCAGGGGTGGAGTCAAGAGGGGTGAATAGCGAACTCACCGCGTCGACGGCGGCCCTCCCCACGGGCGTCACCGGCTTCGCGTCTGGCATCGCCGTAGACTAAAGCGGAACGCGCCGCGGCGCTTTTGTGTCGCTCTCAGGTCACGGACAAACCCTTTTAGGGGATAGCTCCTGGGACCATCGCGGTCTATTATAGGCTGTAAATAGGAAGAAAGTGGCTGTAAGCAGGAAGGAAACCAGACGCATGCGCATAGCCCGCGTCGCGCTGGCCGTCGGCGTCGCGCTCGTGCTGGGCCTCTACGCCGAACTGGCCGCGCACGCGCCGGCCACGGGTCAGGACCTCCGCGTCTTCTACGCTGCCGCGACGACGCTGCGCGAGGGGGGCAATCCCTACGACCCGCGCCAGCTGATGCGCGTGGAGGAACGCCTGTACCATCCACGCGACGACGCCGCGCGGGCGTCTCTGGCCGGCAACCCCTACGTCCAGGGCCCCCCGCTCGCCATCGCGCTGCTGCCGCTGACCGACCGCGCGCCGGCCGCCGTCTATCGTGGCGAGGCGCTGCTGCTGCTGCTGGCCGCTGTCGGCGCTGTCACGTTGCTGGCGCGGGGCTCGCCCACGCTGCCGGCCGCGCGCGCGATGCGCCGGGCGTTCATCCTCCTAATAAGCCCCGTGACGTTCCTGGGCGCCCTGCTTGGCCAGCCAGACGCCTTGCTGCTGCTCCTGCTCGTCGCGGCCCTCTCGCTCTACCGCCGCCACGCCCTCCTGGCCGGCTTCATCCTAGCGCTGGGGCTGGTCAAGCCGCAGATCATGGCCGGACCGCTCATCCTGTGCGGGCTCCTGGCCTGGCGGCGTGGCCGTGTCGCCCCCTACGCGGCAGGCGCCGTCGGAGGAGCGCTGCTTTTCCTCGGTGGGAGCGCGGCCATCGCCGGGCCGGCCGTCGTGGCGGGATGGCTGCGCGAACTGGCTGGCTTTAGCGGCGCGACCGTCTACACGCAGGTCGACATCTCCTCGCTCTCGACCCTCTACGTCGGATGGGCCCCGCACGCGTTGAGCCTGCTGCTCGCCGTCGCCGGATTGGCGGCCTGGACGGCGCTGTGCGTCAAAGTCCCCCGCGCCACCGAACCTGGAAATGAGGACCAAACAAGCGTTCGCAACGCAACAGCCGGGGAGTTATGCGAGTGGTGGTGGTTCCTGCTCGGCCTCGCTGGCTGGCTGCTGGTCACACCCTACGCCCACCCGCACGACGACATCCTGCTGCTGCCCGCCGCGTGGCACCTACTCGATCGTGGTCCCTACCGCGGCCGCGCCGCGCTCATCGCCGTCCTGCTGGTCCTCTCATGGTGGCTGCTGCCCATGACCAGCCTGCTCGGGCTACGTCCGCCGCTGCTGCGCGGCCTCGGCGTCATCCCCGTCGCACTCACATTCGCGCTACTCGCGGCACGGCGTCCGGCCGCGGCTACAGGCGCCGCCACGACAAGTCTACCCAATCGGGCTATTGGGTCCCACCGCATCGCCTCATAGACTGCGTGTATCCACGCGTGTACACGGCGACGTAGAATTGACCCATTTGCGCCAATTTGGCTTGACCCATCTTTTTCAAGTAGCTCGTTCCTGGCGTGCGCCCTCATCTCTGGTAGATGCGGATCGAGGCCTTTGCCATCTGGTCTAATGGGGGTCAAGCCAAATTGGCGATTGCTGGGTCAAATCTCACTGGCGTTGACACGCGGTTAGTACAGCGTGGCGTACACATACCCGGCGGTCGTTCACGGGCCGACCATGTGGGCATACTAGTAGCCCGTCAAGCGCCGTCTTGACAGTTCAATCGCCGTGCAACAGGGGACGGCAACTGTCCATAGTTCGCTTGACGGACTACTAGTACTACAACGACGGATTCTTCCAATAGCTATGAAGAGGCGCTTTTGTGCTAGCTGTTGACACCCTAATGGCAGCAATAATGGGCGCCGAAGGCCAGCATAGCCGCGCCAGCGGTCGAGATGTGCCGCTGAAAACGGCGGTTTTACACAAGCGTCGTTGTAGTACTAGCGAGGCTCTGCCTCAGACCGACGAGACATGCCGCGAAAACTTGACTCAATCGCACCATGTGTGCCTGTATTAGGAGTCTAGTGCAGCGTCAGGGAGCTTTGTTTGACGTGGCGCCCCCTGGGCAGCGAAGCGAGCCGCTCAGGGGGTACGCTTCGCTGCAAAGTAACCCCTCAGAGAAAACACGAGTCGAGCAAACGCACGATGATAGAGAAATCGAGAACGGGAGGGAAGCACCATGGGATGGGCGCTGACGAATACTAGTCTCCTGGCTCCTCTTGACGTCATACGCTTCGCCCTGGTCTATCTCATCCTCGTCGTCGTACCCGGCTATGCGTTAGCGGCGCTCACGCGCCCACACGCGCCGCGCAGCGAACGCGCGGCGCTGGCTATTCCCTGCGGTTATGCTATCGTCGCCCTGAGCGGCCTGTGCACCGCGCTCACGCGCCTCCCTTTCACCCTCGTCGCCTACGCCGCCATCGCCCTGCCCATCACGCTCGCCTGGGGTTATGTCACGTTCAAGAGGGGCAATAATCCCAAGGAGGAGCAGGGGCGCTGGTGGATCATACCGGTCGGCGTGAGCGTGGTCCAAGTCGGTATCATCGAGCTAGTCTACGCCCATGCTACCATGCCCTCGGGCAGCGACACCGTCTCGCATGTGATGTGGATCGACCGCATCGCACGGGCGCATGTCTTCCCCATCGCGCTACTCTCGGCGCGCCTGGGGACGGGCGACGGCGGGTTCTACCCGCCGGTCTTCCACGCCCTCGCCGCCCTCATACTCTCCGTCGCGCCCATGGCCACCTATCACGCCGCCTTCTACAACGTGGTCGCCACCATCGCGCCGCTGCCCCTGGCCCTATTCTGCTACGTACGGGTAGCCACCGGGAGCGCCCGCACGGGCGCGTTCGCCGCCGTGGCCTCGCTCGCCTTCGAAGCCCTACCGTTCTTCGTACTGCCACAGGGGCTTTACACCTTCACCGCGTCGCTGCTGATCGTGCCGGCGCTCGCCCTGGCCCTCTATCACGCGCTGGGCCACGGCGAGCGGCGCGCCGTCGTCCTCGCCGTGGTGTTGGGCGTCGGGCTCTTCTATACGCATCCCACCGAGTTCGTGACCGTCGCCCTGCTGGCGCTCGCCATCGTCCCCGCCGTATTGCACGACCGCCGCGCGTGGACGCGCGCCTGCGGGTACGGTGTGATCATCGCCGCCGCGTGGGCCCTCGCGGCCGCCCCGGCCCTCGCGGCCGTCCACACGACGATGGTGAGCGGCGCCGGCAGCGAGATCAAAGCGACGGGCGACTTCTCGGCGCCGCCGCGCATCGACCTGGGCGCGGTCGTCGACAGCTACGTCCAATGGGTCTACGGCCACAACCTGAGCTATGTCCTGTTGATCGCCGTCGCCGGCGGCAGCCTGTACTGCCTCATCCGTCGCCGTGCGCGCGGCCTCGTCGCCGTCCAGATCCTGGTCGCCGCGCTATTCATCGACGCCAACAGCTACAACGTGCTGCAGCGCTTCTACACACTCTCGTTCCCCTGGGCGTTGTGGGAGCGCCTGGCCGTCACCCACTACTGGCTGGCGCTCCCCCTCGCGGGCATCGGCATCGACGCCGCCGTCAGTTGGATCGGCGCCCGGCTGGCGCGACTGGATCGCCCGTTCATCGCCATCGCCGCCGCGCCGATCGTGCTGGTCGGGCTGCTGCTCCCGCTCGACGCCGCCGGACGCCGCGCCTCCGCCTATGCCCACGCGCGCGACGTCGTTACGGCGCCCGATGTGGGCGCACTGGCGTGGTTGCGCGCGCACGCCGCGAACGCCTTGGTCGTCAACGACGGCGACACCCATGACGCCGCTTCCTTCGACACGCCGATCGACGCCGGCCTGTGGATGCCCGCGCTGGGCGTCGCCCAGCCCCTGTTCTGGCGCTCCGGCGGCGGTCCGGGTCCCCTCGACGACCGTTTTTACCTGCTAGATCACATCGCCGACGATCCGCTACCACCGCGCGCGACGGCCTATGTCGGGCAGTATCACCCGCGCTACGTCTTCTACGGTGCGCGGGTACGCCCAGGCGCGACACGACATCTAAACCTCGCGCGCCTGCTCGGCGACCCGCTGCTGCGCCTGGTCTACTCGAGCGCGCCGGCGTGCCACGCGCCAGCCGTGGAGAATGCCAGGCCATGTCCAACAGGACAATCGTACATCTTCGCGTTCAACCGAACGGTCGGCTAACCGTTCATCCTAATGCCGCTCGTGAGGCGCCTCCGCTACCGCCGCCGCTATCTCAGCCTCGATCACATCCGGGTCCACGTCACGCGTGCGCTCATCGATCTCCCGAATCGTACGGAATATCTCCTGCTTTTGCTGCTGGCGATACTGGTCGTACTGCTCGGGGCTAATAACGACGGCGACGACCTTGCCTTGCCGCTCCACGATGGTCGGTTCATTCTGATAGTAGGCGCGGCTCAAAACATCGGTGAATTTGTCGCGCGCCTCTTTCGCACTCATATGACTAACCAACACACGTCTCCTTTATTCCTATGAGCATGCCTCATCGACGCCAGGGACGCCACGAATCCCTGGGTTGGCCTTCGATTGTGTCTATTGTCCCGACGCATTCGTCGATGTATGTGAAGAGTCGATACGTCGCGTAGTAGAACTCATCAGACCAACCGTCCTGTCTCGTCAAAACCGTAGCGGTGATCTCGCAGGGCGCTATCCGCCGCAAACAAACGACGAGATCATGCTGTCCGACGTCCGATAAGCGCTGATCCGCGGCTTGTACATCGGCAATGATCCGATCACTGATGGTCGATGACAGGCTAGTCAAGTCCACACGGGGAGGGACATCTTCTTTGAGGACAAACCGCCACACCCTCTCCCACGTCCCATCTGGCAATCGTCGAACTTGGGGCCAGGGGTTAATAGTGATGTCACTAAGGCTATATCGTGCCATAACTCACCCTCCTCATCCATCATTGGGGTCGAAAACCTCCCACGTAGCTTGTCGATTCACGGTGGGGAATGACTCGGGGGAAAAGACTGTTTGCAACGGATCATCGTCTGTCGCGCCCACGAAGCGTTCCACTCTCACGAGGCCCTGACGTTCCACATCCAGATAAACCGACTCCGGCAACGTGGCGATCAGCACGACCGGACGAGGGCTGTGTCGCAATCCCCACTCGTAAGCCGGCTGAAGCCCTGAGCCAGGATTATCGGGCGGCCCGATCTCGTGCGTAAAGAACGAACCCGGTGAATTGACTCTACCTCCCCGCGAAGCAGCGCGGGCAGCACCCGTATTTAATCCATTGGCTGCGATATCTTCAGCGTAGGTTCTCGCAGTACCATGCGCAAAAATTCGCGCATTCTTTGCTCCCACCTCATACGTCATCTCACTGTCATTATAAGTCATCAGACATATCGGCCGTCTCTACCTGCGTAAATAGTATCATTTGAGTTAGTATCTCTAGAGATACTAACTCAAATGATACTATTATTCAGTAGGGATGTGACCATGGCCTTCGTCGATAGAGAGCGAGTATAGTTATCGTCTCACTGAGGTAGCAGTAGATACACGTACTGATCGTGTGTTCGCCACTGATGAGAGTAACAGTGGCGTGAGTGTGCTATGTTCATGCGTCGTCGATGAATACAGCCGGCGACACATGGAAATAGGCGGCGAGCTTCTTGACGTGCTCCAGCGTCAGCTTCCGCTCCCGCCGCTCGTTGAGCGCCTCGGAGACGATAGACTTCGTGCCGAAAATGGGCACGAGATCCTCTCAAGAAGGCGCCGTTCGATTGGCTCCCTCAATATTGTCTATCCCGCGGTCAAAGCTGTATATGCCATCGGCAACACCAGTTCGGGCATACACTACTTCCAGAGCATCAGTAAAGTCTATCTTCTCTCCCTGGGCAAAAATGTCTCATGCGCTCAAAAATACCCCTTGCGTTTGCTTCCTTTGAGGCATCAATCATGTCTTCAAGCTCTTCATTTGATATTTCCGACCCAGGTCTACCATTGATAGGCGGCAGGGAACCATAAATTTTATCTATCCATAGTCATATTTGTTTACAAGTTTATTGCCACTATTGTCGCACAAAGGCGCCGATGAAGGCGGTCGGGCGGGTAAAGTTGGGCGCGCCCCGTGATTGTGAGGCGCGGCGTCAGACGCGCGGTGCACGGGCACCCGCGCGGGCGGGCCGGCCGTGCACCGCGCTCCACCCGCCGTGCAGCGCCCGTGCACCGCCGTGCTCCCGCGCCGCGCCCACCGGCCGCCCCTCTCGTGGGACGCGTGTCCGACCAACAAGGCCAGTGTAACACGGATCGGGGGGGTGTCAAGGAACGCGCGCGGCCGCGCCCGCCGCGGCCGCGCGGCGCCACTGACAGGGCGGCGCGGCTGAGGATCTCTTTTTAGAGGAGGGACCGGACACTGAAGCGCCTCGCGCGGTTCACGGCGCGTCGCCGTTTGCCGGTCGGCGCCGTACTAGCCCGAATGGGCTATCGCCGCCTGGCGCGACGTGGGGCTAGACTGACCGCACGGAGGAGAAGAGACCATAGTGGCGCTTACCATGACCACCCGCCCGCGACCACGCGTGGCGCACGCGCTGCAACTGCTGCGTGCGCATGGGCATCTACTCGTCGCGTTCGTCGCCCTGGCCGTGCTTTACGCAAGCGTCTACGCGCCGTTTGACCCACGCTTGGGGCTCTTCGCGGACGATTTCGCCGAGTTGCAGACGGCCACGACGGAGAACTTTGCCCAGCTCATCCGCTCCTGGCCGCTTGATTACCGCCCCCTCGAAATCCTACCCTGGATCGCGGCAAGACACCTCGCGGACATGCATTTGGGGTGGTATTACGCGGGATTCTTCCTGATCGAAGCCATCGCCGGACTGCTCCTGTACGTCCTCCTCTATCGCTGGACCAGAGCGCCGCTGCTCGCGCTTGGGGTCGTGCTGCTGTGGGCCACATATCCTGCCGATGAAGCGGTGTTCTGGCTCACCACCGTCGCCTACCGGACGGGCGCGCTATTCCTGTTCCTCGCGCTGCTGCTCCTCACGCCATCCGGAGATCGACCGCTACCGCGCTGGCGCTACGCGGCGGCGATCGCCAGCGCGCTGCTGTGCGTCTACAGCAACGAACTCTACCTGGGGCTGCTCTGCGCGCTGCCCGTGCTGGCGGCGCGAGGTCACGCCGGCGCATCATGGCGGCAACGCCTCGGGCGCGCCTGCCCCTTCGTCGCGGTACTGGTCACGTACACGCTGTACCGCATGTGGTTTGGACCCCATGTGCTCCACTTTTACGACAACAAGGGCTGGGCCTACGAATTCTCCGCCGCCCACATGGTCAACCAATGGGGCGACGGGTGGCGGGCCATCGCGGTGATAACGTGGCAACGCGTGTTTGTCTACCCCTCGGCGGTGACGTGGGCCGTGGGTATCGTATGCGCGGGCGCCGCCGGCGTGACCGCGTTGTGGCTGGCCTACGAGCGGCTGCGGGACGGCGAGTCAGGCAGCGCGCGTATCCGCGCGCTGGCGCCGGGCCTGATCGCCGTGGGTATCGGGCTCGTGACCATCGCCGCTGGCTATGTCCCGCTGCTGCCCATCGCCATCGGCATCGCCGTCAACGGCGTGGACTCGCGCATCAACGCGGCCGCTACGCCAGGGGCGGCCAGCGTCCTCGCCGGACTCTTGTGGATCTGGTGCTACGCGCTGCCCGTACCTCGCTACTGGAACCGCGTGCTATTTATCGGCGTGATGGCGCTGCTCATCGCCGCCACCACCGTTCATACCGTGCGGCTGGGCAACGCGATGGTCGGCATCACCAATCATCACCCCTGCGGCAATCTCCGCTACCACCTCAACTGTCCCGCTAAATAGGTGGCCGAACGCCTATCGCCGTTTCCAGCTTGGGGAGACACGAAGTGACAATGGTACGCAATATCCTGTCGTGGTACGTCGGCGTGTGCGCCGCGCTTGTCCTCATCGTGCAGGGCCTCTCGAGCTTACACGCGATTACACCCCAGCTAGTACCGCTAGCTGGAAGTTTCTCCGCATGTTCGGCACGCTACAACGTGCGTGATGACTCCTCGAAACGCTTACTGAACGTGCGGAACCATTTCCAGCGAAGGGTACTAGTAGTAGCGGCAATGGGAGTTACGCTTATTGTCGCGCTTATACTATTGCGCCCACGGCTTAGGTCCCCAAAGCTATGTCTATCAAAACTACCGCGCGCGTTCGCCCCTTTGCCCATCGCTATCCCCTTTCTCCTCGTCATTCCCATCATTGCCATCGTCTCTTTCGCGCTTGGATGGCACGTTCCGCCGAACAACTGGGACTCCATGACGTACCATCTCTCCCGTGCGGCCTACTGGCGTCAGTGGCGCACGCTGGCCCACTTTCCGACCAATAATCTTAGACAAGTTGTCTTCCCTGGAAACGCCGAGGTCCTATTACTTGTAACGCTGCTCCTGGCCCACGCGGCGACGTTTGCCTTTCTCGTTCAATTCTCAGCCTACGCCGCGGCAACGGTCGCGATCTATGGAGTCGGCCGCCAATTAGGGCTGCGGCCCATATACGCTCTCATAGGAGCAGGCGCATTCGCGACCATGCCCGAAGTCGTGTTGCAGAGCACCTCGACACAGAACGATCTAACGGTTGCCGCCTTTGTCATCTGCGCGGTCTACTTCTTTGCCGACGCCATACAAACAACCCGCGCCGCCAGCTTCGTCGTCGCGGGAGCGGCGCTCGGCCTTGCCATCGGTACGAAGCCTACCGCCTTTCTTGTCCTTCCAGGGTTATGCGTTGGCGCGGCCGCCATACTGTGGCGCTCTCGTCACGGGCTAGGCTCGACACGCCGCGTCGTCGCAGCCATGGCGGCAGGCCTATTGCTCGCCATGCTGCTGGGCGCGCCGTGGTATATAGCGAACAAAGAGGCTTACGGCAACATCAGTGGCCCCCCGTCTACTATCCAGGCGCAAGAAGCAACGCATCCAACCCTCGGCACGCTATCGACGCACCTACTGCGTTACATGATTTCGCTTGCCGATCCCGGATGGTCGGCGCAACTGAACCCCTCGGTCGCGGGAGCTTTATGCGACGAGACAGCGGTGCTCCATACCAATATAGTGTCCCTCGCGCATATGCCCGCGTTCGAGCCTGCCATCGACTCGCCGGGGTTGGGGTATAATCCCGCGCCGCCTTGCACATACAATGAAGATCTCACCTGGTTCGGCATTAGTGGCTGGCTCGCCATCGCGCTCGCCGCGGTCTGGTTCGTAGCTGGTCTGATTAGGCGAAAAGTAGACCTGCCGTGGATGTTAGCGGCCGGCGTCATCTCCTTTCTCCTCTGCGCCTCGTTCCTGTTGCGGTGGAATCCGTGGGAAAACCGTTTGTTCATCATAGCTATAGCATTAGGCTCGCCGCTACTAGGACACCTGGCCGAACGCCTTAACCGACGCGTCAGTGGTCGATTGCTCCTCCGGCTGGGGATACTGTACGCGGCCTTGATCGGGCTGGGCGCGGCAATGGATAACTCGGCTAAACCCCTCGCCGCATGGCGCATAAATAGAGCGACCATGCAGGTACTGACGCGGTCAGACATGGGGGCCATCATAGTGCGCGTCGATCGTTCCGTGTCCGCACACGGGCGGCTAGCCATATTCCTGGGAGGCGACGACTGGGATTACCCGCTCTTTGGACCACACCTCGACCGTACGATTGAGCCGCTCACGCTATCCTCAGCCGATGCCCCGCGCACAACAGCCCACGCCGCCGTAGACGCTGTGTTGACACATCAGCCGGATAACATCGTTAAGCAACTCCTCGACCAACAGCGCCTGGGAGGGTGTCACAACGTCTGGACAATCCGAACAATCGAGACGCCAACGCCTTGGAAGCTCTTCGATTGCACATCCCACACAGCTACCACATAAGGCACATATAGTGAACCTGCCATTATCTCGCGCGGATCATCATCAATCGACTCAGGATGGCCATACAACGGCTCCTACACACGTTTCCACGACAATACGGCCGACCATCGTCTACGTCCACCCGCACTTGACGATGCGGACGGGGGCAACCAACTTTGTACTGAACACGGCGGTCGGACTGCAAGAGCGTGGCTGGCCGGTCGTCATCGTCACGGGACAGGCCGACCCGGCAATCGTCGGCGAGCGTAAGCTCGACATCGTGGAACTCGGCGGCCCGTTGCCGAGCGACCCACGCCATTGGATGGGGCTGGGTGGCCTGGAGCGCCGCGTGTTCGCCACGCTCGACCGCATCCCCAACAAAGTGCTGTTCCCGCAGGTACACCCAGCCAACTACTGGGCCTTCGCCTACAAAGCCGCGCGCCCCTGGGTACCATGCGTGTGGATGTGCCACGAGCCCTCGGCGTTCGTACACTCGTGGAGCAACATCCGCTCGTTGACTGGACCGATGCGCCTCGCCACCATGGCCGCCAACCCAGCGCTGCAAGTCCTCGACCGCCTGCTCGTCGCGCAAACCGACCATATCATCGCCAACAGCCGCTTCACGGCGTCGAACGTTCGACGCATCTACGGCCGCGACGCCGACGCCGTGGTCGACTCGGGCCTGGGGCCGGAAGCCTTCGACGTGCCGCGTATCCCGCGCGACTGCATCCTCAGCCTCGGTAGCCTCACCCGTTTCAAGCGCGGCGACCTCGCCCCGCACGGCTACGCCCTGGCGCGCCGCGAGTTGGGCGACAAGCTGCCGCCGCTCGTCATCGCCGGCGACGGCCCCGAACTGCCAAAACTTCGCGCCCTCGCAGCCAAGCTAGGGATAGAAAAACAGGTGTGCTTCACGGGCCGGGTGAGCGACGCGGACAAACGCCTGCTCTACGCCCGCGCGCGGCTGTTCATCGGGACCGCCCCCAAAGAACCTTTCGGCCTGACGCCGGTTGAGGCTATGGCCGCGGGCGCGCCCGTCCTTGCTCCGGATCAAGGCGGACCCAGCGAGACGGTAGTGGACGGCGAGACAGGGGCGCTTTACCGCTCGGGTGACGCTGCTGACCTTGCGCGTCAGCTTGTTGGTCTATTCGCCAATCCCCTGCGACTAGCTCGCATGTCCGCAGTCGCACGCCAACATGTGTGCGCGCGCTACACGCTTGGAAACACCATCGCAAGCTTGAGCGATGCGCTGGACGCCTTTGCGGTTGCTGAACGCGAACACGATGCGCGGCGTTACAGAAGCCCTGCAAAGCGCGCCGCGTTCTCGTTCGATGTAGCGCCTGGCTGCCGGCGCGCCGTTCGTCCACGCGCGAAGGCTGGTCGGGCCGCGGCCATGAGCGCCGCCAGCGAAAGCACGCATATGGGCAACAGGACGAATTGATAGTCCGCCCCAGGCCGAAGCAACAACCAGAATGGGAAGAAGCCTACGGCGCTCAACGCGACGTAGAGGTGCGGAGCAATCGCGCTACCGATGACCAAGCGCCCACGATGACACCACAAGCGTGACAGCGCGATCAAGAGGAGACTCAACCACAGGCACATGGACACCACGAGAGCGCTAACCGCCAGGGAATACGGGAGATTCAAGAGTAGCATCGTCAGAAAGTCGCCGGGCGCCAAGTCTATATTGTGTTGGATATGCCGCCAGAACGCGCGCGGGTTGGCGCGGATGAAGCCGGGAACCGTGCGAGCGACGCCAAAGTCGCGCGCCATCACATCGTCGCAGCGATCCATGGGGTAGCGCAGCTTGTTATCGGGGACGACATGGGTGTGCAGGTCGTATTGAGTCCAGCCATAGTGCTGGCAAAAGGCGAAGTACATGCGCCCTCCGCGTATCCCGCGATCATTGGCTGGTACCAGCGCGGAATACGACAGCACAACGACCAGGGTGGCCAGGGCGGGGATGTACCACCTGAGGCGATAGCGTAAGATAGGGAACAGCAGGAAGGCGCCAAGCAGCGCCACCAGCGAGTATTCCGCTCGAACCGTCGTTCCCAGAACAAGGATGGTCAACGCAGCGCCCGCGCGGCGTGGTGTGGCGCCGACCACCCACAGAGCCACAGCCATGACCACGGCCGACGCCATATAGACCGAGGTGATCGCGGGCGCGAGTGCGGAGGCCGACACGAGCGGCGTGCAGATCGTCGCGATCGGCGAACCATACAGACGGCGCACGGCAAGAAACGCCGTACATACGAGGAGGACGACCAGTAGCGCGTGCATCGTCTGGTAGGCGCGGTCAACAGGCATCCATGGAAACGCCACAAGGGCATAGAGTAGCTCGAAGCCCGGCGAGTAATCGGAGGGGGGCACAACCCCATGCCACACCGCGGCAGCCGCCGTGTAGTAGTGCGTCTCATCATAGGGCGGCAGCGACGCATGCAATACGCCCGTGTGGATCAGGTTCAGCAAGGCCACCACAAGGAGTAGCGCCAGCGGAGCAAGAAATTGCCCCACCACTGAAACTACAGTTTTAGAGACGCCAGCCTGATGCAGCGCCCCCTGTCCAGATATCGTCATAGGGCGTTACCGCCGTGTGTAGGGTCACCCAGCATAGTGGTCAAATCCTCGATCAGCCTACGGCGCGAAAACTGAGCGGCAATTGTCGCCCGTGCAGCCTCGCCTAAGCGTCGGCATTGCGCTTTGTCATTCCACAGCTGAATCACATAGTCTGCGAACTCTTCCGCGTTCCGGGCAACCAGTCCATTTACGCCGTGTTGCATCGGGGATCTTTCAGCCGCCGCTGATAGCGCCACTACGGGGAGTCCGTGTGCCATAGCTTCCACGATCTTGACTTGCTGCCCCGTCCCCCCAAACACAGGACATACGACAAAACGAGATGACATGTAGATAGGATTAAGATCCGGTACGAACCCGCGCAAAACCACTCCATCTAAAGGGGGTGGGCGATAGCCTCTGTACCAAGATCCCGTGACATGTAGAGAGAAAGCCGGTTCACGATCAAGGATTCGCGGCAGTACTTTCTTTACAAAATATAGATATCCCTGTAGGTTGAATAAATTGGAGCCGGCAGAAAAAAGAGCCGCTTCTGTGTAGCGGTTAGCGGTCCAACAGACTTCCTGTGTCACCGGAAGAAACGATACTTGGGTACTATTAGCCCGCTGCTTGATGATCGAGGCCTCCTTAGCGGAAACGACTATGGTGTGATCGTATTTGTCGTAAATGGCGCACTCTTTCGGGTCATCCGAAAGACTTAATCGGTCAAAGAAATCCTCTCGCAACGCAGGGTTATGAATATCACCCTTATGATCCAAAGCTCCAGGCAGGTGCTTCTTTAGCGCATGCTGCATCTGCAGGTTTAGCGATATAAGATCGTGCGTATGGATAATGCAATTCACGGAAGATAACTTGGAGTGATCGATCAGTCGATCCCAGAACACGTAGTTCATAAATATCACGTCGGGGTTAATATCCTGAGCAATATGATCAAACCAGTGGCGCATACTAGGAGGAGTGTATGCCGGTGAATCTATTGCTAAAGGGGTCTTTGTGAGTTTAGAAGGGGCTGCCATTGAGGCGACATAGCAATAATCTAACGGTGTCGGTTTATAGATGCGTATGTCCTCGACCCACCCCTTTTTGAGGCCATATAAGCTTGCTTTCTCCCACTTTGTGTCTGAAAAGAGCGTCGAACTTGTCAGCGTTACGGCGCAGCCGATCTCTTTAAGGGAGGCTAAATAAGCAAGTGTTTGCTCATGCGCGCCTGACTTCGGTGGGTATGGGTTGTGAGGAAAAAAGAAGAGAATTTTACAAGTCATTGCTCTATGCTCCCAACTCCCGCAAATAATCCCCATAGTATACTTTTGTGACCCACTCTGACGTGGTAGGAACGAATAGTGTATGAGCAAGCGGCTGATTGGGCTACGTGGGCGAAGGCCTACGTTTCCACCATGGCAGGAGACCCCGAGTTAAGAGATACGCAGAGTCTAGAGGTCTTTCAGCTAATACATATGCTGGTGACTCGATGACAGCACGTAATAGTGGTCGCCATACACCACACGGTTGATCGACATAAGCAGCAAGAACTGCTTGCTCAAAGGACGCACCACAATAAGCGGTCTTCCTTAACCTCCTTATGTGAGGGGGCACGGAGGGCTCCGAGAATAATTTGTCCAGAACCAAGCGTCTTTCGATAGGGAATTCATGCACTGCAGCAAACGACTTGGCTTCTGGGTGTTCTCGCATCTTAGCTAGATAAATGTCCGGCAGATAGCTAATCGGATAGCGCAATCCTAGCCGAATCCAGAACTCATAATCCATGACCATATGCAACTGCTCGTCGAGTAACCCTATTTGGTCCAGCGCCCACCGCTTTATAAACGCAGTTGGCTGAGGGACAAGCCCACCTGTGACTATCTGTTCGCGTATGTTGAACGGACGGCTCTTACGCTTTCCTATTGGCGCGCCTTGCCCATTGATCAATAGGCTATCGCTGTAGACCATGCAAGCGATTGGCTTCGATACAAGAGCACGTACTGCGGCAGTAACAGCTCCAGGTGTGTACAGGTCATCAGAGTTCAGGTAAGCTACCACGTCGCCGCTTGCACGTTGCCAGCCTTTATTGATGGCATGAGACTGCCCACGGTCAGACTCACTGACCCAATAGGCGAGTCGATCCTCGTAACGCTTGATGATATCGACGCTGCCATCGGTAGAGCCACCATCGATGATGATGTACTCAATGTTTGGATAGTCCTGGTCGAGTACCGAGCGGATTGTCTTCTCTAGGAACTCTACCTGGTTATAGGACGGCGTCACAATGGATACCAGTGGCTGTTGGATGATCACGATACGTCCTTAGTTGAGTTTCACGGTGATTTTCAATCCGTGCAGTTCTTGGTTAGGCACGCGGTCCTGCGAATACAGGATTGCAGTGAAGCCATGTAGCGCCTGTTTCTCCAGGCGTACGCTCTACGAAGCCTTGCGGTTTAAGGAGTGAGGCAGTGCAGTCGGCATAGACTCGAACCAGTCGATCGTTGCTTCCAGACCACATGATAGTGAAACTTTGGGACGATAGCCCAACGCTCCCATTTTTTGGATGTTAACCTCCCAGTGCTGCGCGTCCCCAGCCCAACTCCTACCGGTATAAACTATCTGCGTCTTGCCTACGAGATCCAACATGTTGAGAATAGCGTGGGCCAATTCCGTAACCGAATACGACACTCCTGACGACACGTTGTATGCTTCACCTGCTTGACCAGCTACACCGAGCGTCAACAGGCCATCAACCGTATCTGACACAAATGTGAAGTCCCGCACCTGCTTGCCTGTGCCTAAAACCTCTAAGAACGAAGAATCTGCTTTCAGCTTATTCAAGAAATCAAAGATGACAAACCTTGACATTCGCGGGCCATACACGTTGAAAATGCGGGCGATCACCACAGGCATTCCGTAGACAAGCCCAAACATACGTGCCTCGGTCTCAGCCGCGAATTTGCTCGCCCCATAGGGGGAAATCGGTGCCAGCAGGTCAGCCTCACAAATTGGGAAGCGGATCGGTTCCCCATAGACTGCGCCGGATGAGGCAAGCACGAACTTTTCGCAGGTACCGACCTTTCTCAAAGCATCAAGTAGCACAAAGGTGCCCTGGCAATTTGTTTCGAAATCATACGCTGGATTTTCGACCGATCCCGGGACAGAAGCATTAGCAGCAAGATGAAAGACGAGTTGTGGAGCAGTCTCCGTGACAAGCCTGGCAACCAGAGATGCGTTTCGCACATCACCTTCGACCATATGTACAACATCTCGAACCGCCTCGAGATGCGCCAAATCGCCGGATTGCATGTTATCCAAAACACTCACCCGAGCACCAAGCGACACTAGGCGTTCAACTAGATGAGACCCAATGAAACCGCATCCACCGGTGACTAGCACTCGTGGATGTCTCCCCATCCAGGAGCTATGTAGGGAATACTCTGCCTCTGGCTTGCTTACGAATGATGATAGAAAGTCCATATCTTCACCTAATGTGCTATTGGTTTCTGATAACGATCATCAGAAGCCCCCTGCCTCACCAAGTCTGCCGCACTTACCAGCAATGATCCTCTCACGGGGAATCAAGCGCGGCAACCTCTCCCCCGATCTGCAAGAACGCTTTGGCAAAAGTCACGATTCGGTCTTGCTGCTCGGCACGGGATACAGCTTCTCGCTCTAAATCAGGGCCAGGGCATAATGTTGGCAGTTGACTCATCAAGAGATCAGCAAGCATAGCAGGAGAGCGGGGATCAAAGTAGACAGCATGTTCGACATTCTGTTCGCGATGCACCGCAATGTTCGACACAATCACGCGCTTCCCCAGCACGCGCACGTCCTCAACAACCGTACTCCAGCCCTCAAACAATGACGGCTGAATGACGATGGCGGCACGGCGCAAAAGCTGTATCTGATCGGCGCGCGGGATCAGCCCCAGGATATGCACGTAAGGTTCCAGATCGTGAGCCTGCAAATAGGCTCTTATCTCATTGAAATAGCGATTGTTACGGTAGTCACCGGTGAAACCCGTGCAAACGAGGGCGATTGTCTTGCCGTGCTGGCGCAGACGATGAAGCGCCTCGAAGACACAAAGGTGGTTCTTATGCATCCAAAACTGATTGGGGATCATTGCGAACACATCGGGCAGACCATAACTCCGCGCAACCCTTTGTGGATCCCCGGTAAACCAACCTTCGGTTGGAACGGTCGCAAAACTTAGCACCCGAACTTTGTGGGCTTGAGCGGGATAGAGGGAGTCAAAATCTTTCCTAGCATCCTGGCTACTAAGCACCACAAGAGACGCTTGTTTCGCGAGTCTTTGGTAGCCTCTATCTCGCCCTCGGCGCTCCAACGGCGAGAAATACTGCGGAAGATGTATATGCTGGAAATCCGGTATCCACGCAACTGCCCTCTGGTGTGCCTTAATCTGGAATAGGGAGGTACATGGAAATACGATATCGAATTGGTCATGGACCTGCCGACGGACGCGTGTGATGGCGCTTAAATCAGCGAATTTGTGTGCGAACGGTAATCGGCGAAGGGTACCCGTCAATTGATAAGTATGCAGCTGCACTTCGGTGGAACCGGTTCGCAACAAGGGCGATGCAGTTGTGCGCATATCTTCTTTTAGGAGGCTAATGACAGGCTGCTCAGGGGTTGGAAGTGACCGAACGGCAGCCCCGAGGTTGTCGAGGTAGATTGATCCACCGATCCAACGGTCACTGCCCGCTATGGGGATGCCCCAGCGAAGATGGTTTGCTGTTAGCATGTTTTCTCCAATAGGAAGCTAAAGATACGTCCCGGCGTACAATGACGTTGCGTCGCGATCTTTAGTTGCCGTGACCGAAACCCCGCTGACCATGCCAAAAATGTACCCAGCCCATACCAGCTGCGGCATGCCGCGCACCAAACTGTTATCTGTCGCTGGGCTTCAGTACCTGGGGAAAAGTTTATGATTGACTCTAATGGCCCCCACTCCCGTCGAAGGCGCAACCCTGCTTCTGCAAATGCTTGCCGGTAACGCGGCAGAGGAAAGGCATTCTCACCGCCATAAAGATGGTGTAATGGATGAGCAGTACGGAAGGCAGCAAGCTGTGCCGCATTGTCCGCCACATGTTCTCGTGTAAAGAGGAGCAGAGCGCCGGGTCGAGTTACGCGCGCAACTTCTTGCAGCATGACATCAAGATCTCGCGCATGGTGCAGGACTTGACGGCCATGGAGGGCATCGAATGTGTGGTCTGGAAATGGCAAACGCTCACCCCATTCCTCAACCACATTGATAGACAAGTTTGCCTCGCAACTCAGACTGCGGATAGCTCCAGCGCCAACTTCCTCACTTGGATCTGGGTCGAGTGCGGTCACATGCCAACATGCCTGTGCGAACGCGAAGCTCGCGATACCGTTACCTGCTCCAAGGTCAAGGATTGACTTGCCCTTTCCTTGCCCTAGAAGTCGAAGAATCTGGGCGAATTCCTCACTTTGAGCATATCGCCTAGCCGCTTGGGAAACGGGTAAGTCAAAGTAATTGGCACGGACAGCCAGCTCGTTGTTGGGTTGCCCACGATACCAGCGCACAGCTTCTTCCCACGTCATCATGCAACACCGCGCTCGACGTTTGTTAACGTGCGAATCACTCTTGCTGGGTTGCCACCCACAACCGTCCACGCAGGCACGTCCTTAGTAACGACACTACCGGCCGCAACTACCGCCCCTTCGCCAATGCGGATCCCTTCAAGGATGATTGCCCGAGCACCAACCCATGCCTTGTCAGCAATATGGATTGGAGCAGCTTTGACATGCGTCCAGTCCTTCTTTCCGATGATCCAGTCGCGCACGTCGTTCCTCCGCTCACTGAAAAGTAGGGAATGGGAGTCATGATCCAGCATGAGTACCTCAAACGCTATTAGCACATCATCGCCAATGTCGATACTGCATGCCGCATCCAATAGCGTACCGCCGCCGATATGTGTCCGTGAGCCGATACGGATACTCGAGGAGCGACGCTCGAGCACAATCGTACATGCTATGTTGCTAGCGGCACCGATAGAGATGAAGCAACCAGCGGGCTCGTGAGCGTGCAATTGTGCGCCAACCAAGTGCGTTTCCGGTCCTACGAATACGTTTCCATTCAGTATCCGCTGCCATTCCTTACCGACATTAACTTTGGATGGATTGACAAGGCGCATCAGGCGATTATATACACGAACGGGAAGGCGACGATGCAGCTTTGATAGCCAAGGCAGCAGCGAAACCTTCTGTTGCTTACGAAGGTAGTTAGTCACTATACGCTCCGTTGTCCACAATTGCAGTTGCCGCCTTTCATCTATAGCCAAAACGCAGTGATCTGTCACTGCATTGTGTAAAAATTCGAGCCATTCCACACTAGCCTATTTGGGCTATCGGGTCTCCCGCTTTCGGGCTATTAAATGAGGGCGCATGGCTAGGCAGGGTACGCAACCTTGTTGCCGTATGTCCCCACACAGATACCAAGTGTGCGTCCAGCACTAGGTGCGGTATCCTGTGTGCTTATCTGCAATACCTGCCTCAATGAACCGCACCTACTGAGGGGTGGGCTTGCGGCCCGCTCGTCGGGAAAAGCAGGCTCTCAGGATGCACTCATCAGATCATTCCACCTTGTGTGGAGATTGTACATGGACTGCCGTGCCGCTCTCATCATGTCGAAGTACAGCTTGCACTGCGGCCGGCGATATATGTTTGCGCGAAACTCCTGAGCGACCACAAGTGCATCCATCTCCCTATTGCATGTAACGCAAGGTGGATGCTGTAGCGGGAAAGTCAGGGCACCCGACGCCATATTAGCAAAGGGATGATCCGCCAACGCAGTATGCGTGGCGCCTTCGCCGAAGCCGATATTGGAAACGAGGTTTGTGCTGGGAGCAACGGCAAGCCCATCATTAAGCCAGCATGCAAAGGCCCATTGATAATCCCATGTGGTAATGCGACCTGACCATACATCGTCGAGAATGGCCCGCCAATAACGCGCTAAGTCGCTGTCGCCTAAAGTTTGCGGTAGCCATTCGGTTTGTCGCAGATCGGACCAGCGCCGTATCCCAATGTCATAATGTTGCCATGCTCTGCGCCAGGACGCCCAGCCCCAGGTATGGGTATAACGAGAGAAGTAGTAACTGTGCTTTGCTGGCCTGTCCTCAACGACAAACTGATTGCCGCTTATCATCATGATTCGTTCGTCAGCACGATACTTCTCAAGCAGTTCCGCACAGAACGGAAAAAACGACGGGTCCGGCACGCAATCGTCTTCGAGGATTATCGCCTCTTCACACTGCTCGAAAACCCACGTCAATCCAGTTGCCGGCCTAACACGACAACCCAGGTTAACGCTGGAGTAATTGGTCAAGACCTCACAGTCCCAATCAACTTCCCGTATCACTGAGCGCGCGGCTTCGCACTGCGTGGCTTCGCCCTCCGAACGGGGGCCGTCTGCGATAACCAAGAGTCGAGATGGCTTATACTTCCGTATCTCATTCAGGACTCGTCGCGTGTGCGGCGGCCGATTGAAGATGATTAAGGCCACAGGCGGTTGCATTACAAACTCCTACTACCCTTCGGCGCACGCAATCGCTTGATCGACTTTTCTATGCTGTACCAGCGTGGGGTTGCCATACACACATTTACTGCCAGGCTGAGTAGCTCTCGTTTCATGGCACTCCCCATGAGCATCTTTAGCTGATACATCTGGAAGCCTAAGCGTGTTAAGGGATGCTGGAGCAATCTACTCCTGTATCCTCTAACGATTCGTAATTGTGTCAACCGATCCTCAGAAGCTCTTTGCACTAACGGGCCGGTGTCAAAGATGCCGGTACGGTCGTCTACGGGTAAGAGGCTGGCAGTAGCTGCTGATGTGAACGTCTGTTCGGCCGCTAACTGGTGTATGACCACTGAAGCCACAAGATTGGACCTCACGTCGTGCAGGTCAGTACGCCCAACAAGGAAGCGAACTCGATACAGAGCCTCATTACCAGTGGTGTAAGTGTCAGGCCAAAGCAAATCCTGCGTGATGTTTCCAAGCCTATCCTCCGGCAGCAGCTCAACCACATGCGCTGCGAGTCCACTTGGCAAAAGCATGTTAGAACCATGCACGCCTACAACACAGTCCGCAGATGCATATAGCTCAAGCCACCGCTGCTCCTGCTCCAAGGAAAAACAGGTGGATCGCTCATCTACTATGCCTTGCGTAAAGGCGCCACCATCACCGAAGCCTGCGACGATGAAAGTCAACGTCGGGAAAGCGAGTCTAAGTCGTTCATATAGGTTGCTGATGTTCTTTGTTTGATGCGTAAGTGACACGCCCCAAAGACGATCTTCACGATACACATATACGATGACGGGAGAGCTATCGATACCCTTAGTCGGCTTGGGAGACACCTTCGTAAAACGGTTCAAATCGTAGCGTGAAGCATGGGGATGTGAATGAGCAACACTTAAATAGCATGTCTCGCGCGCATCTATCTCTGCTCGGATCTGCTGTTCAAGTGATATGTACCAGTTCCGGAAATTCTTGAGCGGCAAGTCCACTTCCCAGACCTCCGCCACTCCGTCCGGTACCAAGTGAATCAACTGCTTGGGGACCAAGACGCAGCAGGCCACCTCAGGTCGATGGTCAATGTAATATTGAGCGTTGAGAAGCTTCAGCAAACAATGGCCGTACAGGTAGTCCAGGCAATTGAGCAGGACAATTTTGGGATGGCGTTGAGTGCGGTGAAACGCGATAGAAACAGGCTCGGGTTGCTTATCTTTGACGCTACGCACTAATATGGCGCTAAACCAGCGAGCATTCGTCGGGTCAAAGACTTCACCTGTATATTTGTCGATTGCTACTGGAGAAAATATGGCGTGACCGCTTGGTAAATCAGCATAGTAGCTCGCACGGCATGGCTCACAAGATGCATCCAAGAGGTTACGCATTCCGGTAATCAGGACATCGCCACCAGTAAGATTAGAGCCGCACCTTGGGCACTGGCAAAGATCATTCGACAGAGGCTTAAGTGAAATCACGACCGCAATCCTTCGGAAGGGCGCGTAGATTGCGCTGGCTTCCGCACATGATAACATCCAATGCAATAGCCGCTACCGCGATCGGCACTGAAACGAGTTCCGTGGATGTAGCGCCGCTCTCTTATCTCAAACGGATACAGCAGCGATTCAAAGTAGGGTTCCGAAAATGCCCGATGGGCATTGAAGTAGATACGGTTTTGGCTATCGATCGGGACGGAAAGATACAGGTCACCACCTGGGGCAACAATGCGTTTGAGTTCGGCAACTGCTTTCTCGGTTCCCTGAGCATCGAGGGGATCTCCATAACGGCCCAGCCCTATGTGCTCAACGACGCACATACTCGACACTGACATCAAGGCATCATCATCAAACGGCATGTCTAGAATTGAGCCCTCTTGAAAATTCAGACTATCTAAAGGTAGTGATAGTGGACGTATGTCAACCATTGTCACCGGCAAAACCTTAGACAGTAATGCAACGAACTTGTGCTGAGATCCAACGTCTACATGTCTATGCGGCTTCTGCTGTACTATTTTGCCGAAAGCCCATGAATCCTGATAGAAGTAAATTGGCTCAATAGTAGTTTCCGCAGTGTCGTCACCCAGGCAGGGAGTAAGGTTACGTAATCGTGGCAAGTTGTCAGAGGGAGCAAGCCGTCGATATGCACGATAACTCGTCCAGTACCTACGCCATGCCGCCAGGTCTTTCCGCCACATGACCTGCTTATGTAGTAGGATATGCCCACTATAGAGCATCATCCAGATCGCTTCACGTATCATAATCCAGGAGTAATGATGTGCATTGAGAATTGCGCCGATTTAGCGGTCGAGCGACCTGGAAAGATAGGATCCTTAGCTACTAAGTTGCGCAAAGAATAACCGATTTCTGAGATGTAAGCTTCAATGGCATCTGGATGATTACCCATATCAAACGTAGTCTGGCCGAACTCGAAGACACAGCATTTCACTCTACGATCCTGCAACATTCGCCGTGCCCCAAGTAGAACTTGATATTCAGCGCCTTCGACATCAATCTTTAACAAGTCGATCTGCTCAATACCGCGTTTCTCACAGTACGAGTCAATAGTGGTCGCCAACACCTCTTCCGTCCCCACCGGCTTCACATCAATTCCATAATCTTCTAACGGACGTCGTGCTAATGAGTTCCAACTAGAGTGTTCTTCGTCGTACACTTGCAGTGTGACTTTGCCCTCGTACTTAGTCACGGCGCAATTATTCAAGACGATGTTGTACTGGTTAGCCTCCTGGCAGCGATCAACCAAGGAGCAAAAGGTACTACTGCTGGCCTCGAAAGCATGTACAGCGCCTTGGTCGACAAGAGGGGCAAAAAGCAGGGCAGTCTTCCCAACGTTGGCTCCGACATCGAAGACAGTCATTCCTTGACGGATATATTGCTTGTAGAAGCTTTGTTCGACACGCAACACCTGATCGGACGTGGCAAAAACAGGACGGCCAACACAACGTAATAGTTGCCGAGTTGATTTCGCAATAAGCGTCTTCATAAATTACCCCACACTCGCCATTTCAATTCGGTGATCATTGCTTGTTGGTAAAACGTCAGTATTAACTATTCGATCGAGCCGCCATCGAGCGTTTACTAGACATACACCATGGCTAATCGGAGGAACTTCGCCGGAACCATAGAAGTTGCCGTCTTGAACGACGAGTTCTGTTGCGTCTCGTATGCCGTCGAGAAAGTCGCCATTGCCGTTGCCTTTCTGAAGGCTGAATCCTAACCGATATGTCGATGGTGGTAACGGCAGCTGACTGAGACGACACACAAAAGCGCCGGATGCTGGCAGTGTCCCGAAATCATCTCGCGTTAGACGATTGTGTTGTAGGAAAACGGGAACGTCTAGCTGCGTTCTCACCTCAATGCTCGCTATAACTCGTCTAAACTGTGCCGCGTCATTGCTTTCAAAAAACAAATATAAGTCGACATCCTGTCCCGATGTGACGACATCCACCGAATTACCGTGCATATCCCGAAAATCTATCGCCACGATCCGCACTTCTCCTGATCCAATCCTGTCCTTGCGGCTACGGAACGATTTGTCACCCGACGAGTAGTTGACGGAATACTTCGTAATCGCCTCTGATTGTGTGCCAGTAAATTGGACGTGCCCTTGATGCAGCACTACTCCACGCTGACACAGGCTCTCAACCGCAGCCATGCTATGACTGACGAATAAGACAGTTCGCCCACCATCAGCCACGTCGCGCATCTTACCCAAACATTTTTGTTGGAACTCTGCGTCGCCAACAGCTAACACCTCATCAACAACGAGCACTTCAGGCTCTAAGTGCGCTGCAACTGCAAAGGCGAGCCGCATATACATGCCGCTAGAGTAGCGCTTAACCGGGGTATCCAGGAATGTTTCAACACCAGCGAAGTCTACGATCTCATCGAAGTGTTTTTTGATGTCCGCACGGCTCATGCCCATGACAGCACCGTTCAGGTAAATGTTCTCGCGGCCAGTGAGTTCGGGGTGGAAGCCGGTCCCGACCTCCAGCAGCGAGCCCACCCGCCCATGTACAATGGCCTGCCCCATGGTGGGCTCGGTGATGCGCGAGAGCACTTTCAGCAGCGTGCTCTTGCCCGCGCCGTTGCGTCCGATGATGCCGACGGCCTCGCCGTGCTTGACCTCGAACGCGACATCTTTCAGCGCCCAGTAGTCCCGCGCCGCGCTGTCTGCCTGGCCGCCCCGACGCAGCCGATTGAGCGGCGCCTTACCCGCGCGCATGAGCGAGTCGCGCAAGCTGCCGTAGGGCTCGCTCGGACCCACCCCGATGCGATAGCGCTTGCCCAGGCCTTCGACGGAGATCGCGACGTTACTCATTGCTCATACCCCGTCTACTTCGGCCTTGATCCAGCTTTTGCCATATAACGGCCGACGAGTCCGAATCGAGCAACAAATTTACTCCTTTGTACTCAAACAGTTTGTAATTGGTAGCATGACTAGATACATTGTCGCGCCCCCAAGAAAGTCCCTGTGTGTATGTAGGCTTCAAATGAAGGATCGAATATTTCAGGTCGTACTTGTTATGTCCTGGCACGCTTCTCATACCGGACCATGAGATATCACCTGAGAGGTCTGGAGGAAGATGGGCAATGTATTTGTCCGATTTTCCTAACAAGTCTATTGCCCTCCTATCGGTGTAATACGGTAAGCTACCTGCCCAGAAAACAGCAATCGAAGCATTTTGATTAGTTATATTGTTTAATGCAATAGCTGTATTTACATTAGCGATAGCAGCTGATGTTTGATAAGGCTTGACACGCAAGAACATTTCAGGCAAAAATTGTAAGTTGGCTATACTAAGCAATGCGATGCCCAGGAGTGGTATGACAACATTTCTCAACCCGAAAGAGTTATGGTTATACAACTTATTCGCAGTCAACAACCTGACACGTACTGTAATTTCCGCTAATGCATCGAGGCTAAGGATAAACATCAGCGGTACGTACGGCGCTGTCATCCTCCAATAGGGCCACGGATCTCCACCCACCCAAATCTGGTAAGCAATTGATGAAAATATAAGGGAAGCTAACAAGTACTTGCTCTTGTGACGCCCGAACAGCGTACCAAGTAGAGACAAAAGTAGTGGTGCGCAAACAGACAGTGTAAATGGCCCAACAAATCCCAATCCGTTTACAATCCTCTCCTCTATGGGCATGCCTGTTAGCTTCAGGAAATATGTGTTGGGAACAAGGTCCCCGTAGTACACAAGCCGAAAAAGGCTAAGGAGAAGGACGAAGGCGAGAACAACTGCCAACTCCTTACACAATGTAGCAATCGCCTTCCTGTTTATACTCATAAGGCTAAAGGCTCGACTGGCCATGATCAACGTTGCGGGCACGACTGAGTCAGGTCTTGTTATAAACGCTAGTCCTAGCAGAATCGGTAATAGCCAAACTGGTCTGGCATCTTGGTCACGTCTAATAACAAGCAACGTCGCCGACAGAATTAGGACGGCGATAAGGCTGGTCTCCATTCCCATCAGAGACCAGTAAGCGAGAGGGTAATAAAAAAGCACGGCGATAAAGGAAACTAAAACAAAAGCGTTCCGATTCCGGCAATCACTACTTGCAAAGACCTCCTCGGCAATATTCATATTGACATAGGCGATCAACAGCATTAGCATAACGCCAGTAATTTGCACAAATAGGACTGCTACGACTTTGTTGAACATGAGCGCTGCCAGCGACATATATAGCGTCATCAACATGTTTGTGACCCCCTCGACGCGGAGGCCCTTATCCCACACAAGTCCTATACCGTGTGCAAAGTTCCACCCATACCGCATCGAGATCATGGCATCGTCAAAAAGGCAAAAATACCGCTTGCCGTCAATGGCAATAAATGATGTGTTGTAAATAAATAGCCCCGACCAAAATATGAAGAGTATCGATGCTGATAGCGTCCATATTTTCTTCATTTTTTCTCAAACCATATCCGCGAAGGTCTGCTCCATGCGCCGGAAATAGATCAGCCCGCCGACGAGCAACACAAGCGTTGTGACGATGGAAGGCAGCAGACCAAGGCCGGGCGCCGGGCCAACGCCGAGCAGCGCCCAGCGGAACCCATTGATGACCCCGGCCATGGGGTTGAGCGCGTACACCCACGCCAGCGGCCCTTTGACCAGCCCCGCCCCGTAGGCGACCGGGCTGACGTAGAGCCCGACCTGCACCAGGAAGGGGATGGTGTAGCGCACGTCGCGATACTTGACATTGAGCGCGGAGAGCCACAGCCCCACCGCCAGCCCGGCGACGATGGCGAACAGCACGAACAGCGGCAGGAAGACGATGCCGACGCCGGGGTGGACGTGGTAGAACAGCATCATGCCGACGAGCACGACGCCCGCGACGGCGAGGTCGACCAGCCCGGCCAGCGCGGCCGCGACCGGCAGCACCAGCCGCGGGAAGTAGACTTTGGAGATCATATTGCCGTTGGCGACGAGGCTCTCGCCCGACTGCGCCAGCACATAGGCGAAGTAGTTCCACGGCAGCAGCGCCGTCAGCGTGAACAGCGCGTAGGGCACGCCCTCGGAGGGCAGGTGCGCCAGATGGCCGAAGATGACGGTGAAGATGATCATGTTGAAGACTGGTTGAATGATGGCCCACGCGGCGCCGAGCGCGGTCTGCTTGTAGCGCACCTTGACGTCGCGCCAGGCCAGGATGTAGAGCAGGTCGCGGTAGCGCCACAGGTCGCGCAGGTTGAGCGCGACGAGCCCGC